>JGI24158J21664_10010024_pt1 | contig 12646 bp, 7 predicted proteins | sample Ectturendosymbi3_FD_21664 | JGI IMG/M metagenome (IMG submission 21664) | reverse complement strand
CCCAAGGGGGCAATTGTCAATTCTGCCCACTTTGAAGAGCCATTGATTTAAACTGAACAGAGGAGATGTTAAGCACGCATTTTGATTATCATGAAACAGACCCTTTCTTAATTGTTAAACTCACAAAATTTAAAAGCAAGGAAAAAATTCGAATTGCAAGAAGTATGAAATCAATATTGCCAAAAATATTACCATTTTCAAAATCTTTTTGCCGAAAACTTACCATAAATTAGACTAACACTTGCCATGTTTTTTGTCATTCATCTGGCAACCCTGGCTGTCTAATCTGGTTAGGATTCTTATCTTAGGAAAGCTGGTTTTGTAGCGAAGGTTTAGCATTTAATTGATTCAATAAATAAGCAAGCGAAAAAAAAAGTTTTCCGTGATGATTCAAAGAAAGAAGTCAAGAATAAGACAAGGCTGATGCATATAGTTCGTGGAGAAAAATAAGAAAATAATTGATCTAACGTTAGTCGTGCAAAGAGAAACATTTGCTTTCTTTTTAGGTAAGAAAATGAAATTTTCCACAACCGTCTTTCTTTTTGGTTTTAGATTGATGGTAGCCCTGCCTATGTGCGGTGCCCTGTAAAATACAGAATATCCGTCAGTTGCAGATCTTCATCTTGGTTGTAGATATACAATGACATAACTCAGTTATGGTATTGTTAACTGGTGTTGCAAAAACAGATATTTTACTGTGAGCTAAGACACCATATAGTGGAGAAAAAATTAAGATTGTGAAAACATGGGTGTCCGCAGGGGAGGAGGCAAAACGGGCATTTGCACCCCCTTGAAATGGGGGCTAAGAACCAAAATTTTTTAGAAAACATGAAGTCAGCCGCTCAATTCCGATTGATTGAATTTATTTTTGCAAATGACAGCTTATTTGTGTACAAGAGCCAGGTTAACAGTTCTGCTGTCAGGCAGTAGTGAGTTTGCAGTTGCATTCACATGTGCTACTTTGCATGACTGAACTCAGGGTTACCAACCTNTCTTCACCAAAAAAATCTAGGCCTTGTTNCAAAAAATGCCAGATAGCAGTCTTTAACCAATCACAAAATAGAAATTAAAACTCATCAAAAACATTGAAATAATACAATCCCAATCTTTAGAAGCATTTTTTCCCCATCATTACACTGTCATACATTTGTTTCTTATTAAATATATCAAACATTTTATGGCAATAATGAAATCTTTGCAATATTCTTTGCACCCTGCAATGGTCATAGATTCTTGTCGAAAGCGATTTGTAATGAATAGCCTATGCAGTTCAGACAATGTTTTGCCAGAGTCAAGCCTTTCCATCTGAAAAAAAGCTAAGAAAAGCCAGATTTTGTTTTGCTTTTTTTAAAAAAAACAGAATTTCAAAATCTGGTTTCAAAAAAGCCAATGCTCTCTGCAATAAAAACCTTCCATAACTCTGTGAATTATTTTCAAAAGCATATGCCTTATTTCTTCACTGCCTTTTATAGTATGTGAAGAAGTCATATCTGTGTCACAACATGATTATCACATAACTTCTAAATGGCTTGTTCATATTAGCCTATTCTGTCTGTATGTGGTAACTTGTTTTCTGGGATCAACATGTCAGATCTTCCAGCAAAGTATCAAAAACTGGCTGCAGAATATGCTAAAGTAAGTTGTTTTCCAAAGTTGCTAAATTTTTGGTTTATGCTTGTCAAGATGTTACTCTATTATATCTTAAGATGCAAAGTCACATGCTCTGAGTTTTAGTAAATAATCAGAGCCAAAAACTGTAAAGTTTGGTGAAAAAACTCATAACTTATGCTATTTATGTGTGAATTTGCCATAATTTTCTGTACCACAACTGACTTATCCTAAAATCTACAAGGTTTATTTTGTTGGTATTAATGGCCTAATGTTTCTTGGCATTTGTCTGTGCATAACTTGTTTGGCCCAATTAGTGCTTCTGATACAGAAATCTTCAACGGTTTGTTAGCCCAGGATAATAAATGAAGGTTTATAATGGTGTGGCCCAACTACTTTTGATCTATGGACCATTTTACAAAAAAAGTGACAAGTTGCGGGCGCTACTTTCAATAAAATTTTGTATATAACAACAGATTCACAAGTTTTGAAAACTAAAAAGGGATGATAAGTGTGCCATTTAAATTATTACACAATAAGAAACAGCAATTAATTACAAATCTTTACCAGTGAGATGCCTGTGGATATCGTTCCTATATATATCAGTACCAATGTTAGTGGTAGCAAGTCAGAGACTGTTGTCTAGTGTTTCATCTGCCATTGGATTTCTGCTCTTAGATTTGACTTGCATCATCATAAAAATGTACTCACACATGCATGTGTCTCCAAACATCAAGTGCATTTTTTACATGAAATCTTACAGTTTAGGAAATCTATTTTTGTTGACTAATTTGTAAGCTCCCTACAGTCAAGTCTAATGGTTCTTTACCTTTTTGACGTATCTTACGCTTTTATCAAACAAGGTTATCAGATTTACGCCTAATACACTCAATGGTGCTCATTTATTGAAAATACAAAATTAATAAATGATTTATAAAATTTACATTGGCTGCAATTTATGGTTCAATAAATTTACCCGCGTGGAAGATGAAATTTACCCCAAGTTAAGAACCACTAGTCTAGTCTAATGCTGCTAATATTGTACATTTTCATAAAAAGATGTTGTGCTTGTTCTAATCAAAATTATCTGATGTACCACACACACAACATTCAATCAATACTGAGAAAGCTCGCGGGCCATAAAAATTCTGTCAGCAGGCCACATGTTGCCCGGTAGTTGGTCCACATTGCTTTTTAATGAAAAGTACATGGTTTGTTTGTAAACTTACGGAATTTAGCTCTGTTAATGCCTATGCTCAAAATTCTCAGAATAATAGGAATATTGGAACATTTAAGTACAAACAGTTGCCGTGAAGTAAGTAGCAAAGTAGAATACCATCTTGCTTTGTTCTATTGATAACTCTGTTATTGCGATAGTTGTTTATGTTTTGCAGATAGGCTAGTGCATCATGAATGACTTACTGATAAAAGTCTCATACACAATTAAACAACACCTTTCAAAACATCTTCTAAAAATACTATATAATGCTCTTGTTAAGTCAAAACTGTCATATGCTGTAACTCTCAAGTGATTTACGTAAACTGAATATTTTAAATAACTGAGCAGTTTGTCGCATAACTTTTTCTAATAGATATAAAAAATTTATGCACACTATACAAATAACATAAAATATTAAAACTTAATCAGTTGCAACAATATATGCTTGCAAAGCATATGTTTAAGTGAAATGATAATGAGAGTTCTCTTTTTCACATTGGAAAGTATCAACTTGTTTGTGATAAGCATAGTTACAACGCAAGATAATCAGCAAAAAATAATAACTTAATTCCTGGGAGATATCGAAAACAGGATCAAAACAGCTCCATGTACCAAGGACCAAAAATTTGAACTCCATACCAATAACTACTAAAAATATAACATTTCTCCGATTTCAGAAACTTCACTAATGATTACCTGCTAAAATATATACTTTTGTTCCCAGCCAAGCAGTGACATTTGCTTAAAAAAAAGACTGGATGAAAACAAACTTTTTGTGTATGTGCTTGATGGGTTTTTGAAGTAGGCAATGATTATTGTCTGATCTTGGTACTTAAATATTTGTTTATATATGAGCTGTAACACTAAGTCTGGGTTGATATTAGGTACTGTACACTGAAGCTTGTTAGTCATGTGACTCGTTTTTAAATATTTGTGTGTTTACTGACTGTGGGTTACTGATATGGTTAGACTGGACACAAGTGCTATACTGTCAAGGCTTGCTTGAGTGGGAACACTGTTTCCAAATTCAGGTGGAAATGGACTTCTAATGGTGGAAAGGTTTCCAGAATATATCTACAATATGTGGAAACTATTGATACCCTAAAAAAGGGGGAGGGACAGTGATCCAATGATAGCTGTGGCCGTCGCTTCTTGACCATGTACTAAGTCAGGGGTGGGAAATGTATTTGCTATTATGGGCTGCGTGAATTGAGCATTATTGCTGGCAGGCTGCAAAATCAATTGATTTTGTATGAAAATTCCACCCTTATCTAACTATGAGGAAGATTGGCTTCCCTTGACTTACTAAGTACCTGCTTATCATGGAGCTTTGTTTTGATGTGATGTTGTACTCTACCTTGGGTGACGAAAATTCTGATGCGGGCCATATCAAATGTTCATGGGGGCCACAAGTTCGTCACCACTGTTCTACATGGTTGAGGTGCTAAGATGAACTGAACTGATTGCACTTAAACATAACTGGCAAAAACATTATTGCCCTCAAACAGGCAAAACTGTGTTGTATTCAGACTTCACAGAAAGTTTGAACAAATACGTGAGAAAATTTTTTAAAGTCAATTGGATGTTGAGCAAACTGTTCTTCAAACAAACTTGTCCATGGTGTTAACTCATTTTTAAGTTCAATATGTCTGCTTCAGTAATTTTGTAGCCAGCTCATTGCTTGTCTTCTCTTGCTAATTGATTTTTATTCCATCCCTCATTGTGTTGTTAATTTTGTTGCAGTTTTTACACCAGCAATTAGCATATTCATGTTTTCTTAGAATTAGTACCCAATTTAACAATGTTAAATTGGGTCATGTATATTGCATTCATTTCAAACGTTTAAGAGTCCTATAAAATGCTGGTGTGCGTGGGTTCCGATTTGGGTGAAATTGCTTTGCTTGTTGGCTTTCAGCCTTTAGTTGGCTCTAAAGTGATTCTGCAGAACTTTTTGTTGTAGTTGCTCTTTTATGGTTACAATCTTTAACTCTCTGCAAATGAGAATTGGTAACTAGACTAAAAAATAAGAGCTCTAATTTCATTCGTAATATAGTTGCTTGATTTACATGTGTTTGTCAATGACAATTTTCACTACTTGATGGGCCGTGTGTCCAAAAAATAGTGATGTCAATGTGAAAGGCATTAAGGCAACTTTGGATGTTAACTTTGAAGAACTTGGATTTTTGTAAATTTTGATAAATATGAATTGTAAACAATAAAACATAAATAGGCTTTTCAAGATTTACTAATCTCTAATATTCCTTATTTACAGTTAAAGGCTCAAAACCAAGTTTTGAAAAAAGGCGTGGTTGATGCACAGAGTCTTTCTACAAACCTCCAGGTTTGATATGTGTAATACTTTGAGTTGGAATGCTTCATAGGATTGTTCACGAGAATTTCAAGATAAATTCATCTGGTTGTGCCAGTTTTTTTATTACTGCAAGTACTAAATATATACTGTTGCATGCCTCACTATTTTCAGGCCCACTACTTATGAATACTGTGCTTCGCAAAGCAAAAGAACAATTAGTAGGTGTATGCTTTCAACCTGCAAAGAAACCAGTCCTGCAAGTAGCTTTCCACAATTTAAAAAATTAATCTCAAGCACATTCAATTCAGTACATCTGTTGTTGACCAATAAACTGGACAAGTATTTTCATAAATTGAAATATACATTGATAGACCATCACTTATCACAATGATGCAATGCTAACTGAAATGTAATAAATAGTAATTACACAGCAAATGAATTGTAGTTACTGCAATCGAAACACTGGGATATTATTTAAAAAGCAATCTAGCATGTCTCATGAAGCAGTAAGCTTCTCATTTTCTATGAATGTGATTTGACTAATTTTTGTCAAATATTAACACTTTTGCTGCTGGTGTGCAAATTATCGTACCTAAAAATCTCACATGAGCCACTATTTTCACGCCACTTTGCAACTCCATAACTTATCGATTGTGCTAGAGAGCTGTTCAAACCCTCAAAAGACTTAGTTATTATGTCTATGCGTAAATTTATCTACAAAAAATTGCAAACCAAACAAAAAATTGCAAACCAATGGAGTGCTGTGAAACCAAATGGAATGCCTAAAAATATAATTGCAATTAATTTGTAGTGTATTTCAATTGGCATATTCCTATGCATACTTTAGAGCAGTTTTGTGCAGGGGTGCTTCATGTCAATTTTTCACCACAGTGTGAAATGCAGTCAGTTAGACATATTTCAATTTTTTCATAAAAATGAAAATAAATCATGAGACAAGTGTTAGCAGTGGTAATGATGTGAGAAGCTAACTTTTGATTAGCTGATGACAAAAAGCTTTGAAGTTTGCTAAGTCATATTAGAAACAAATCAGTGTTGCGGAATTGGATTTTGAAAAGACAATTGCGTTTATCTTCAGCATGACTTAACAGGGGAGCTTAAAACAGTAGACCAACAAGACTTCATTTGAATCATTAATAGACGTGTTTGGTTTCCAATTAGCAGATAGTTTTGTGGATCTCAAGCACACAGATGCTGAGTATGAATTTTTTCTGGTTGTGCAGCCTGCTTATTCTTGAATCTAACTCATTTCCTAGAATCAACTCATTCATCATTCCCCAACTATATTTCATTTTTTCATGCAAGATTCTTGCTTCTATATAAGAGCAAAATGCTTCCTGGTATTTTCTTGCAAAGAGACAAAGGAAGATCGTAAAAAATAGCATTACCTTTCCTTTAATTGTGTTTTACCTCCTACATAAGTGGATTATGATGCTTTTCACCTGAAACATCTTGGATTTTCATACTACAACAAACTTGGCACTGTGCTCATGCATAAACATGAACAAGTTTGTACTGCACAGGTCTTTTGCAATGTATCAATACTGTTGCAAGATAATGCATATTTGTATCATTAGCAACTAGATTGTTTGAGGGTTAGGTTTACTTGTAGCTAAAATTGGTTGCTTTTTAAGGAAACAATAACACGTTCACTGCCAGTGTATGAGATACTTGTACTTTTAGCTCCCACAATAGCTGCTATTTTTGCACCATTTTGCAACTCCATAACTCACCAGTCGATTGTGCTAGAGAGCTGTTCAAACCATCAAAAGATATGGTAAGTCTTCTAGTCCGCAATGAAAATATTTTTAGATTTTGGGTTTCGAGTTTTTTGTGGGTGACATCATAAGTGGGGTAGGTTTTTGGCCATTTTGGCTCAGGTTACCTGGCCTTTGGCCCTAACCGCTAGATGGAATTTTTTGATTTAACTAATTAGGGGATTAATTAATTGTTTTGTTGTTTTTAGGCCATAACTTTCGAATCAGAAATGCTAGAAAACCAATCAAAGGAATAAAAGACTTGGATTCTAGCCTAGTTTCTAATAAAAACTTGAGTAAAAAATTCCATCTAGCAGCTGAGGCCCAGGCCCAGGTAACCTGAAACAAAATGGCCAAAAACCAACCCCACTTATGATATCACCCAGAAAAAAACCTAAAATCCAAAACCTAGAATATTTTTTTCATTGCAAACTAGAAGAGTTGTTGACTCTTTTGAGCAATTTAGTGCAATTGGCAGAGGAGCTATTCAGTTAATAAGGCAACTGAAAACTGCTTGTTTTAGGCTGATTTCAAAGTACGAATAGATCNTACCCTGGCAGCAAACATGTTAATCTTGGTCAGCATTTTACGTCTGACAAACTACACCAACTTGTTAAGGCTCATGTGACCCTGTTTACATTGGAAATTTGAACCACTTATAGATTTACATATTTTTCTGTATTTAATGTTTATTAGATGAATTTCATTGCAATAATGCAGTTGTTTTTCTGGAAAAGGCAGCTACTTCATTAACAATTGAAAATTTCTCTGTTTGTCACCAACTAAATTGAGAATCCTTGTGAAAAGCAACTTCAGTTTGCTTAAAACAATATTTGTTGTTTAGGATGAAGTAGTGAATAAAGATCAAACTATTCGAAGACTACAACAGGAAATTGATAGTGCCAGTTTTAGAAATGAACAGATGGCTTGTAGAATTGAATTACTGCAAATGGAACTTGATAAAAATGTGAAGTCCCGACGGCAAAAGGTGAGGAACACATTTGTGCAATTAGGCATTAACAGGATTCTTGTGAAGTAACTTATCTGTAGATAACGAATAAAGTAAACATTTGCATAGCATAGGATCACCATGATCCAAAACGTCGACTTTTTCGTCCAAGTTAAAAGCCTTCTATTTAAATAAAAATTTCATTGTAGGTGCCTCTGAAGCAAGCATTGAAATGTTTTGAAAAGATGTGTTTTCAGAAACTTCTGGTTTCTGTGAGAACACTACTTGTGCAGCATTAAACCTGTTTGCAACCTTTGTAAATGTTTCCCTGCAATGACCCAATTCAAAATTTTTATGTTGGTACCACCAACAATGCTGCTGAGTTTGTTCAGTAAAATTCTTCCCAGTTATAAAAATGGAATATAGTTTGAACCGACTTATTTGAAAGATGATTCCTACAAAAATGAACACTTATGTTCCATGGAGAAACACTGACCTTTTCAGTGAATTTATATAAATGTAGTAAAAATAAGAAATGATGCCAGAGCATTTCTGTTGTTGCAAATTCAAGTTATATCAAGTGAAGCCATGTCACTACTGCTCTCCAAAACTGAAACTTTTGTACCAAAGTGCTACGTTCACAAGATTATGGAAATAAATCTCCTTATCCAAATCTAATGAATGGAAACTTCCTTTGTCAACGACACAGAACACTGAAAGTTAAAACACTGATCTTATATGCAGCTCATTGTTTAAGTAATAACAATGTCGCTTTTCATGAGCTTGAAATGACCTGTATCTGTTGGCAGGTGTGCATCACCGGGCTTGTGTTAAGTGCTATCTGAATGCGATAAGGGTGATGAACAGCTGTCAGCTAATTTTTTACTTTCAAAAGTGTCCTTTGTTTTTCTTAGGTTTCAAATATTGAACGCTCGCAAGATTCAAATGGTGTTTTGAATGAGGATTTACGACTGAAGATAGAAGAAAATGAAATGCTTCATAAACAGGTTAACTAATATCATTACCTCATTCTTTGTGTGAAGATAGTTTTCTTGTATGCCCTATCGTTATGTGTAGTGGAGTTTTTTAAATTTGAGAAGCAAAAATACAGCTAATGTTAAACTGGCCAAACATTTCTATTATGGTGTTTTACCCAAGATAAAAAAAAATAATAATAATTAAAATGATGACTCTTCATCAGGTTTTTTCTTCCATCTGCCAAACTCAGGAATGTCAATGCACATAAATTTTTTCAAATTTTCAACATGACTACGTTCACCTTGCATGTGGAAATTTTATTTGGTGGAGTTAACTGTTTTGAAACAAAAAATATACTCAGGTTTTCAGACTGCACTATAACAAAGACAAGAGGCCTGTGTATAGTTACAAGCATCATGTAGTTAGTGGCAAACTGGCCATGGCCAATGTTATTTGCTGTGCAGAGTTTTTACCTATACATAAGAAGGGGTAGAGGAAAGAATATACTAACTACCAGGGCGTCTCTCTCCTTAGCCTCCCTGTAAAAGCTTATGCCAAGTGCCCTGAGAAAAGATGCAGCGAAATACTTGAACCAAAGCTGGAGTATACCCAGCGCAATTTTCATCCCGGCTGCCGTAGCACTGCAGACCAAATTTTCACTCTTCAGAAAATTTTCGAGAAATCTTGGGAGTATGCCAAAGACGCCTACTCATGTTTTGCTGAGTATGAAAAAGCATTTGACCGGTTCCCCGTGAAAAGCTTTGTGGAGTGTTGCGGGAATACGGTGTTGACGGCCGCCTGTTACTGGCCATCAAGTCATTGTATTCCTGCTCAGAAGTCCGTGTCGGGGGAGTTAAACCACAAGCGTGAGACGCGGGTGTTGAAGAGGGGTAATGGTGTGCTGTTTCCGCTCCTCTTCATTGTCTACATCTACATGAAATGGATAGATAGACAGTTACAGCAGAGTCGACGAGGGTGTCACCGTTGGGAGCTGTAGGATCAACCGTTTGGTTTTGCAGACAATTTGTTATTGCTTGCATCTTCTCAACAGAGCCTTCAACATACACTTGTTCGTTTTTTGCTGCATGCGACAAAGTAGAAATGAAAATTAGCACTGAAAAGACTGAGGTATTACAGTATGCCTCTCAAGAAACTCTAACCAGCGCACTCTGCCAGGAAGCGGCAATGCTGCAGCAGGTGAAATTCCAGTTCCTTGGGGTTGTATTCACAAGTGACGGAAGACGGAACAAGGAGATTGATGCATGGATTGGTGAAGCAAACGCAGTTTTGCGTGAGCTTTATCGCTCTGTGTTCAAAAAACGGGAGCTTTCAAACACCGCAAAGCTGTCAGTTTTTAAATCTATGGTCATGAATCTTGGATGTAATGACTGAAAGAGCGATATTTCAAATACAAGCAGCAGAGACAGGATTTTTGCAAAGAGTTCACGGCGTGACACTTCGTGACGAAGTGGGCAGCTGTTAAATCCGTAAAGTCCTGAATGTCCAAACTCTTCTGCGAGTAGAGATCCAAGCTACGTTGGTCCAGCCGTGTGATTAGAATGCCCCACGAAAGATTGGCGAGGCAATTCTTGCTACACCCACGCGAAAGCGGCCCGAACTCAGTGGCCGTGAATCGACCACTCAACCTTCCAGTTGAGAGGCGGACACTCTACCACTGAGCTATTGCCGAGAGGCGGACACTCTACCACTGAGCTATTGCCGCCCCCTATAGTTCATATTACGTCGCAACGTCTGGTTTGACTCACCTGGTAACATTCCCTGTTAATTAGATGACATTTCAACTCAGGCGTATATTTGCCGTACGTACGTTTTTAGGCCGCCTCAAATCATTAGGTCCAGTGATTCCGCGTCACCAGTGTTGATACTTGAGTCATCACTCCGCTCGACGCTTGGCTGGCAGATGGCATGTCACTTTTGTTTTTCGCCCTGACAAGGTTCGCTATAGAGTCAATGAAACGTTGGCAGTGTTCGTTTTACGTTTTATCTGATACACCAATTAAGCTTTTAGACATACTTTGAATTAACCTGTTGTTCTCGGAATAGCAAGAATTACGTACGTTTTGTTTAAAAGGGCAATGTGGTTGAGAGCTGGTCTTTTTTTGCCCTTGGTACGAGCCGTGACATCGCAAATCTATATACCTATCTGTCGCTTTTTTTGTTTATTTTGGTGACGGTAATTGGCGGCAGGCCGAAACCTGAATTGTGCTTCTTGCCGGGGCGGTTGAGGTGGACGCTCTTGCCCAAGGTGCGCTACGGCGATTCACTCAGTGGTCGTGGATCGAACACCCAACCTTCCAGTTGAGAGGCGGACACTTTATCACTGAGCAATATAGCTGCCCCCTATCGCTTTTTGGCTTGCTCTTTCACTGATCTGGGCTCTTGTTGTTGTCTGAAGCTTTTGTAATTCAGTTGTGCGTGAAGACCGCGAGTTTGGAATCATATTTATTGTCGCAGAGTATAGCAATAGTTATCCTTTCTTGTTAAACGAGTCCATAGCGTTTCCGAGTTGCCAGGTAAAAGGCAGATTGTCGGACGATTTGAAATTTGGACGCATCTTTCTGGCATGCAATAGGTCCCAAGTACTGCAACTCATCATGCTTTTAAAAAAACATCAGTTTTGTTTGGAAACCTTGGGCAATCCTCCATATTGAACACAAGTCAAACAATTTAAAAAAGACTTGTGCCCTGGATTTCTGTTGACCTTGCATGTATAAATAAATGACGTGATTGCTTCGAATGTAATCAGCTTGTGTGAAGTTCCTTACATGAAAATCAAGTCAAAGTAGAAGCTCATGCACAAAAGAAGCTCACGTACTAAACTTCGTTTGTCTCAGTCTAAACTGAAAATTGTTCATCGTTCATCAGGACATACATTGTTGGTGCGAGAGCGTCAAAAAGTTAACAGATATTTATAATTGCTGTTTTTTTAAGTATTTGTTGGTTTTTATGTTGTTTTTTTTGTTGGTTTTTATGTTGTATTTGTTGTTTTTTATGTTGGTTATGTTGGTTTATATTTTACGTAGCCCTGGTCTGTTTTCACACTTAACCTGCGGGACTTGTTCCAGGTCTATGAAGCAGATATGAAGCAGCAACAACTGGAACAAGCCCTTAACGAACAATTGATTGCGGCAAAGCAGGAGGTTGCGGTTGTGAATGAAGCTTTGTCAAATAAAAGGAGCAGCCATGAACAGGTGCCCTCCTTGTGTGTGAAATGTTAGTGAGACGAATGCTTCCTCCAGCACTGTAGAGGAGTCTTTTCAGGGTGAGCCATGGAATATAAACAAAACTGTTCGGGTGCATGACCTTCCGATCAGTTAGCCAAACAGAGGAACAGGGTTGGGCTGTAGTTCATTACAACAAATCCTTCTCTTCTTCACAAGAGTTTGCAGCAGATATCGTAATCTTACCATTGAATATCCAAATCATGAATAATGATACTATTATTTTCTCGTTGCATTTTATAGTTCTCCTACGTACAAAGCTGTATTATTAGAATGAATGCTTGACGACCCCATAGCTCCTGATCTTTAGTATTATTTTGGTGTTCGACTGAAGGGCTAGCAGTGGTTTCAAGGTTTTTTTCATACTCCCCCTTACAAATCCAAACACTGTCAATTCCTCCCCAACAAAAATCACAAAAAAGATAATTGCAAAAATTTCACACTGCCTTCTGTGAAGAAACAATAGACCAATGGTTCTCAACCTGTGGGCCATGGCCCACTGGTGGGCCATGGGAGCATTTTGAGGTGGGCCACAGAGATATTTGAAAAATTTCTCAATTTGTA
>JGI24158J21664_10010022_pt1 | contig 12647 bp, 7 predicted proteins | sample Ectturendosymbi3_FD_21664 | JGI IMG/M metagenome (IMG submission 21664) | reverse complement strand
AAGTGGGCCAACAATGAACCTAATGGTTTGGAAGACGAGGAATGTGTTGAAATGTATCCGTGGGACGGCACTTGGAACGATGTAGACTGCAACGAAAACCGCGGATTTGTTTGCAAGAAGCATGTCGGTTAGTAGTTCTTTTAAAAATTTGCAATGGCGCTGTTTTATCACCTCACGGATATAATTATTCCCGATGAAAAAGGAAGAAGCGAAAAGACTCTGTGGAACATGTAGTCTCTTTTCCGATGAAGCACTGAAATTGTAAAGGGTTATTGCATCTCGTCTGATGTTCTTCGCGATAAACAAGAAAGGTTTCTTATTTTGCAAGATGCGCATAATGCTCAAAAACAGTGGTTTTCAACCTTTTTCGTACTGCGACCCATTATAGCAACCCACTATAACCCAACGACCCCATCTGAAACTCGAATAAAGCAAATGTAATACAGCTGTGTTAAAAAAATGTCTACTCTTGAGTCCTACAATGTTTCACGTCCCCTATGGGGTTGCCACCCTCAGGTTGAAAACCATTGCTCTAACGGAGGAATGAGATGCATTGAACAACTAGCTTGATATCATGCTTTCCATTATGTTGAAGGTAATGCTGCTTTTTTGCTAATGCTTGTGGTTGGTTGTCATTAAATGTTCCACTCAGTCTAACAACTTTCTTTGCTTTTTATGCCTGTTGGTGTAGCTGTAGTTTTGCCATTTAATTTGGTGCATATTTGGAGTTCTACGCAGATCTCACAGGGTAATTGCTAAAAAGTTTCATCACGTCCAAATTTTTTGCTTGATTTTTTCTTTCGCTTGTCAGGTGAAAATGAAATTCACACCATTCAATTTTCAAGAATTTTGCGGACATTTTTAGAAACCTGATTGACCAATGGTGTTGTTTTCAGTTTGCTGTAGGTCAGCTATTTCATTGACTTTAACTATCGTGGAACAAATTCAGAAAATCATGGAAGGTTTTTACTTTTAAGTAGGTCATGTCCAAACTCGTATTTCGTATGCAACATTTCTGTCGACATTGGCGTGATAATATTTCAGAACTTCAAAGTTAATTGGACCGTAAGCGCAAGTCGAAGCAAAAAATTCCGATTTACTTCTCTGGTAGCCCACGTAAAGTTCTCATTCGCCTGTAACTGTTGGATAATTAAAGCAGAAATATTGGATCGCTATCATTAGTCTTTGCTCAGTGATTTTCGTTTCACAAAAAGGAATCAGTAACATTGATGAGTATGATCTGCCAATTACTTTTTCATGTAATGTTGTTTCCACAGTGAGACATAAATTCAAAAGTAAATCAACTTTTTCGCTTTAATTCAATCGACTTTGTCATTACCTTCGGAAGCTTAGTAATTTCTTACATTCCAAAAAAGCAATGATCAAATGGCTGCATCGCACCCTATCTTTTTTTTCAATCATCGAATATAAGCTAAACCTTTTGAAAAGTTATAAGCTCAATGTGGAAAAAGTGAAGATTGTTTGCCAAAGGAAACCCTGACCATTCTTCTTTTTCTAACTCAAACTTCGTACCAATTTAAGCACCATAATAAATACCACCCGTAACTACATTTACTGTTTTCAAAAGTTTATATCAGTAAACAGTTTCAAACCAATTTCCAGACATTTATGAACACAGGACATTTGCTTTTTATCATTTGAAATTTCCAACAGATCAAAGCAAGAGGTGCGCAGTCGATCCGAGCGAACGTAGCGACTGTGGTTTCCCTGGAATCGACGAATCTTACTGCGTCTCAAGGCGAGGCTGTTGTTGGGACATTGAATTTACCACTGATGGCAACAGTGGATGCTTTTATCCTCAAGGTACTGGTTGGTTTTTCCATAAGCGCTAAATCATATTTCTGGAAACACGATTTTGCGATGTGCTGCTTAGGTCGTCGCCTGAATTCATCCAGTTTCCATAAATTGGTATTGCACTGAATTAAGCCACGCAAAGCACGAATGTAGCAACTGAAGGTCGATTAGTTCGCTGTTTAGTCCCATACTATTGCACTACAGTTTCAACCTAAATTGACTTATGTCTGCGCAAGTCATAACAGCGCATATTTTACGTCTTTTTCACGTAAAAAGGCATCGTTATCGGTCCTTCCGGGGAGCCTGTGGAGCCGACACCGAACGTCAGTGGAGGGGGAGGGCTTTCAGGCGGCGCCATCGCTGGAATAGTTATCGGGGTTTTGTTGGCCGTAGTCCTGGCAGTGGGAGGATTGTATTACTACATGTCCTCCAGTGGCAAGAGCATGCCATCGGTCAGCATGCCTTCCTTCCCAAGTACGTTTGGTGGCTCATCATCAACGAAAGCTTCTTCAGAGAAATCTGCTCCAGCTGGTGGGTTCGACAACCCCATGGCACTTGGCGATGTAAGTCAACTTTTTGGTAGAACCTAACTAGTGGAAGAAATAATTATGCGTAAATAGGATAATTCTCAAGGAGTAGTAAAGTGCCTTTAGCTTTGCTGGAACAAGGTTGCAGACCATTTTGTTTTGTGATAAACAAATTCCACCACTTTGTTTAACTACTATGGTGCGAGTGCAGAGAGTGTATTTTATTCCAGTATTTGCAGAAAGATTAAACTGTGAATGTGAGTTTGCAACACTGTAAGGAACAAAATCTTGACCTTGCGGTGCGTGCATATTTTACAGTATATGTTTGTATTTTTCTCTTGAATTCCCACTTGTTTGCAAATTAGATAATTTTGCGAAAATGCACAAGCATCATGAAATCATAGAGATTTTTCTGCTTGCTCCGAAAGTCAGCTTACATCAACGGCGTGGACGTTTATGCCTGCGCACTTTCTTAGTTGTATTTGATCGTCACTAGCCAGTAGGCGTCGCTTGACACGTTGTAATGCTCTTACCCGAAGTTTTGGTTCGTTTCGAATCACTGCGTTGTTAAGTTTATGCAATTAAATGCTGGACGTGAAGATCAGTTCTCCTCTGTTGATTTTCAAAATGTTTAACCACTAGGGTGCAGATCACGTGATGTCCTTGACAATTTTAGCAGCACGGATGCGCGCAGAAGATATTTTCAGGATCGAAAACTTAATTGTAGACCTAACAACGCACCGTGCATGATCATACCTTCTTGCTGCAAAAGCTGTCTACGAGACTCTTGTTTGGTCAAATATAATAAGCTGCTGCGTTTCATTGGTCAACTTTCTTGGAAAAAGTTTGACAAGTTTCAAGCCACAGTTTCATTCCACACTTCCAGTTTTTGAGATGAGAAATGACAACGTAACTTTTGCCTTCTTGTTTTTCAGAACGGTACACCTTATACGATACACCCCTGAGCACATAGGAACTACTCACGTGTGGCAAGCGAATGTACATAAAACATTCGAACACTTTGTTTTATTTGCTCTTCTGCCGAGGTCTTCTGTGGGAATCGAAACATACTTGATATCACTCTGGAACGGATTTTTCACTCTGTTTATTTGTCGCGAAAATTAACTTTGAATTACGCGCACTTTCAATTTGGTTACTTGGAAATATATCTTGTGTGTGAATGTGGCCTTAAAAGCAGACGACATTTTCTCTTAAATTGCATGTGGCCTTTGAGTTTAAGCTGGAACTGCTGCTTGTTTACACCAAACCATAATCAAACGAAACAATCGAAGCTCTCTTCACCCTACATGTTGCCTTGCGAAATTTATCAATCCTCTTTTGACCCTTGGCCACGTTTCGCCAACCAGTCCCGTGTGCTTGCAAGAATCTTTGGCCAAATCAACATTCGTGTAGCGCTTTATTTTGTGCAAAACCATTCTTTTCGTAATCGCTTTCTTGTTTCAATAAAATGCTATGCGTCTTGACTTGTTTTCAAAGTTTGTTGTTTCGTTTCTGCGTGAACGCCGTTGTATTTGATTCTTGGATCTACACGACGGTTTTGTCTCAATCAACAGAGTCTTTTCGAGAGCTTGAAACAGCCGTGCTGCAGTGTTAGCATGATATAACAACATACTACTCAATAATTGAACTTTTTCTGACTTAATTTTCAGCCGTTCCATAAATATCTACAAGCACGCGTGGTAAGTTTTGCTACCGACATTGGAAGGAGGGTGTAGTCGTCTTGAATTCTTCTGTGCCTCTCTTCAAAAAGCGTCCTGATATACCTCATGAGTTATTCTGCAGCGCTTTTAAATGAAACTACTTCCTCCAACAAATGGCGCTTTGAAGCAGAAAGTGATGTTGAAATGAACTGATAAAATCTACTCTGAGCTATTCGGTGGGGAGGTACCAAACCTTTATGGTGGAATGGCATAGTCCCAGTTTTAAAATCAAAAGCAATGAAGCCATGGAAGAGCTACATAGATTTTAATATAAGCCTCCACCGTTGTTCCGTTCCACATTTGATTGTTGCTGAGGTCGTTCGCAGCATGGCAGTGATCACGAATTCGACTTTCAACGGAACCGATTGCTTTTTCGAAGCAGCTGTCGCTGTGTTGCTTGCTAGTTTTGAATCGCATATGTTAATGTTGTTTCGGCTTTTCTTGCACACAGAGTAATTAGCTTGCACACAAGGTTTCCAAAAAAATTTTTAAAAAGCACTTGTACAGTTGGTGATAAATTGCAAAAATAAATCGACAATTATCGCACCTGCCGCCGAAAAGCAATTGAACCACTCTTATCTCGATTTTTTTTACAAGCGCAGAACATTGTATGTTATAAAAGGAAATCATTGCCTAGATAGCTTGACGATCTATGCTTTCCAATGAAAAAGTTTAACCCTGTAAGTTCAGCAGAGTCAACACTTTGGTTCGCACATGTTCGGCCATAACTCGCCAGCCGATAGAGCTAGAGAGCTGTTCATACCGTCTGAAATGCGGAAAGTCTTCTAGTTTCAATTTTTGAAAAGTTTGAGCTTTTTCGGAGTGACGACACAAGTGGGGGCAATTAAAAATCGTTGTTTTCAGGCCAGAACTTGCCAACCACAAACGCAAGGATGACTACAACTAAAGATGAGTATTTTCGCCTGGTTTCAAGTAAATTGCGTCGTTAATTTTTTTCTCAGGTCCGATGATGTCATACAAAAAGCCCCTTAACCTCCTCTACTTGTGTCGTCATCCCAAAAAACTCGAACCCAAAACTTCCTAATTTTCTAAATTGAAAACAAAATACCTTCCTCATTTTTGAGGTTTTGAAGAGCTCTCTAGCAATATCGATTGGCGAGTTACGGCCAAACACGTGCGAGTCAAAATTTTGGCTCTGCGGGACTCAAACGGTTTACATTTTTCATTTCAAATCTTATTTCAGCACTGCACTATTGAAGGAACCATGTACGAACACCATCAAAACATGATAGATTCAGTATGCAGGAAACATCACAGAATGATTTTTAGATAGAGAATGGACAAGACGGGAAACAATGAATATACCGTAGAAAGATTTAAATTAAAATGGAAACTTACACATTGCCCCCACTGGATTTTGAAGTTTGATATTTTCTTACACTACATTTTTAGTAGAAAAATGTTATTTTCTTCGATTCGTAGTTTGTAAAATGAAATTTCATTAATGTTGGCTTGGAGAAATCCTTTTGGAGAATCCTTTTGGCCGCTCCCAGGAAAAATCAACTGTAGTCCCCACGGAATAAATCCTTCCGGCGCCTATTTCTGCTCAATAGATTGTCAGTTTCCCGAAGAAGCTTCCTGTGAATTAACAACCAAAGTACACACTCCAAACGCTCTTTAGTCAGTGCTATTTTAACATTTTGCACGTTGCATTGTGGTTCAGTGCTGTTTGATCACTTTAAATCAGGAAAATTTGTTTCGACAAACTCATCCACAAACCTGTATGTTGCCAAACTGGGATAAAGACAACTGTGCGAACTGTTGGCTCACCNACTGCATATAGGTAATGTAACACAGCTAAAACTTGATCTATGATTTGGAGGCTTTTTCCGGAGTCAGCTATGAGTTTTTCATATTGCATTCCTATTTTCACTTCTGCCTTTGTTCAAGGTTGCCATCAAGCATAAAAGTAGTTAACTTAGGACAAAAACAAGCCAGTTTTGCACAGACACGCAGCAAATCGAGAATCGTGCTAGCGCTTAAAATATAGGGATCGCCATTGATGTTGTCTGAGTGGCTGGACCCTTGTCACGAGCACAAGAAATGAGGGAAGAGCAATTACGAAAGAATACTATTTTGTAACAGAGGAGTACCAGACTTTACAGCTCGTAAATTCTGTAGTTCAACGAGGCATGAAGCAATGTTTTGAGCAGTGCTTTTCAACGTTTTTGTGCCGCGACCCAATGTAGCAACCCACTAAAAGCCCAGTGATCCCCAGATAACAATCGAATAAAGCAAATATAATACAGCTGTGTATCTACTCGCGACCCCTCCAAGATGGTTCGCGACTCCCCTGAGGGTCGCAACCCCAGGTTGAAAACCACTGCTTCAGAGAGTGTTTTTAGTCCCTGTTGCTGTTTCTATAAGTGTCACAAAGGAGCGCATCTATATCCAATGGACGCCACAGAAGCTTGCGTGTTCAATTGCCCGATACTGCTGTGCTGGATCAGCCACTAGGTGAAACTATTGTTTCTCCAAAATTTATTTCACGACAACAAGACAAATCGGAGCAAACTCCCTGCAACACCTGACACCATTAAATTTCTTTCAAAAAAGTATTAATATTTTTCCGTTTCTGTGGGTTTAATCAGAAACTGCACGTTGCAGTGCTAAATATTTATTGAAATTATTTCACACGTGATACAGCAAGTGTACAGTAAAATAACATCAAACAATAAAACTAAAATGCGTGTGTTAGTGGATGTTTACTATCATAAAAAATTATTGTTTTTGAAAAAAATATCGTTTCATAAACTACAGTAATGATGTTCCTTCCCTTTGTTGCGTAAAAACACAGCAAAAAGGAATTGGCAATCAATGAAAAAAACTTTGCAGAGTTAAAAGTAACAGAACAGACATTCACAATACATCCAAGTCAGTTTCAATGATAAATTTAGGAACTAGTTTTTGCCAACTAGCCCACTTTCTTGCGTTTACTCTCGTCATTTGCAGGAAAATTACATTGCTAAATATCCAACCATGAAATACTGCAGAGAACTTAAGATAAAACCTGTAAAGCGAATATTCAACACAGCTAAAAAAGTGATGTTGCAAGCAACAAAATCGTATTGTGAACGTTTTTCGCCCTTGGCGACGCTGAAATCCTACAATATGCTACAACAATATTTTATAGATATCCATGAGGTATGCACGGAGGATTTCGTGTTGACAACCTCCACGTGGTGGGCCCCGGTACCTGACAATCGTCAGCCGAATGTCAACGAAAATAGAAAGCAACTGCAATGGCTGTTCTGTCCAAATTGAGATATGCCGCAGCCATACTGTGGTTCCATCCCTGACAATGTGCCTTCTGCTGACGTGCAGCGCCCACCTGCGTTCTCAAGGCGGACAACGGTCTTGTTGCGCAGGCTGGAATTACTCTGATGCAGCTTTATGCGGAAGGCTAAATTTAACATCATTCAACACCAAATGCAGGAACATGAGCAGCAGCAAGCTTGTCTCTTATACGTAAGATACGTAAGAAGACGAAGACGCCATACTATGAAATACTTGAGAATCGGTGTTCGTTAATTTTTTCATTCAACGGATGCGCTACAGTCAATTCTACAAAGCTTTTGCTAGACTGACAGTGGCAACAATGGTGAGGCTAACTCGGACTCTGAAGAAGGGAAGGCATGGTGATGATTTTACAATTTTTCACCGGAAAAGGCGATTGTGTTGACATATTCAGATTCCTTTTCTCTTTCGGTTTTGTCTTCATAAAGATTCCTTCCATCTTTGCATACGACGCGATAGTCATCTTGAGCCAGAACAAGCCTTCGAAAACAAAACGTAATTGCTGCAAGTTATTTGCATAGGTCTCGTTGCACAGTAGTTACTTAAAAGCACTGAACATTCTGAGAACTCGTTTACAGGTAGGATGGATCCATGCCATATCGCAACTGGAGGTAGCAAACCAAATTATGCAAGAAATGGTACAGCAAATTTTGTTGTTTTGCGAGGTTGTCACTAATCTTTGTTGATTCTGGGCATCTCATATCATTCTGCCCCCAGCAGTTTTCGGACTAGTTGCGCACGTAAGAAAATGTCGCAACGTTGCTTTACGTACTTCTTGATTTCATGCGAAGCATGGTACAAGAAAGTTACACTTTTAACGCAAAAAGATGGAAATTTTTTCTTTTTTAATGCAAAAGTACATTCGCCACACTGATTTACGGACAACGTGTTCGTTGCATTTTCCTGAATTGTGACCAAAATTCATGTCTGGATTGTGACTGAAAAAAAGGCTTTTACAGAAATTGCTGAAACTCAGAAACTTGTTTTTAAATTTTAGACTTCTATAAGACGCAATTGTGCCAGGTATGGAAAATTTGAAGTTATTGATTGACGATTTAAGGAGTACGCTTGGGCAAACAAAGGTTTCAAGGTATTCGATAACGCAGAAGATGTCAAAAAGACGTGAAAGCGACAAGCAGCACTGCCGCAGTATAAAGCATTTGCTTGATGAAGTTTAATCCATCGTAGTATATACGACTGCTACCCTTTTCTAACGTCAGATGACTTTGGTTTTGTAGGGACCGTTCCTGAACACCAGTAATTATTGCAAAATTGTTTACCACAAACAATAGAATCAAAGCAACATATGTTGGAAAGTGCGTCGACTAAATAAGAGTGAATACAAATTCTGAGTTTAATTTGAAATTGCCACAACACACACCTCTTTTGAAATCGGCAATAATTTAAAACATTTTGATGTAAGTAAATGCAACACCGCAAAAAGTTATTTTTTCTCTGGGAGCTCCAGGTCCGGTAGGCACTTTCTGGGTGGTGACAAATTTTTGATAAAAAATTTCTTTTTGAAAGTAGTTTCAACAATTTTCAGTTTTTGTACTTAGAAGCCCTAGACGCGTAGCGTAAAATACTTGCAAATTTGGATGTGGAGTGAGCAAATTGATCAGATGTTTGCTCAAAAGTCTGGGTAAAATCCAGGGAGAGAAAGTGTCCCTGTTAATTTCTTAACATCAGGGCTTTTTTTTACCACACATAGTTGCGTTCAATTGCCCTCCCCCAAGTAAGTCCGTTTCCCATCCCAGTCAAAACTCCTTTAAACACGACAGAGGTGACATTCGTCCGCAGGCTAGCAAACATTAATAGTTCGGTTGTCCTACGTTAAATTTGTCTCCCAGTCAAAATCTGAATGAAATGGTCTTGCTTGAAATCACGATAAATATTCAAAGCTATCTTGATCCTTTTTCTCCTATCGTTCAATCCTCAAAAACGCCCCAACGCCACATCGTTACATCAACTGACACCTATCAGCATTGGCGACACGCATTTCTTGGCACGTCTCATGCTACTGTTTAATGTCCAGTGGGATTCTTGGAGATTTTCAAGAAACAAGTGTCACAAGCTATAAGATGGTCATTAGGTGGGCTTATCAACATCCACTTTTGGCGGGTGAAGTGAAGAACTCTGCAAAAGTAAAGTTGCTCAGTTTCAATAGAATTGATGTTTTTTCTATATGACGTTCCGGCATCGGAAAATGACGTTCTTAAAACGAGATAGCGAAGTTCGGGTCTTTGCGTGGGTAATTTAGAGCTCAGATTGTAGGCTTGAACTGCAAGTAAAGTGTATCAGTGCCAATCAGTGGGCAACGTGGGCTTCGTGGAAGGTTTAACTCTTTGCTCAACAGTACACTTGGAAATTTGCATAAATCATTTAAACAAGAAAAGCGTAGAGAAGGTGTTGCTCTCATTTTACGAAATTAGAGGCAATAAACCTTAGTCAAAATCTTAACGCAAGGGCAAACCATATGTTTAGTTATCATGGCGGCGAAGGCTTTTAATAAAAGGGACTTTAGCTAAAACCTTTACACAACTTGGCAACGGCTTTACTGAATAACGTCGTTCAGAGCGATACCGTCGAACGTAAGACGTAATCACTTTTGAGCATTAGGAAGGCGGATGTCCCATCAAGGCTTTGTAATACAGTTTTTCAAAGTAGACATCCGTTGCTAATGGACGAAGGTAAGGAATAACGCTATGCACGCATAATTGAAAGAAGCCAACCCAACACCTGGACCAAGTTTTTAGGTCAGGATGAAGGCTGCAAGACACTCGACCAGAGCCGGTTTTAAACCTACTTGACAAATCTTATCTAATCTGGTCCCGTACCTGAAGAGGGTCAAGCCAGTGGCAACATGAATAACGTCTGAAACATTTTATAAATTCTTAGATATATAAACAACTGCTGAAACGTGAAGTGAACAATGATACATTCTTTCCACTACTGAGATTAGATTATGAAGTTTATTATTATATAGCATATACTTTGTTTTGGTTAAAGATTGGGACAGCACACGAAACATCAACATACATAAATGTTTACATCTGTAGTGTAGGTATCCCGCGATTACGTCTTTAATTGGGCCCCGCATAATAATACATTTCTTTGTTTTTTTGTTTGATCTTCTATGTCTAGAATGAGCAAAACAGTTAAAGTTAAGCAGTGCGGCCTATCGCAGGCTGAAAGCCACAAGGGAAGAAAAAGACAGAAAATAGGAAGAGGAAATTATGAGAAAGGTGGAAAACAGGCAGAAAAAGCAAAATCCATACATGAGTTACAAAACAAGACCATTTCAGTTTGTGAATGTTTGGCTCTGATGCATAAGATGTTTTAACATCCCTTCTGTCTTTACTAAGCACGAAGCATAATCTTTTATGATTTTAGATTCTTGCAAAGCAAATTTTAGATGTGGAAAGGGCGGCGCTTTTACGGTCCGCCCCGGGTAACACTTAGCCTCGCTAAGACACTGATTGAAAGCCATATTTTATTGGTTATCCAGTTAATTTACCTTCAATAAAATTTTCTTCAAACCAGTGGCGCAGCGAGGCTAAGTGCCGCCCGGGGCCGACCACAAAATTGCCGCCCTTTTCACCCCTAAAATTTGCTTGGAAGAATTTAAAATGAGAAAAGACCACGTTTCGTGCTTATTTAAAGATATAGGGATTAATAAAGCAGTTTTTTAAGGTGTTAAGGGACCTGATGATTCGGGTCCCTAGAATTGAAACTCGAGTCCCTAGAATCAGGGAAAATGATCATCGGGTCCCTAGATTAAGAGAAAGCCGGGTCCCTAAAATCAGAGAAATCGGGTCCTTACAGTTGCATACTGGGTACCTAAAATTTTCCTTAAAAAAAACCCTGAATAGGCATCGTGAAGATCACAGTCAAACACTCACAAACTGAAATGGGTCTTGTTTTTCATTTTCGATTATGAGTCTTGCTTTTTCTGCTTGTCGCCACCTTTCTCATAATTACATTTCCTGTTTTTCTTCATTCTTTACAAATGCATGCATAGAATCGGCATGTTTCGTCAAATTTACTTCCCTGTTGGTTTTTAGTCTCCGGTAAACACACCACTTAACTTTAATCGTTTACTCATTCCAATGGATCAAGCAACAAAGTTAAGGGATGTGATGGCGGCGACCTACTTTGCAGATTTAAACATTTCAGTATGTTAATATTTCGCGTAATATCCCCATCTTTAACTAAAAAAGGTATATGTACTGCATAAAGCAGTCTGTAATAATAAATTTGATAACATGATGTCAGTGATGTAAAACGTTTTATTGTTTACTTCACGTGAGTTTACTCAGGAACGCCGGAACAGCGGTATGGCAGGGGGAGGCAGGGACAAAGTTGAGGGCAACATACATTTATAAAAAGAGAATCGTTAATAATTATGCTTGTTTCTGTTCAGCAACGACGTTAACCTAAAAAATAATACCAGAAATTATAGAAAATCGGTCTGAAATTTCTGGGTGCCCGTAGAGCAGCAATAAATTTGTTTCAAATCGATCTTGGCAAACCATGAAATTACCTATGATATTTTTATATAAAGGCACCGACGCCCCCGTTGCCCCCTTTATGTAAGGACAGGGGGAAATTTCCAGTCACGCACCCGCTCTCAGGCGTCCCTGGTTTAATTCTCTTAGAAGATATAAGAAGACTCAGATGTTTTTGTCGGCACTTGGGTGGAGCTCTCTATAGGTGCTGGACCCACTGTGATAAAATACTGTGGGTGAAGTAGGTTTGAAACCGGATCTGGTTGAGCACTGGCTTGCAACCTTCATCGTGACCTGCAAACGTGGACTAGCTGTTAGGCTTGATGAACTTACACGTGTATAATGTTATTACTTGCCATCGTTCGTTACCAACATAGGTCTATTTGGAAAACTGTATTACGAAACAGGCCAGGCGGGATAGGCCCTTTAAATGTTCAGCAGTGATTACGTTCTACGGTAATTGGGCTGAACAACTTTATTGCGTACAGCCATTGCCAAGCTGTGCAACTTTTTCAATTAACGCCCCTTTTAATAAAAGTCTTCACCACAATCATACCTAAACACATCGTTTGCCCTTGCGTTAGGTTTTCAGAACAAGGTTCATGCCTCAAATTCATCAAAATGAGAGCAACACCTTTTGTAAGCTTGTTGAAATGGCTTTTCTATGACTGCAAATGTTACGTGTACCGTTGAAGAAAGGAGACTTCTACGAAACCCACATTGCCTATCGGCTGGCTCTGATTCACTCTACTTGCAGT
>JGI24158J21664_10010019_pt1 | contig 12649 bp, 6 predicted proteins | sample Ectturendosymbi3_FD_21664 | JGI IMG/M metagenome (IMG submission 21664) | reverse complement strand
ACCACGCTTAGCCGCATGTAAAGATACCTTAGCACTGCACGTAATTAAATTTGTATAGCTTGTCTGCGGAGTTTGAAACCTAATGGGAAAAAATTCAAAGTTAGTTTCAGTTTGGTCACATGTACTTTGCCAACAAGATTGATTGCAAGCTCAGGGATGGATATTAGGGAAGGATAACGAGGCAGTAGCTTCTGAACCCTTTTTTCAGAGATACCGTGCCCTCTTCAGAGCTTTGCACTGTTGTTTAGTTGAAAAGGTTATGTACCACTCTAGAGCCATATTTAAAGAATCTCTACAGCATGTCACATGTTTTTCAAAATAAAGCAAAAATCATGGGAAAATTGCCAAAGGAGGCAGCTTTCAAATGTCCAGCTGCAAAACTTTACAATTTTTGTTCCTTTTGTGTGTATGTTATGCTCTTGAATTTAGTTCATAAATTGAAATGTGAAACAAATTTAACTCTTTTATCCACGTAATCCACATCTACCTTTCGCAATGGCGATTTTTGGGGCCCCTTTCTGAGAGCCTGCCTCTAAGTTTACTCATATGCACGTTATCTCAGTATCTCTAAGTAATGGCAGTGTCAATCCCCTCAGCACTTTACAAACTAAAAAGCATCTTGCTACTTACGTTAGATTTTCCTGCTGACTTTACTCGTTGCAGTTAAATGATTTAAAAGTATTTACTGTAGGATAGGTTCCAATTAGCATCAGATGAAAATTGAAACACTGAGCTTATGAACAGCAGGTCTGAGTCTAATATCTTGACATGACAGATTTTTACTCGACGGCGAGGCAAAGCGAAACCGTTAATGAAAATGTTATAGCACCACATAGTTGCGATTGAACCGTCACAATACGTGTCATCACAAATAAATATCAATAATGAATGCTATTGTTGCAAAACAGTGACTTTGGCGCAATGAAGACTGAATCGCTTCTTAGCCAAAGTTTGAGATTCACGACATATAAAATGTAAATCACTGCCATATTCACGCATGTAGTTTTAGAACTGTGCAAAAACAAAAATCTACGATATTGATTTAGGCAACGCTGACACTGGAAACATGGGTAGGTTATATTTATTAAGCCCACGGTTATCAATGAGAAATTTGCGATGGTCTTGAAATGAAGCTTAGATAACCATTAGGCGGGATATAGCAAGCTGGTGCCTCAGAAACAGCTGCGAAAAGCGCTACCCTAATTGTTTTTACTTGCTGTCATTGATTACAAAAGGTCAGATACAAGTTTCCGTTCGACTAAAAGCTGAAGCAGGATAGGTTCTTTGAGGCCGTTTCATTGATTTGCACTAAGTATTTCCTTGACTTACCCTTAAATACTTTATTAACCTGCAAACTTTGAAATTGTGGGGACATTCCCCCCATTCCCCCTGGCTACGCGCCTAGTGGCAACCGTATTCTGGTTGTAGGGTAGGCTACAGACCAGAGCAGGAATTGGTGGTTGAGCGAAGTTTATGTGCACACCGATTCGGTAAATCAAATTAACCAACATAAATATCAAAATTCACGATAATTCAGTTTAGCTAGTCCACCGCTCTTCAACCGGTGTGCACGGTGCACCCTAGGGTGCATCAAAATATGCATGGGGTGCACCACTACGAAAGGGTTCACAAGGGTGCATCACAAACTTGTCACATTAAACATACTGTTTACAAAAACTTTCTGTTAGCAAAAATGAACCATTAACCAACCAATGACTTTCAGGATTTAACCTAGACTTTGCACATTCTAAATTGTGGTGCGCAAGCATCAGACCATGTCAAGCTAATTGTTGTAATTAGTTGATTATTTGTGATTCATAGGCAATAGACAATGAGCCATTATCAATTGAATTATGTAGCTGATTTACTGAATTAAGGTACTTGCTTATTTAGGCTAGGGTACTTACAGACATGGGCGCCATTAAATGGGGGACGTTTCAGTAGATAGGGTGCATAGGTTTAAGCAAATAGGATGCATGAGTTCATCAAAACATCTTTGAGGGTGCACCATAACAAAACTGTTAAAGAGCACTGACCTAGTCAACCTGTATACTGCGTCAACAGATAATCCAGTAATAATGTTCATTTTTCTGATTCCCTGGCTTTATGCTGGAGAAACGCTTCCAACAGTATTGTAACCATAAAATTTGCACAACTACATTATTTTGTATCACAGAATATTGGGGGGACAAAAGATATTATGTCCNCCCTGTCCAAAAGTTGGGAGGAAGTGTTCCCCCTTGAACTAGGTCCCTGCTGGCTTACTGTATCAAGCTTTTGAATGATCTGCATGTAGCTTCTATATCGCGAGCCACACTTTTTTAGATCTTCAATAGGACGTACTTTTATAAGCTCAACAGCTCAACATATTCAGTAATTTTTTGCGTTTCTGATTTTTTCTATTTCATCTCTTTATCGTGAAACTTGCTGGTTGCACCTCATACGCAATTGCATAAAATCAGTCTCATAATTTGTTGGATTTGCATGCTTCGCTATACTACTACCCACTTTTTCACCCTAACCAACAATGCGCACTGTAAATGACAGAGGAGGCTAAATCAACATGGGAATTGACATTTGAGCTATACACCTCGTTCCTGGGGAGGTTGTATGAAGCGGGTACATGCCTGCAGGTGGTTTTACTGTAAACAAACTGCAAACATGGGCGTCAGAAGGTTTTCTCCATGGGCGGCTCTTGGGGATTTTTCAAAAATGTTGTTAAGGGGAGTCAGACAGCCTTGCCAAAGATTGAACTATAAGGAGAAACATGTTAGATTCTTAACGTGCAACAGTATATCATTAAAATTTGAACATTATAAGAAATATTGAAAGCACAAAAGTGTACTGAAATGGGGAAGTCAGTTTTGTAAACACAACCTGCATTGTCGCACGAATGCACATATGGAGTATTTGGATATTGTTTCTAATCATCTTTTTGCGCTAGTCACAATGGATTACTCGCGTTGAAAGTTTTGTGCAAGGTTGCTTCAGCACAACGATTTGATTAATGGTAAATTCAGTAAGTTTCAAAAAGAAATGTTTGTGAATCTTTATTAATCGATCTGATGAGTTTCATTGTTGGTAATGCTTCCTGCTCTGACTGAAAGAAACTGCTATTGCATTCGTTTTGAGCCAGTACTCATTTGTTGGCACAAATGGTATATTACCACACCTTCCTGTAGGCTACTTAAGCAAAGAGAAAATAGGCTATTGCTACTAATGGTGCTTCATCCTTCGAGTGCTGACAACTGCGAGTGGTTCTCACAAACCTACATCGTAGTTATCTGTAACAAAATTTTGATAAAAAGACTCGGACTTGCTTGAGCGAAAAAAATGAACACTGCCGTCGCCGCGGACTCAACCAAGGAAAAAAGCTTTTTTCCTCCACCGTTCAAAAAATGGCGCACGACGCGCAGGAATGCCGCGCGAAAATGCCGCTGGCAAAACCGCTAGCGTTTTCGTAGCACTGTTCAAACAAACAAGTATAAGCACACATTCCTCCGTTTGCAATTTGCAGGCACGGAGCCAAAAAGCCTTAGATTGAGACGCGGGAAGGTTTGGCTGATTATTCCACACCGCGAATAGGCACCCCACTTGCAGTGGCCTGAAGAAAGGTTTCAGCCAACTTGGGAAAACTTAAATCTTAGATGAAGGGCGCCCAATCGCCAACACGCAGTGAAAATTTCAGAAAAGATAGTAAATGCGGATGTGGATGGCTATACTAAAACCCGAAATCATAGAAAAACACTCCAAAAAAATTGCGAAAAACGCAAAAAAAGCAAAAGCAGCTGTGAGTTGGCAATATGTGATGAAATAACGGGTTTCTTTAATCAAAACCAAACATGACAAAACTTTTAAAATTAAAAAATTTTAAATCCTATAGCTTTTCAAATTCTGGTATTGAATTCTGTAGCTTACGAATTTCAGCTCTGCGTCTCTGCGATGAATTACTTTTGTGGGGGGCATGCGTCGCACAATCGTTGTTATCGTAAGTCGTTGTTGCATTCCAGCGCGGAATGGGAGAGAGGCTGCTTGTGTGCGCTTCGTGCAGATGCATTTTCTCCACTAAGTGCGCGAAGTTACTTTTCGTTTGAGTAAAGTAGCTACGGGGTAGGTTCGAAAGAAAAGGCGAGTCAGATCTTGTGCTTGTACTGAAAGTTTTGCTAGTTCGTTAGCTATTGCTGGTGTGCAAATGGCGAATACGCTCTCCAGAGTTCCCACACATTTTCAAAAAATTCTTCATTACCTTCACTACCAAATGAAAAAATCTATACAACCACTTATCAATATTTTTTCAAAATTATAATCATGAAACACAATGCCTACCACTGCAAAATTATCTGCTGCTGTACCTGTTCTGTAAAACTGTCACAATCGGCAGAGAACAAAATTTGAATAAACAAATGGCTGAATGCATACTGCATCAATCTCAGTGAAAATATGCAAATTGGAAAACCTCTGTTCTTATGGGCGTTTGGTAATGAAATAAAGCTTTACAAAACAATCTGCAATCCAGACTACAAGGCTCTTGCTAAAAAAGCATTACACAATTTCCCGAAACTGCACGACCCCATATTTGCCAGGTCTGTCTTTCAATTTGTTCGTTCGTTTTTTCAAACTTGTTGGAAAACTTCGCTTGGACATTGGGGCCATCCTTTTACAGTTGTACAAGAAAACAACAAATTTAGTGATGTATCCAGATGTGTCCTCCACGCTTTCATGAGTACAATCATATACGTCAGTTGCTCTGGCATGTCCCATAAATTTTGGATCAGCAACATTTATTGTTTAAAGATTTAAACTAATCAGTGTAATAAGAGACGATTCTGCTGGGAAACGCCATGATTTCTTTTCCTTTTAGAATTTCCATACTTTTTCTTTACTTTGCATTGAATTTCCTTTTTCTTCACGTTTTGGCCAAATTCACTACTTTCTCAAGGTATCGAAAACCGATTTCACAATTCAGTATACTTTCAGTACCGCGTGGGAATCCAGACTATCAGTCATTGGCATGGCAGAAATGGCTGTTGAAAAAAACTCGTACTCTTGCCCAAGAAAACCGTGCATTTCATTGGGACTGGCAACTAAAATATTTTGTGATCAACAAGTATGGCAAGCCGCACTGCATTTGCTGTCCTGCCAAGATTAAAGGTGTGAAGGCTTTTAATGTTGAAAAGCACTGCAAAACTCTTGCGACTGAATATGCTTGCTACTAGTGGCGTATCTTCCAGAGGTTTGCGCCAGCGAGGAAAACTCGATGAAAGGGAGGGTCCACTAGCCAACACTCAGAAACAAGTTGAAAAATTATAGCGAATCCGGATGTGGATGTCAGTACCAAATCACCAAAACACACTCCGAAAAACGCAAAAATATGCAACCAACTGCAATCCAAAAGAATACTAAGAACCGAAATATAAGCGAAATGGAGGCCCGATTTTTACTTTTAGCTTGCCTGGAGGGCGGTTCGCACCCTGACCCCCGTCAGTTACACCACCGCTTGATAACCAGGAGAGTCAAGGAAAAGGAAATTGCAATTTTTAAAGACAGCGCCCACGAAGAAAACAAATTTAGTGAAAACACTTAAGTGATTCTAAAGGTTTGACAAATGCGTTGTTCAAGATGAGTAACCTTTCAGCTCGCAAAATGAAACCATATTTCCGATTGTGAACTCATATTGTCATGTTCTGTGAGGAAAGGTTGTTGTTGTGTTTGAAAAAGATTGTCATTCTGCTCTTGACGTAACAAAAGCTAAAAAACTGCAGCTCAGAAATGACACAGTAACTGGACGAGCTGAATGCATGTCTAGTGATTTATGCAAACAGCTTCTCAGCAAATCGGCGTATTTCGTTTGCTGTTGTGTTGCTCATGACGGCACAAAAGATGTTGCCGTTAGGGAGTAATTAGCAATCTTCGCCACAGGCTTCAAGCCCGACTTCAGTATTAATGAAAAATTTCTCACGTGGCAAATATATTCCGCGAGTTCCGCGCAAGTCTCGAGGAAGCACGTTTGGATCCGTCAAAGCTTTTTTCAATTGNTACAGATGGCGCATCTTCGATGCTTGGACAGAAGATTTTCAGGGACATATTATCCAATGGCGAGCTGAGAGCAACCTCACTCCTGTGGTATGGCCTCACTGCGTTCATCAGGAAAACCTTATTGCGAAGTCGCTGAAGATGGCCGGTGTGACAGAAGTCATAATATGAATATTGAACTTTATTCGTGTTAATGCCCATGCCTATCGCAATTTCAGGCAATTTTTGACTGATAAATAATGCTGACTATGGGGACATGCTAATACATCTGCTGTTTGGTGGTTAAAGTCGCGCAGCATGTGTGAATAGGTTCTACAAACTTTTACCAGATATCAACATTTTTGGCAAAGGGAAAATTATTTTTCTTCAACTTGACAGTGAGCAACGGATGGCTAATATGGTTTTCGTGGTTGACATCACCGCTCATATTTCGACTTCAAACCGCACTCTACAGGGCAAGGCAAACTTTGTCATGATTTATGTACCAAACAGTCGCAAATGTTTCTTTATCACTCGTGCTTCTTTTCAAACAGAATAAAATTACGCGGGTTACCATTATCATCAGCAGTCAATGTCTGTCTACCTTACCTGTCAAGATGCCTGAGTTCAATAAGCGCATGCGGAAGAAATGCCACTACCGTCACTTTAAGTGGGGCTGGCAATTTGTCAGGACAGGCCCGTAGCCATGGGGGGGATGAGAAAAATTGTTTTAAACCTATTAATAAAAAGTGTTGCCTCTCTAAAATGTATTTTGCCTCACCAAACTTTAAAACTTGGCTGCGGGTGTGTGCCACAGGTCCCCAAATCTCTGAGTGAAAAAGCCACATCAACCGTAACAAAGCCAGATAGTACCAAAAATCCAAACATAAAATAAATACACAACCACGGGTTGGAACATTCTTTCAAGTTGCACAGCACTTTTAAAGACGTTGCAAGCATTGCACAACTGATGGTCTTGAGCTAGATCAGCGTGGTCCAACTACTTTTGACCTACGGGCCATTTTACAAAAATATGATAATTTGCGGGGCGCTTCCAACAAAATGATGTATAAAAACAAGTGAGTAACATTTGAAACTAAAAATCAGAAATAAGTGAAACCATCATTTAAAAGATTACACAACAGCATAAAGCAGTTCTTTGCAAACATTTGTCAGTGGGATGCCTGTGGTCAAGGCTTCTCTGTCACTATCGTTCCTATATAAATCAATACGATGTTGGTGGTAGCAAGTTAGAGACTTTTGTCCAGCGTTTTGTCTGCCCTTCGGTCGCTGTTTTTATATTTGATTTGCGTCATTGTAGAAGTACTGTCACAAACGTATGTGCTACCAAACAATCAGTGTATTTTATTGCAAAATCTATCTTTGTTGACTAATTCCCAGAGGTTTTCTGCAGTCTAGTCCAGAGTTTCTCAAAATGTGGGCTATGGCACACAAGCGCGCCACGGAAAAATTTTTGAGAGGTCGGCATGGTAAGGCGTGCAGAGGTCTGGTAGTGCCCGGGCCAACCGCTTGTTTGTATGTTCCCCTACCAAATTCTAGTACTGAGGAATGTGCGAAATGCAGGCATTTGAAATGCGCAAACACTAGTGTTGATAAAAAAACAATTTTCGGAAACCTAATCCATGCAGCATGTGTTAGCCTTCCATTGAGAAGACGAATCTAGTTACAGCGTTTAAATCAAAAGTAATTTTTGTCATTTCACTCTTTGGCTGCCCCTGCCTTGGTGTGCCTGAAGCCGTCGTGCCTCTCTGTGCGCCCCTGCGGCTTGGTATTATTGAAACTGAGTACGTTTTGCAAGTTTAAACCTTTCAGTCAAAGATGTTGGTAGCTCTTGAACTTCAATCGTTATAATACGGTGTCTTTTGTCCAGCGGCGGATTAAGGGGGGCTGGCTGGGCTACAGTCAGGGCCCCTGACATTTAGGGGGCCCCCAATCCCGATGTGCGTAATAAATTGTAATATGTGAACAATACGCTGTAAAAGATATCATCTCCAAGTGGAAACAATAAGTAGGCGCTCTGTGCTCACTCGTTGAAATTGCTTCGTTGACATAAAAGTGGTTGATTCTTTGGCATGTGGCCTGGCCGACACTCACTAACAAGTTAGTAGTCCAAGGTCTAAACTAAAAGATTATTAAGGTATTCCATCCCCTTGTCTTATTTTGGTTTCCGATGCACAAGCGGTATCCAAGTCATTTGAACATCGGTCCAGCAGACAACTCCGAAAGAAGTTATGAATTTGTTAAGTGGTGTCAAGTCTCTCAACAATGGTGAAAATAAGTAGATTTTAGCTTTTTCAAACGCTGCGCCTATTCATCTAACTTTTTTATCTGATCGGTCCAGTTCAAATGTCTGATGCTTTTTACATATCTTCCTTTTTTCTCGATTATTTAACGCTCCTTCAAGACAGCGACCAACTGCAGTAGTTGTTGGTGCACTGTTTCGATGCTCGCGTCTCGTCAGTATTGCTTTCGTGTAGCAGCAAAAACCCTCTGTGTACTTCGTGGTGCTTCAGGATTTCGTTATTTTCTTGTGATACGTCTATCACCTTCATTATTGTTGACGACGTGTGCAAGCCAAACACACAAAGAGTGAATATAGTTTATATAACTGGTAAAACAAAAACCGCCAAATCCTGGTTTAAATTCAGTAAAAACAATTGGCTCTCGGCCTGATGCTAAATGCGTTGCAATACATTGGAAACCTGGATTAAAATATTGACATGCATCTGTGTGCAATGAGCACGCCGCCATCTGACTTATTTTTTTCTGTTAACTGTTTACCTCAAAATTTGACGTTAAAAATGCCTTCGTTTCTCACACACTGATAGTTGGGGCGCTGTAAAAATAATTTTGCTCCTCTCAGTTTTGATTGTGTACTATCACCTACTATGTAATGCGCTGTGGCGAGCCATTTTTGTGCTCTTGTATTATTCGATTGTGCTTGTGATATGGAACATGCGTCTGCGACGAAATAAAATAAGTATAAACAAAATGCTGTAACTAGAGACTTTTTCCCATTGTAAGGCTACTAATACATGCTGTTTGGATTTATTTTTCAAATTTTTTTTTTGGTCAACACTAGTTTTTGCGTTTTCAAATGCCAGAAATTCTCACATTCTTCAATACCAGGAACCTTTACTCTAATTGAGCGGCACACATCCAATCCAGCTCATAATGACATGACTTTTCAAAATTGTGCCATCAAGGTAAAATCACAGAAGAGGATTGAAAGATAACTATTGACGTTAAATTGATTTCCTGAGTCAAATTTCAAAACAGTCCTGTTGCAATTTGCTTGACTTAGCTGACTTTTTGATGCATCACTAGTTCCCCGTTTCGTTTCTTGATGCAGCGACCCTGGGTGTGCGTTAGGACGGACGCACACCTGTGGTTTCGATATTTGCATCATTTCGAGCCAGTGGCGTAGGAGCACAATCTGCCGCCCCTGGCCCGAGCAGAAAACGCCGCCTTCTGGTGAGGGAGTGATTTTATATTTATGACGTCATCGGGCTCAGTCAACCATGGTATGATCTTTTGTTTTTCGAAGACCTTTTCGCAAGGACTTTCGCTAGGTTTAGCGTAAATTGTCGACCGCTTCCTCCCGAACACCATGCCGCGGGGCCCAACGCACAGTTCCAGCTGGTAATAGCTACAACATGGTGATATCAGCAGAGTATTCGAACAAGTAGCAACTATTACAAGCAGAAAACCTTAAATTTAACTGTTTCCAAACCAAAAACGATTATAAGGCAACAACAAATTAAGAAACGTGAACGTAAAAGACAACGATTGTGTAGCGTTTACTCAACAATTAGTATTTTCGAACAAACACAAGACTTGTAGTGGGCGGGAGTTGGTATGATCGAAGTCAACATTACTCAACTCCCAAGACGATTAACAGCCAAACAAAAATTTTCAAAATGAATGACAGGAAACGGAAACGCAATCAAAAAGGAAGAAATTAACGAACTGAAATGCAAATAGCAAGTGTGTCTAGGAAGAAAATCACCAACATGATCAATCTACATTGAGACAATTGACCGATATGCTTGACGATGGGCTTTGGAAGGACATTTTCCAGGGGTACTGGGGGATTTTCCCAAAATTTTTCCAGGGGTGGGCGAAAAGTGGCGAAATTAGTTTTTTTTTTCACTCTAAACTAAAAAAACAACCATTTTGCTGCAAATTTCAAAATCCAGAGGGTAAGACCCTGCCCCCCTTCCGACGCCCATGTACTTGAACATAACAACTGTAGTCCTAATCGTTTTCCAAATATGAAATTCTTTTCGCGCTTTTGTCAATAGACAAGAAATGCAGTGGGCTACGCCAGTCCCAAGGCAAACAAATTCAAAAAAGTTGTCGAAATTTTTGCAACAAATAAAGAATGATCATTACCCAATCGAAACAACTTACAGCAAAAACAATACAGCCCACACTTCAATTAGTGTCTTGTAGAACCGTTTCTTTGGAAAGACTTCTTCGCAAATTCTGCGTGCTATCACCAACCGGAGGTGCTACAAAAGGACCTTTGTTTTGATACTTCTCTGGCCTTGCTTTGACTGATTCAAATCTCAAGCTATGATCTATCACTATCGCATCAGGCCGAGAGATTTAGAGGATGACATTCTTTCTGCTGTTGTGCCTCATTTGCTAAATTGTATCGTCTATTTGCTTTATTTCTGTTGTATAGCCAAACGCCTGATATGCTGTAGCTTGTGCGACAGGAAGAGGAGGCGGGGGCAAAAGTGAAACGCAAGAACTGTCGCGTGAAGGGTTCCTTGAGTGCTGCCTTATCGTTCTGCTAGTTGATTACTCTTGCGGTGTAAATGCCTTAAGCGCATGCTTCTCGTTTCGCGGCTGTTTGCCTTCGTGTTTCGTGGTCATTCGCAGTTAACAGGACATGTTGTCAGACGTGGCCTTACGTCAGGCGCGCACAAGTCTTTGTGGTTTGTTTTCTTTAAGGTGGAAACAGATGGCGACTTTCCCGATGGTCCCACCGGAGCGGTTCAACTTTTCTAGGCCAGAAAGCTGGTCACAATGGTTTCAACGTTTCGAACGATTTCGTGTTGCATCTGGAGTGACGACGAAGGATCAGCCTTTTTAGATTAATGTGTTGATGTATACTATGGGTCCCAAGCCGGAGGTCGTCTTGAGTGTGTTGCACTTAAGTGACGACGAACAAACGCTTTACGCAACAGCCACTGCTCGTTGCGAAGAGCACTTCGTGATTCGACGCAAGATACTTTTTGAACGGGCTCAATTCAACAAGCGAGATCAGAGCGAGGAAGAAACGGCAGAAGCGCACATCACCAATCTGTATAGTAAGGCGCGCCACTTGCGTTTCGGTGAACTGCACGATGAACTCCTCAGAGATCGATTTGTGGTCGGTAATGAAGATGCTTCGCGCCACTACGGCACTATACCTAGTCCTGTCGAAACAGCCCTTGGCGTTTTTCTTTTTTACTACCGAAACAGCCTTTCGCGTTTTTACTTGGGATCTACAAAGTAGATCATAAGTAAGTACTCTGCTTTCCCCTACAGAAACTGTAATGTGCAGGTACTTTGCTTTCAAAGTGGCCCCAACAGCAACTGCAATTTGAAGGAAATTTGCTTTCAAAGGGGCCCCCAACAGCCACTGAAATTTGTAGGTACTCTACTTTAAGGCCCCTTCAATGAAGTTTGAAAGCAGAGTACTTAAACATTTCAGTGGCTTTTGGGGACCCCTTTGGAAGCAGATCACCATGAAATTGCAGTTGCTGTTGGGGGGCACTTAGAAAGCAGAGTACTTACACATTACAATTTCTTTAGGGGGGCCCTTTGAAAGCAGAGTACGTACACATTACAGTTTCTTTCAGGTGCACCTTCAGTGACGTTTAAAGAAACTGTAATGTGCAAGTACTCTGCTTGCAAAGGGGCCTCCAACAACAACTGTAATGTGCGAGCATCTTGCTTTCAAAGGGGCCCCCAACAGCAATTATAATGTAAAATTCCATGCTTTCAAAGAGGCCCCAACAGCAATTGTGATGTTTAAGTACCTTTCTTTCATAGGGGCCCCCAGTAGCAACTTTAATGTGCAAGTACAGTACCTTGTTTTCAGAGTGACCAGCAGCTGTAATGTGCTTTCCAAGGCGACCCAAACAGCAATTGTAATGTGCAAGTAGGCCTACTATGCTGTCAAAGGGGCCCCCAACACCAACTGTAATGTGTAAGTACCGCCCTTTCAAAGCAACCCCACCACCATCTCCAATGAGCAATTAAAGAAAAGTTCCAAGCCAACTTTTATACCTAAAAAAATTTTGGGTTAAACTTTTTTCCAAAAAGTACTGAGAAGACCCTACCAAATAAGAGCAAATAGGCCTACTTATACCAAATGGTAACTTTTTATACCAAATGATGATTTTTAGGGATTGAAATATTTGCCATGTAGATAATTTTATGAAAATGCCACAGATGAACAAAAAGTAGTCTTTTTTATGTCTCTGAGTTGTGTTGCAATCTCTCCGGTGGTGTGGCGTTGATTGTGTGATTCACCACGAACGGGATGTGCGTGAAGAATAACACCACTATATATGTAGCGCGAGCAAGCAATAGTAAGAGAGATTGCGAACAATCTCTA
>JGI24158J21664_10010018_pt1 | contig 12649 bp, 4 predicted proteins | sample Ectturendosymbi3_FD_21664 | JGI IMG/M metagenome (IMG submission 21664) | reverse complement strand
ATTTAGCTTAGATTACCCATACTTCTAAAGTCAGAGCTAAAACAATTTTGACCGAGTTGCGAAGCTACTACATTGTTAACAAACTTTAGCACTTGTAGTAACCTAACACTAAGACATGTTTCTGTCAGAGTTTATTTTAGGCAAAAAACGAAATCGATGCTTCATTTTTTATTTAGCTTAGATTACCCATACTTCTAAAGTCAGAGCTAAAACAATTTTGACCGAGTTGCGAAGCTACTACATTGTTAACAAACTTTAGCACTTGTATTAACCTAACACTAAGACATGTTTCTGTTAGAGTTTATTTTAGGCAAAAAACGAAATAGATGCTGCATCTTTTATTTATCTTGCATTGCCTATACTTCCAAAGTTATGGAAAAAGCAAATTTGAATGGAGTTGCATTAAAATGTCAATTTTTTCAGTTTCAATTAATTATCACCCAATAGCAAAACAAAGCAGCTTAAAATATCTTGGCGTTACACTTGATGATAAACATTGTGGAAGCCTCAAATTGAAAAGTTGGTGACACAACTCTCCAACTCATGTGGAATGTTGTTCAAATTAAAACACTATACCAGCACTTCAGTGCTCAAATCTGTTTACTTTGCTCTTTTCCATTCCTATTTAACTTGTTCAATGCTGAACTGCGGAAGGGCCAAAAAGACGACTTTACTCCCTTTAATTAGATTGAAAAACAAAGCTGTGAGAACACTTGAATATGACAAAACTAAAATAGCTGTACTTTGTTCCAAGCACAAATTTTTAGAAATACCAGACTTATTTCAATAGTCAGTTGCCAAATTCATGTAGTCCTTTTGTAATGGTGGGTTGCCTAATCACTTTGATAACTACTTTGCTGAGATTGCGTCAGTCCAAAAATATCAAACAAGACTTGCTTAGCTGCACAAATATTATTTACCCAAAATCAAAACGTCTCTGGGTCAGCTTTCTTTAAAAGATATTGGTCCGAAAATTTGGCCTAACATTCCGGAAAATTTGAAATCTTCGCCTTATTCATTCGGGAAAAAAATGTAAAAATGTCCTGCTATCTTGCCAGAATTCCTGTTTATCTTCGTTATATATGCTTGTCACATTCTGTAATATTGTGTCGATGCCACTATTTTCCCTTGTATCTACCTCTACAGTTGCTCACCCCACACGCTGTACATAGGCATGCTTTTCCCCCACTGCTTTTGTTGTTTGTTTTTCATGCTTATTTTACCTGACGTTGATTTAATGCTTTTTTTACTTTTATTACTACTTGTAAAACGTCTTCAGTTAAAATTTGGTTTGTGCTAGCAACAGGGCTGTCTGAGAACTTGACCCAGGTGGTATTTCGCCAACCCTTTTTGATTCAACATGTTAGAACACGATTACTAAACTGCGAAACCTGAAATTGCAAATTTTTTTATATTTTAATCAACATATTATAAACTAGTGATATTTTATCCTATTGTATTTCCTCTTGCTGCATTCGTGTTATTTCGTGATTTGAGTCACAAAAATGCATGATTAAACCATACCACACGATTGCAAACTGGAATTTAAAAGAAGACGCGAAACTTTGAAAAACATACCAACTGATCATATTGTTAAGAGTTAGTCTTTCGCAGAATGTCCCCTGCCAACTGCAGACTAGACATGCATTCCGTAACTATGTAGGGAAAATCAAGAAGCGCTTATACCAAGTGCTATTAGAATGTGGGATTGAAACAAACAACTATGCAAACCCACACTTGTAAAATGATATGATTTTTACCTAGTTCAATACTGACTGTTTCGCAGCCATTCTAGCAGATGAATCTACATGATAATTGTTTGTTTGTAACCTATGCAATGATTCTTTTCCTTTTTCATGGTAGTATTAGCCAATACTTTGACTCATTCATTATTATTTAACAAACATAAGATGCTGGACTTAATGGTGAATTAAAAGCCAGCAACGTTAGGATGCGCCCAAAACCACAAGGTATGTGCCTCAAACTGTTTTACTCCCTCTTGCTTTCTTAATAAAACAACTTTTAGAAATCTCTTGTTTACTTCACACTGGAGAATTATACATGTGCATTTGGCCCGGCAGTACTGCATGGTTGTACAGTATGCAATGCACACCACTGTTTTAAAGTCTTAAGTTTCCCATATCATTAAAATTTTGGCGCATGGAAAACCACATGTTTTAGAAAACAACATGAAAGTTATCTGCCTAAAAACTAAAGAAGCAATTTCCCATGTCATTTGCATTTTACTTTTATTGTTTTTCATTTTCCATTTTCAATTAAAATTTTGCAGACGTTTCGATAACAGGAGTTACCGAAACGTCTGCAAAATGTCGTTTATATCGTTTTTTTGCCGTGATTTTCACTACAATCAAAATCTGTTGTTAAAAGTGCACTAAAATCCTGTAATTATAACGCCAAATGCTGTATGTCTGCACCCATCTACGGTTTGAAACTGTATATTTGCAAATGTTTCAAGCATGCTGTGCACGTTAGCATGCCCAATCAATGCATGAAATAGTGAATGTCTACATTCTACTGAGTGTTTCTCAAAATATGTTGCATACCGGTCCCAGCACACTGACTTCTTATACTCTGAAGTTCTCAACTAGAACATCGAATCAAAGTATGTGTTATCTTTGAACAATTACGTGTCGTAGTGGTTTTGTGTTAGTTGATAGCTTGTAGTTTTAACAATATTCCTTTGATAACATCGTCCAGTTTGTTTATGAAGCGTTTCAAGGTAACTGAACACCAATTTGACTAAATGTGAAAAATGGCAATTATCTGAACTATTATTTTTGTGTACGGTAGAGCCAATTGAACGTTTTCTTTCTTGTTTTAAAGTTTTTTTTAGTTTCAAAATTGAGCTTCTTCCTATTTGAAAATGTCATTCAAGGAAATGCTATCTGGGAGGATTTCTCTCCACGAAACATCTTATCGACGTCCAAATCATGTCTGCTTGCTCCACATGGCAAATCAGTAAGCATTTCACACTGACGTTTCAGCTTGTTAAGCACGTGTGCCAGGTTTTCACTGACATTTGCTCCACTTTGCTGATTCGTTCTTATGTGATGGAACTGCGTATGAAGTCGAGTAATGTAATCGTGTTGAGTAAGGCAAGAAACAGCAGCCAACAGTAAATGATACGTGTGGAGCGAGTGATGTTGTATTATTCTTTTCGTAATGTCTAACCTGCTGCTAGAAGTTTTCCTTTGCACCTACCGATAAACGACGAGCACGAGGCTGGAAAAGTCTCAAGTGCCTTTGTCAAGTCTTCGGTATGTTACAACCAGGGATCGGACCCAGTCTTCCAGGTTTGGTGGCGCATGCTCAACCAACCGTACCACTTTGCCGGCTTTGTTTCCAGGAACCGCCGAAAAGGTCATTACAACGACATCATTGTAAGAGTTGGCGACCAAGACTTTGAAGCTTGCAAGATGGTACTTGGATCTTTTTCAAACTACTTCCACAAGCAATTCACTGGTGAAGTAAGACAAAATGGCATATGTGTAAAGCAAAGTGTTTTAGTTTTTACAAAGGTGCGAAACCACTGTGGCAATCACACCAAGTCAAAACGATTTATCCTTCGCAAAATATGTTAATGTTTTCTTACTACCATTACAAGACGTAGAGTTCAATCACAAGCGTCACGACGGCGACATTGAAGCCTTCTGCGAAAAGCTCCACATATGTCAGTGAACTGGGTAGTTTTGATGCTTCATTCCTAGCAAATACCTCTATAACAAGTCAGTGCATCGCTACTCAAAAGTAATGCAGTGACGCTTTCCTTGTAGCTTTCGGAAGTAAAAGGCAACGTCTTATCTATTACGGAACTTGACCCAGAAAGTGTGAAAGCTTTGATCGATTACATTTACACGGAACATCTTACATTAAACTCGGAAAACGTCTGTAGCATTCTTGCTGCTGCTCACTATTTGGAGATTGCAGGTGAACGTATCTTTTGGATCAAATAACTCTCGTTGTACTCTGTTAAAAACACTGTCTGCAGCAAAACGTAGCAAAAAGCCAATTAAGTGTTCCAGAAACTAGTTTTCCTGCATGAAGTCGTTTCTAAGTTGTTTTTCGTTTTTGTCTAGTACTCTCTCCTTTCCATTAGAGAGTTGCTTATTGGATTTAAGCTCTATTTGGCCGACGTTAACCGATTTCTAATGACCCACGTTAATGCAAACCGTCCTTGCCTTATTCAGGGGCGTAACGAGGGGGGTGAAGGGGGCACAGTTCCCCGAGCGCCTAACTACTGCGGAGGGCGCCAGATGACTGCGGAGGGCGTCGAAAAGTCCCAACAGTGTCACAAGTGCTTTCTTCAATAGAGTACATTTGCTTCCGAAAGACCTCAGGTTCCAACATGGGGGCGCCAAACTTGCTTCTTGCCCAGGGCCCCATTCAACCACGTTACGCCCCTGGCCTTATTGTAGGCATACTGATGATGAATGGACCTTTTCAAGGTTTATACTATAATGTGAAAGGTTTCCATTTAATCCAATCGAAGTTTTATTATTCGTCTTGCTCTTGAATAAGCGTTGATGCTACCTACGCAGTAGACGATACACTCTCTGTAGCAATGTCTAAGTTGATCATTCTTTTCCGGGAAAGACATCCTTTCGATGGATGCGGGTTTGGCTTGATGATAAAATTAGGTTGATAAAATCTAAGCAGACAAACAGCACTACCACCAACAAACCGAGTTTATTTTTTCTACGCAAAAACTTGTCTCTGTTAGCCTTTAATTTGATATTTTTTAAGCTAAAAAATAACATGAGTGAACAGCACGACAGGTGCCTGATGTTTGACATAGTTCATAAAAATGTAATCTATTAAAGAGTTTTGCAAAACTACTGGTAGTAGTTTAATAGGACAAGTATGTGTTTCAAAATGTAAACGTAATCAAAAACCAACAATCACAATGTGTCAAATTGAAACGACCGTTTAGAATGTGCAGCACGCATAAAATCGCTAGAAAGGGACACAAAGCTTATTAAGTTTCGAACCCTGTTAATGTTTTTACTAAAAATAGCTTGTAATCATTATGCACAAACCGGCTTCCACAAAGTTTGCGACAGGAAAGAATTCTTCGCGTGGTCAAAACTGACTTGAGGGTAATGAAATCAACGATTGAGGCATAAAGCAACATTTGTCCATTCTGTCGGGATGTGTTGCCAACCAGAGTAACAGTGGCGGATTTACGAGTGGGCTGCCGGGGCTACAGCCAGGGGCCTCCACCATTTAGGTGGCTCCCAATCCCTATGTCGGTAAAAAAAGTGTAATATCTAGTTGCTAGAAAGGGCCCCTTTCTAAATCTCCACCAGGGGCCTCATACAATCTTAATCCGCCACTGAACAGTAATTTTTTAAAATTCCTAAAGGAAAAAATCTAAAGGAAGAAAACATCAATGTTTGTTTACTTACACCGACGTTTAATATGCTTTCTCGCTTTAGTAGAGAAGTGGTAAAGATAGTGAAGACCTTCTTGTCAGTTAGGTTCAACGCAATGGATTCCAGATTCGAATCATTTCAGCTAATCCTAATCTGAAGCTCTACCACTTATTGCAAATTATGGCTCCAAGTTTTTTCAGAAAATAGCGCACGGAATGCAAGTCCTGAGAAATCGTCAGTATCGTGTAATCTTTGAACACACAGGGGGTTGCCGTTTCTTTTTTCTGGTGGTTAATGTTATTTCTTTCCATTATGACGTGGCAAGTACGCTAAAGAATTAATACGGCATTTTGTATAAATATATCAAAGGCAGTTGTTCTATTACTATCAACCATCTTCANCCATGACACAAGAAAATGGAGAACTGACGAACTGTCTCACCAACTAAAAAGTTGTGTTTGGAACAACGAATTACTAGAAATTGGCTTCATTGTACACTTCCAATGTATAGTTAGTTTGTAGCCTACTAAAATTTTTTTTCAGTTAAGCTAACTGTTCTATTTTATCAAAATTAACCACTTGGACAAACTTTCTAGTTTACGTTGCGAAGCTCGGCCTTTCTTGATCTTTAGTGAAATGTTACGCTGTGTTTAACCGCGTGGTTTCGATCTGGCTCTCGTCATCCCGCACGCGTGTTATCCCCAGATGAAAAGTGCTTTTCTTAGGCTGCTACCAAACGCCGGTTTTCTTGGCAGTGGATGGTTTATGAGGCTCTGGGAAGGTCAGCCTTTTAGCTTCGCAAATTTTAGTATTGTCATTGTAGCCACAGTTCGTCTTTCTTTACTTGTTTTCAAGTGCCAACATTTCGCCTGCAAGATTTTTTCTTACATTTACAGGACTGATGATGCGTTTAAAGCGCGGAACTAGTTTCCCCGTTAATGAACTGTGACTGATTTGCTTGCCGCCATCTTTGTGGCCTGTAACTACGAAAAATATCAACCGTCTTTTTCTTCCTAGGCATATATTAGTTTAGACTTTAGGCAAAGCTTTCTCCCACTTTCTGGTGTTAAACCCCTGGACGTAGCTCGTACAAATACGAACTCAAAGTGCTCTTTGAGTTGTGGGCATGCACGAAAGTCGTTAGGGTGAATTAGAGGTGCTTGTCTTACCACCTCTACTTATGCCCGTAGCCGCGGGGGCATTTGGCGGCAATGCCAGCCCAAATTGTTTTGTGTCCACCCAAATTTTGTTGTGTTCAGAACATTTTTTATTAAAACATATGACAGAAACAAAACAAGACCCATAAAAATGTATTTTGACCCCCAAATCTTAAAAACTGGCTATGGGCTTGCTATGCTTATCACAGTGGCTGCGCGCTGGAACTCAGACTGTCGGCTACGCACAAATTGTAGTGTTTGGCTCCCTCTCCATGCAGAAGCAAAACTTCACTGTTTCCACTTTCTGCAAGAAGCAATTTCATTATCAACCTATCGAGATATACTGACAATCGGCGAGCAATACAATTCTACCAGCCTCAAAGACGCCGCGCACGAGTTTATTCGCGTGCACTCTAGTGAAGTTCTGCGGGACGCTGACTTCGTCACTATCACAAAGCAAGAGATGGTTGTATACATTCGTCAAAGAAACAGGCAGGTACGTCACCGGCTGGAATTACTAAAAGCCCATTTGAAGCACCTACTAACAATTTATTGGCATTAGAATCTACACTTGTTAAATGAATTAACGCTACGAAACCACAAGAAGGATTTAAGATGGAAAAAAATGGTATCAAATATTTACGCACATCTTGTTTAGAAAAGTAATTGCCTACCGGTATCCTTGTGTATTTTATATCAACAACAACAATTTACACTATGTGGGGCGAATGTGTACATTGCGTTGGTGTTTACTGTTTTCTGGATTTCACGGCATGACGACATTCAAAAGAGTTACTCTGCGTAGAGGCCACGCCTCAGTGAGCAGTCAGCAACGGCAACACTGAGTGGAAAAGTTTTGTCTTCTAGATCTTGGGCCAAGAATTTCTGCTGCTGCGTTGCTGAGTCCAGCAATGTTTGCAAATGCCTGTGTAAAAACTCACGAACACTCGTTCACCTGCGCAGGTTGTAACAGAAGAAAATCTATTTCACCAAATCGTCGAATGGGCTAAACACGACATTGAAAATAGAGAAAAAGAGCTTCCAGAACTTTTGGCTCATGTAGATCTTCATCGAATGTCGGTCGATTTCCTGGATAATGTCATTTATGCCGAGGTAATCCCGTTAATTTAGTGCAGGGGTGGGGAACCTGTGGCCCGCGCGAACATTTCATATGGCCCGCATCAGAATTTTCGTTACCCAATTTAGAATGCAAAATTGCGTCAAAACTATTCTCCATGATAAGCACGTACTTATAGATAGTGTGTCATAAAAAGCTTCTATCCTTCGTAGTTCGATAAAGATAGAATTTCAGGATAAAACCAAATGTTATTTGCGGCCGCCAGCAATAATCCACAATTTATGCGGCCCGTGATAGCAAATAGGTTCTCCACCCTTGATTCAGTGGTTAGTCTGACTTAAGCAGTACGCGAAAAAAAACTCCAAAGCAACATGACTGCGCTTATGTTAACATCTGGCTTCATTTTTCCTGGAGTACCGGTCTTAATTTAGCCAGAAATGGCAGGAATGCTACTTTCACATTGGTCAGCCTGACTCAGCTTTTCTTAGCACGTACTAATAAATGTTACGGCCACTCAAGAAGAAACGTTGCAATTAATATTCGAAATTAGGTCTTGATCGTCGTAGTAGTAATCGAATTGTCTGAAAAGCCTATAGAATTAACCCGTTGTGTCACATTCGCGGACCTCTTAGGGGTTCACGGACCCTAGGTTGAGAACCCCGAGCCTAACTAGTCATTCCCGGCGTTCCCTTGCGCTTCACAAGCAAAAAAAACACGTGCACATGCCTATTCGCACGGGACCGAAGGAGGCCAATAGTTTTGTCCCTCCAAGCTCTGAAGTGCTGTATTTCTTTTCCAGTTTTTTTTTTAATTTCTTATGTCTTTGAATTTGGAGTGCTTTCCAAAAGAGATTGCGAAAACATGCGCGCAAGAGAAAAAGTTTCACAGAGGGGCGGAAAGCATTTGCCCTGCCGTGACGTACCCAACACCAATGGTTTCCGAGTTATTTTGGAACGATTTTGTAAGGAATAAAACCCTTAGTATTATTCAGCAAGTCTTTGAAATCATGTAACTATCACAATCTCTAATCAAAAAGTAAACAACTTAGAACTCAGATGAATGAAAATTCTTAAGTTAGTGTCGGCATTGACGATGAGTTAATTTTTATAGAATAGCTAGGTTAGATTTCGTACACAATGCTTGCCTTGAAAATACACAGCCACCGACATGATTATAATATTCGTCACGCTTCTAGGCGGAGGCTGCCATTTCCCAGCTTTCGCATCTTGCGCCTGCTAAAAGTTAAATGCAATACTGTACTTGATGTGAAAGAATGTGCGAAGGAGAAACATATAAACACAAACATTCGCAGACGTTTTCTAAGGCAGTCTGCTAATGGAAACAGCTCTGCATACGTTGACAGAAATGCAACTACTGTACATATGTAGATACATCCAGCAGCAGTAAATAGCTTTTTTGGCTCGTGTGGTATAGTTTAATAGTCGCACCAGCAACTGTGACGCTTAAACAAGCGGTCAAGGTGTCATAAAGCGTTATACAAATATATTTGGCATGCGTAAACTATATATGTTACGCCTAGTGGAAGTCTTATATAAAAATCTTTCGACCTCATCTTACACAGCGGTTTATTTTTTTCGTCAAAAAGAAGGATTTGAAGATGGGTTGAACATAAGAAAAGAGAAAGATAGTACCTGGNAAGGAACTAACTTGTTATAATATCTTCAAGTTTTGAACAGAGGATAAGCATCAAGAAAAGTAGAACAATTTNCGGTGACAGAATAATTCATAAACAGGTTTTTGACGATGTTTGAACCCGAGGACGTGGGCACTCTAGGGCAGGCTTGCACAACTCAGAAAGCTGGAAGGGCCAAATTATCAAAATAAATTTGCCGCGAGCCACAAAAGTCTATTTCATTTCGATATGAAAATTTCGTTGTAGTATGGCAGAAATTCTGGAACGATAATTACTTATTCGAGGTCGAGCTTTTGCAATATTTTCTACAATTTAGAAAGCTCTCGCGGGCCGCAAGAAAAGCTTGCGCGAGCCGTACGTTGTGGAGGCCTGCGCTAGGATGATCGTGAGAGCACTTATGATGTCTGTAGCAAGGACACGGCTTACTTCACATTCAGTGAATCACGAATATCTGTTGCAACGCCAACTTCTGGATGTTTTCGGTTTACATTCCGGCGACAGATATTCAAGATCACTGAAGTGGATCCAACATTGCCGCTACGAGCCGGCCAGCAGCTTTGAATAAAGACGAGGTGATCACTGATCAGCAATGGCCAGGCGCGTAGCCAGAAATTTTAGTAGGGGGGAAAACAGCAACCGACTCTCAACATTTGAATGTTTAATGCCGATTGCTTTTAAAGCGTCATCCGTAAAACGTGCATTTGTCTAACTTTTTTTCCGGAATATTTGTGCTCAGATTTAAACCGACAAATAAACAAATCTGCTTTCATTGAATCGACAAGTTTTAAAGGTTTGTTTTTAGTGAAGTTCCAAGCTTTCACTTTGGATCAAAGTTACCATTTGCTCGTAAAACTTTCTTGCAAAAGCGCTAGTGAAAATCTCGATTCTATAAGAGCACAATATGCAGCATGCTTTTTTTCAGCCAATAATGCAGTTAAGCAAGAAGTCATCGTGGCTGTCATAACGATTGCCCTTCTTATATTTACACGCTGCTGTTGTACACCAACACACGTTCAATCGAAACCGAGTGGCGACTTCGCTCTGTCCGCAGTAGGCCTTCCATAAAACTTGCGTGCATATAAAACGTGTACCCTGTTGTCGTCCAATTTTTCAGCGACTAATTCACGCATGCAGTTGATAAACGTAGACGCTAGAGCAGTGGTGCACAACCTGCGGTCTTCGATAAAAAATTATGCGGCCATGCACGTATAACTTAAATTAAAATTATAAGTGCCGTGCATTAGCAGAAACGCTTTGTCTACTGTATGAGGGTACTTAGAAGATAGGGGCCAAACATACGTCTGAAAACAGGATGGGCTCAGTGTGTGGTAGCAGAAAAGAATCAATGCAAAAAATAAAAATATCTTGAACTCACTGGCGGCTGTAATTCATAAACATAAACGTAAATCGGCCCACAATGACGAAAACTTTGTGCACCCTGCGCGAGAGTCTCTCAAAGGGTTTGAAAATGTTTGGATTTTGTGTCATTAAGCGTTATAAAATGCGACTGCAGAAGCATTTTTGTACAGTACTTGCAGGAAGCTTGTTAGATTTTGCTGCTGACTATTTCCTTTGCAGCTGAATGATTTCAAACTTACTGCAGAGTAGGGTGGCAATTACCATCAGATGAAAGTTGAAACACTTTGAGACTGTGCACAGGTCGGTCTCAGATTAATTGACAAGATTTGTTTTTTTCTTCCCAGCAAGGTAATTGATGAAAACGTTAAGGCACCACATAATTGTGAATTATCCGTCATACTACATGTTGTATCATCACACAGTAAATATCTAGAAGGAATGCTATTGTTGCTAACCAGCAACTATGGCGTAATAAAGAAGATTTCGAAACTCGATTGCCAAGTTTGAGCTTTTAGGCTTATCAAATGTATATCACCGCCATATTCACTCATTACTTTTAAAACTGTACCAAAACAAAAGCATGTGACATTCATTTAAAGGCTATAGCTGACACTGCAAACAAGGATAAGTTATATTTATAGCACGCCAGTGTTACCGGAGAGAAATATTTGCGATGGTCTTCAAATGAAGCTTTAAGTGGGATACACCAAACTGGTGCGCCAGAAACAGATGCGAAAAGCGTTGCTGTTACTCCTTGCTGTTACTTGCAGTTAGTGATTACAAGCGGTTAGATACAACTTTTGTATTTCATAATCGCCAAATCCCACACGGATTAAACCTCAAAAGTAAAGGTCAGCCATGAAAGGCACCTTAACATTTGAGATTTGAGAAAAATTCAAAGATTGATTTTCCAGAAGCGATTTTTTGGCAATTTTCCGAAAAATTCAAAAAATTTCTTTCACGCTTCCCTGTTAGCTTTTTCGAAACGTTTTTTTGGCTTGGAATACATGTTTGTTGTTTTATATCTTGTACTTTTTTCAGCAGTAAATATAATAAAAAAATATATATAATTTGCTAAAAGAATTTATATTCACAGTATATACCTATGCTTACTCATGATAAAATATTTGGAAAAAAGTCGATCAAACGAGGATCAACCATGTTTCAGTTTGGTACGGTCTTGCACTTACCTCGTCTTGTTAACTTTTAGTGGTACATGCTCGTCTGTCGCAATGCTGAAGTGGTGCATGGTCAAAGAAAAGTTGGGAACCCCTGGAATAAAAGCTGAAGTAGGAAATGTCCCACAAGCAGTTTAATTGATTTGCACTGAAGTGTCTCTCTGGCTTATACATCATAGGCTTGCGTAATCTGAAAACTGTTGGTGAAATTTTTGTAACTAGGGGTCATTTGCCCCGTTGCATCCACCTGGCTACGCACCTGCGAATGACACCTGAAGGGCGATTTATAAGAACTTAAGTGATCGGTGCCGTTAAAGAAAGTTGCAAGTGACGATAACATCTGCACATAAACGTTTCATAACACTGAAGCAGCATCGAGACATGAGAGACATAGCACTCCATTCAAGATAATTAAAGTTTCTCGTTTCTCTCACCTTCCCAAAAGTCCTTTCAAAAACTTCTGGTAATGCCCTAACAATTAAAGGTGGTTTTCGCCTGTGAGGTAATGTTAAGCTTTTACAATAGAGATGTCTCAGACTACGATGGTCTTAGAAGTCACGGAATCAGTGAACACTTCAACATGGATTTCTTTCAACGAATCACCAGCAACAGACGTCTTTAGTTTAGACTGAGCTCTTGTCAGTAGATATTGCTAAGATAAAAATAAATGGGCTAATAAGGTAGAACAGTGGTTCTTAACCGGGGGAACACGTACCCCTTGGGGGTACAAAGCACTAAAACAAGGGTTACGAAGCACCAAATTGTTTCTGGGATACACGCCCCGAAAATAAAAAAATGTGTTTTCGATTGTTGTGAGTGCAGTAAACTTT
>JGI24158J21664_10010017_pt1 | contig 12649 bp, 7 predicted proteins | sample Ectturendosymbi3_FD_21664 | JGI IMG/M metagenome (IMG submission 21664) | reverse complement strand
GCACATTGACTTTTCCTGGAACAAGGTGGTACGTGATGACAGTACGGGACACACAAATGGTACGCGATCAGAAAAAGTTTGAGAACCACTGGTCTAATGACACAGCACAGGGTTGCCAAAACCAAACGTACATTCTCAGGGGCGTGCAAGGGGTGTCGACGACCCAGAAAATCCAACGTCGTGGGCATGCAAAAAGCGGCATTGCAAAAATTACATTTTATGAAATTGCAGATATCCAGTTTTTGTATAAAAACTTGTCTAAGAGCCTCCATGTTACAGGAACGGGTAGCAAACTTAGCTTTAATCAGCATTGAAATCAAACTTACTTCAGTCGATGCAAAAAGATCGAAATGCAAATATTTTCCGATATGAGAGCTCCAGGGGCGTAGTGGGGCGGGAACGCGTTGGAACGGCGTTCCCACACCTTTTTCACGTTTTGCTTGAATATGAGTTGGAAGCTGTTAAAAACTGTCTATTTTTTGGATGTGTTCCCACACCTTTTTTGTTAGCACTATATCCCTGGAGAGCTCTGGGAAAGAGAAATCAATGAGTGCAAGTGTGTAACAGAATTGTTCACGTGTTCTAGTTGAATGAAACCGGTTACTTTTTCATTTGTTTTTATTAGACAGTAGCCTACCTTTAGCAATTTGTATATAGTTCAAAAAAAATCGAAGGGCATCAATGCTTCAAACAGGATACTTGTACAATTTCAGATACTGTTTATAACAGACAAAATAGACAACTCTATCTCCCACCGTGCTTCACAAGTCCTATCTTTTTGTTGGGCCTATCTGATACTTATTTGCATGCATAATTGCAATATGTATTTCCTCAACGCATATCCATTACTAGAGGAATTTTGCTTATAGCCTAAATGTATGCTTCAGCCCACAAAATAAAACAAACTATTAACGAGTATCACATTACAAACAAAAATACTCTGCAATATTTCAAATTTGATTTTTAGAAGCACGTTTTTTGTCAATACTAAGATATTTCTAATGTCTGCATTTCCCACATTCCTCAACAGTAGAATTTGGTAGGGAGGCATAAAATCAAGCAATTACCCCTGGCATCACCAGATCTCTGCGCGCCCCTATATGTGCTAGAGTGTGTTGTTGTGCAGTGACAAAAAAACTACCACTGCATCCAGCAGAAAATATCTTGGGAATAGCTGTGAATAAAAGCTTGAGTTGAAAATCGTGGCAGGCAAATATTTCGCAAAAACACGTGTCAGTTAGCAGCAATCGCATAGCTTTCGCTGGCAACAAGCACATTTTTTCAGTTAGTAGCAATGGAATCTTTCAGGTAATCATTACTAAAATATTAAAACTTTCATCACGAAAACCTTACGGTTAGAATGAATGGCACCAAGAAATAGAAGATCAGTAAGGCTGGATCCATAACGCGACGTATTCTGAAGAACGTTTCTTTCGATAGAAACACTGGCATATATTGGAATGCGAAGCTGAAATATTGGAAAGTGTAAGTGGAGGGCAGAAAAGCTGAAACGAAAAACATTAGCATAAGACCATTCGTTCTTTTCAGATCGAATATTAGTTAATTTTTGAAAGGTATACTTTTGCAACTACAATTTCAATGAAAAAATAAACACATGTATCTAAAACAGTAATTAAATTTTACACACTTCCAAAATTTTTCAAAATTCAGAAGTTTGGACATTAGTACATCCAAAACCTTTTCTGTCGAAAAAAGCAAGGAATTGCTGTCAGCATCGCTGGAAAAACTTTAGTCAATAATTTTGTCGTAACGATCAAGAAAAGCATTGCAAACAAAGGGTGAGTGATTACCCGGTATCGATGAAATTGTAATATTGATAACCCAGATGAATACCAAGTGTGCAGTCACTTTTCCTGCTGTTTGCGATCGATAATACATAGGGAACTGAATTGCGATAAAACGTTGAACGCTTATGTACAACAAATGGTCGATGTTCAGCGACAACATTGTGAAACAGACGATTCCTCCCAATGTTGATTCCAGGCGACCTGATGAATCTGCCTCCATTTGAAATATTTCTTCTGGAGTTGATCGATAAGATCGAACGGCATTTGGAACAGAAACCAGCAGCAAATCGAGCCCTGAAACAGGTATATGCACTCATCAAACACCTGGCCGCTGTGAGAAATATTTCAGATAAACATGGCTATTTTGCCTCGTGGAACCATCAGGTCTAAACTGAAATAATTTAATTACAACATGCATGCAAAAGCATACACGTCCTATATCCAAACAAAGACTGCAACCAAGTACAAAACAGTTATATTAACTTCAAATAGAACCTCAACAATGAAACGCGTGTAGCCGCTAGCTGGGGATAAGATAAAGTAATGGCATAGTATGACGATATTTCGTAAGAAAACTTGTTCTTCAATTGGAGATTTTGAAACGACGCCGAAGTTACAGCTCGCTAGCAGCGGGCCTTCGCCAGGCCAAATGACAAGTGAATGAATAAAGTTCTTAGATGTATTAGCCAACGGAAAGAATGTGTTGTGAAGCACAGAGATACAAATGATAAAAACCAAGAGATGCCAGCGATAGTATAAGTCTGAGTATTTTTCATCAAGAACATTTGGTGGATTGTTAATACATACGATTCATTAAAACGTGTTTTCAAAAATTAGTCGCAAATACAACAATTCCTGCTTTCGACTAGTCCTCAGACTTAATTGCAAAAGTTTATAGAGTAGCGTTTGGGTGCAGCTTATGACTCGGTCGACATGGTTTTCATGCTAACATGGTTTTCACTGCGTCGTGGTTTTGAATGAATTGGCCAATTTTATCGCTATGTTAAATCTGTTGCTGCTCTCACATATTGCGTGCGTGTACTTGCTTCCTTTCACAACTGGCATTGCTTGGCTTTTGTCATTTTTATGTCTACGCTCCTCTGAAGATTCTTTTAGTTTACTAGTACGTCAAGGAACGTCGTTAACATGCCATTTGCTTTGATGATTTGATGAAGGCCAACTGTCAAACGAACTGAAAAATCGGCATCATTTCAAAAATTGAGCAAAAGTTGTTTTATATTACCTTTGATTTCATATTGCCACTTTAGATTTCATGTGGCCTGGTTCTGCAATTATTTCGTAGTTATTCCAATAAACGTATAGCTATTTGTAAACAAGTATTCCTGCGCACACTTAATTGCAATAAATAGCAGTAAGCCTAGCATTCTTTACATTTTTAAGTTTTTGTTAAGAAGGGTAAATATTACCAATATTTTCACGTTCTTTTCTATTTCAATAAGCGTGCAAGAGATGCAGACCAAGTTGATGAAATGTATACTTTACATAGGCGAAAGTAACAATGACTGGCTCTTCTTCGTGAAACGGAGCGTTCACAGTATATGGATTTTCGTATGATGAATTATATTCACACAGAACTCTTAATCAAGAAGATAATACATTTTGGATTGGCTTGGCTGAAGTTTTGCAATCACGTTCTGCGATATAGACTTCACTGGACAGAGTAAGCACGTGTTTGACACACTGATTTATTTTAACTTGGGCTTGTAAATACACAAAACAAGAGAACTCGTCCATTCAGCCAACCCACGCAAATGTCTTAAAATAAAATGAGACCCAAGTTAGACTCACGGAGAAGCTTTAAGATAACCAAGATTTAACAGCCTGAAGAGAAGATGTTTCAAGCCGAATTATACGCAGGAGATCTCATAGACTAGAGCGAACTCAATCAAATAAAGGTTGTGCCAGTGAAGTCAGCAGTGAGGCAGAGCACCGGTTCGTTCCGTGCGTATTGACTCAATTTTAACCTATTTATCAACGAAACTATTATAACCTATACATCAACAAAAACGGAAATAATATCATCAACTAACGTCGTGCGTTGATAGACAATAACCCTTCCTTTGCGAATTTATTGCATTTTGTTTGATTGGCAATAAACCTTGCCTGCACTTTGTATATTTGTAATGATTGGCGCATACGTGAAATAACTCATTTCTTGGTGCGGTTTAAATTACAGTAATCAAAGTGTTTTTATTTGAAAATAATTGCAAATATCAAACCAACTGGCAGTTCTATTTCGAAAACTGGCTAACTGTAAAACAGCCTACTATATAACTGGAAAGCAACTGTCTACATTTGGCAAAAATATTGCGGCAAACTTTTACTTTCTTTTCTTACCAACTATGACGTCAGCAGCAGCAAGTGACACTTTGATTCTGTCAAATTTCGTTTGAGAAACATGATTAACCCAAAGCACTGACGCAGCAATCACCAGCAAACTTGCCGAGATTAGAAGCACTCCAGTGGCTCCAAATATTGTGAAAATTGCGTAAGCAGCAGAAGATCTACAAAAAAATTTGTACTGTTACTACAATCCATAGTATGTTGAATAGATTGTGGCACACTGGTGAAATAGTGATTTGCATGCGCAAAAACCTCTGCAATGTTGCTGGACTCACTAACTGCAACAATTACTGGAAAAAAAAACTGAAAAATATTTGTTATACTTCATATCCTAGGTAGACAACAACAGGCAGTCTATGAAAAACTTTCTCCAAGTTCTAAAGCATTCACGTAACAACACGCAATCTGTATACGGTTAGATGGAAATGGTGATTGCTAAGTTATTTCTCAAATTTGTAAGGGTAATTCTACGAACCTCGCAAATGCAGACCAACCTGCAAAAAGTCTGATTATTTTCCATAGCTTACCGGCAAAGCTCACATTCCTCCAATATTATTCCAGTACATTCGTTTGCCGCTTTGATTGAGCAAAAAACGGGAAAACCACATTTTGCATGATGAGAAGTGTTGGTAAACTCAAAATCCATTTTACGCTTCGAAGTTTTTCAGCAACTTTCCCACTTGTTGCAAATACATTAGATTATATCTGTTTGGTGACAACGATGCAACCTGGTAACAAATTTAAAATGGGAGCCATGTGCTTCTAAACAGCAAATCGTGTTCCTTTGTTTATTCCGCAGAAATTCCAATGGAACCTTGATCTACAATAACTTGGTCTGCATAAAAAACAAACGAAAGATGAAGCAAAGTCACAAGGAATAAATACAAGCAATACAAATTCCACACAGTTTAGATATAAAAAGGTTTTGGTTTCTACATTCACGTTTAATGTACAGGTAATGTCATCCATTGCTTGATTTTAAAAACGTCTTTCCACCACCTTCTGCTACATCTCTTATTTCAGCTCCCTTCCGATAGGAGATCTTTCTCAGAATATATTGATTTCTTTTATCGCTATAATGAAAAAATTGCTCATCTATCATGAAGTCAAATATTTGCTTGTCGCGTTTTCTTTCGCAATCAGTGAAAAAATCGAAGTGTTTTGAAGAGAATGCCGGCGACAGCAATCAATTATTATCAACCCGATAGAAAATTTTCTATCAGTTGTTGACTCTTCAAATGTTGTCTCACTTTTAATGATGGTTATCTTTTTCTGTAGAAAACGGAAAAATTAGCGAAGGTGCATTTGAGCCGTGAGCTTATGAATCACAAATCTTTAAATCAAACCTGTGGATTGTTATTACTTCGAAAATTAACTTTAGTGTTTCCAAAATGGTGCATTCATCTGCTGTAAGGTATACTGTAATCATTCGCAAAACATACAAACATCCGGAAATAATATGTAGCCACCCGCGATATGACCACGCCCCTCTCTGAGGCGCACATCTTGAGACTATACTACAATTAGCTGGAAAACATGCAGCAGGCAAAAATTTGGTGTGCACAATTGCCAAACCACAGTATGCAAATCAGTTTTATGTCTTCTGTTAATGTAATAGAAATGATTTTACTTATCGGCTTTGCTTTCCAATCCGTCTGTCATTTTACATTAACCAGCACATTTTTTATTATTGCTTTGAAATTATTTTGAGATACCAAAAAAGAAATTATAATTCTGCTTAAAGATTTTTAGTCGGAAAATGACTGGTGTTAAATCAAATACAATATTAACTTTACACTGCCGCAACTTCAGTTCTGATCCCGAACTTTGTAGAAGGCTTTGAGAACAACGTGGATGTAGATTGCCTGGAATGTGATCGAATTTACGCAATTTCGAGATGGCGTTTTGTAAAGATACAGCAACGGAACTTAAGCACTGCACCGTTTTCAAGACAAAATATTCATTACATCCAAACTCGTTCGGTTCTTTATCCGATCCTGTTGGTTTTGTCTGAAAGTTTATAAACACTGCCCTAGTTCGCTAAACTTTGTTCATCTCCGACTCCGAGTCTCGTACGTCGATATGAATGTAACAGGCGTGAATTCTTAAAACTCTTTCAACCATTGTTTGATTTTATGAAACAATGATGTTGCATAAAATCAAACGCTTGTAAAAACAATCATGTTGGACGGAGACAGATTTTTTGTCACAAAGTAACAATTGACTTTGTGGGAACAAACGGTGCGAAGAGTAGGACTGTAGTTATATTTTTAGGGATGACTGCAATCGGTTTTTAAGCAGCACATGCTTCTCCATATTCAAAAAAGCCAAAAAGTTTGCATATTTTCCCTCTTCCAAAGGTTTATGTCTAAAAACGTACTGCGTATAGGAAGCTTAGCCAAGTCAGTATGGTTTTCTATTAGCCATTTTACATCTTTCATGAGTTTCGCTGCTTAGCTTTGTGATCAAGCAAAATAAGTTTCAATCACATATTCGCATCATGTTTTCCAACAATTTTGAAGAACTGAAGGTAAATTCGTGCAGAGCTTGTTTGAAGCATGATTCACAAATTGATTCAATTGAAGCTGTTGAAATGTTTTTTTCTTAACTGTGCACAGTGGCGCAGCGAGGCTAAGTGCCGCCCGGGGGCCGAACATAAAAGTGCCGCCCTTTCCACAGTCAAATTTGCTAACAAGAATTTAAAATGAAACAAGATCATCTTGCGTGCTTATTGAAGATATAAAGAATAACCAAACACTCACAAATTGAAATGGGTCTTGTTTTTCGTTGTCGATGATGAGTCTTGCTGTTTCTTCTTTTCGCCGCCTTTCTCATCATCACTCTTCCTATGTTGTCTTTTTCTTTACATATGTATGCAGTATATGGACCCGTCATATTTCGTCAAACTTTTTTCCCTGCTGGCTTTTAGCCTCGGTAAGCCGCACCACTTGGCTTTGATCATTTACTCCAGCGATTCTCAACCTGTGGACCACGGAAAAATTTTGACGTGTCAGGGTCACGAAAAATTTTTGATTGGTCAGTCAAGGTTGTTCTCATTTCTGCTCTGTGCATGTGCAAAAGTTGTTCCAATGGAGAAGTTGTATAGTCGATGGGCTGTGGACCCAGTTTTTGCTTTGTAATTGGGCCACATTCTTGAAAAAGTTGAGAACGCCTGGATTACTCATTCCAGGGGATCAAAACAAAAGGTTAAGAGAAGTGATGACGGCACACCTACTTCATTGATGTAAACATTTATGTGTGTTAATATTTGGTGTAGTATCCCCGTCTTTAACTAAAAAAGTATGCATGCTGCATATAGTGGCTAAAATAATAAATTTGATAATACGACCTCAGTGATGTAAAGAAAGTTTGATTGTTCACTTCACGTTTCAGCAGTAGTTTAATTTTCTTAGAATAAACAAAAGGCTTAGGCTTCAAACGTTAACTACGTGGGCATTTGCGCGGGCTCTCATTAAGGTGCAGGACCCATTTTGACAAAATAAATCAAATAAGCTTAAATCTGCCTCTGGTTGAGAAGCGCTAGCTTGCAGCCATCATCATTACCTGCAAAGTTCGTCTAGCTCAGCGGTTCTTAACCTTTTCGGTCTAGATTCCCACAAAGGCCAATCACCAAGTTCGAGTTTCCACCTCATATTTTTAGTGACGATGTTTCACGGAATGCTATTTAGCCAATAGTAGCTATTAGCTCTGTAGTGCATAGGCTTCGTATAAAAGTCATAACAATTAAAAGTGTTTTACATCACATCGCATCAAAAAAGTAAAGTGTTCCTAATGTGATTTTTGCGATTCCTTTCTCTTCGTTAGCATCTCGATGCGTTGATTATGGTAGAAAGCGCGCAGCGTAAGTAACCCTCCAATTCCAGTTTGTCGCGAGCTTTGGCCTTACAAACAGAACTATTTTAGCACAATCCATGGGCATCGGAAGGGGGGACAGGGGGAGCCGTCTGGATTTTGAAATTTGCCATTTTCCCATCAAATTTTAGCAGAATGTTTTCAAAACAATGTTTTTTTAGTTTCTAGTGGTTAAAATGAAGTTTTGTCACTTTCGGCCCACCTTAAAATCTTTTTGGCTAGCCTTGGAAAATCCATTATATTGGGCCCCCTGGAAGTAATCCTTCCGACGCCCGTGGCACAATCCAGGAGGCATGGTTTCACCAGCGTTTCTGCAATAGTATGACACTTTTTAGCAATGCGAAATGCAATTACCACACATGGGATGCTAACGATGGAAAAATTTGCTTGGATAAAATGCACCTTCTGCATCCAGCTTGATACATTTGCGACAACCTTCTTAAGACTCACATTACTCAATCAATTTACCAGCTTGTTCCTTGTAAGCTTTGTTCAAATGCTGCTTGAGTTGGAATGGTTTTCAACAGCTGTGAGCCAGCGTTTTTATCAGGCCCGTATCCAAGTTTTAAGGCTTGGGGGCAAAATACATTGTCAAGGAGGAAATATTTTTTTATTTGTATCTTTTAATAAAACATTTTCTAGACACAGCAAAATTTGGAGGGACCCAAAAAAATTTGTAGGAGGCATTGCCCTCGAACGCCCCGGTCTGGTTTTCATGGAAAACACACCCTTGTGGGATATCGTTTCCGTCTTTCTGGAGGCAACTAAAGTCATACTTGATGTAGTCTTCCTTGTATTTTCGCTTATTAGCCTTCGCAATCAAAATTTTTGCCCTACACTACTGTAGGTGTCTGGGAAAAATAATAATGATTCCTCAAAAAAGAGGGTGGCATATTTCATTGCTAAACATTGTACATTCGAAGCCATTTTTACTCTGTTCCTTGTTAACTATAACTTCTTACAATATAAAATAACCAAATCTTCACCGAAATTTAGCTTCAGTTTAACCTTAATCAATTAAAATCAGCTTTTTTACGCATTGTAATGGTACACGTACCATCACATGCGGAAATCCCCAGAAAAATGATGGTATGGGGTATGCAAGGGAATCACCTGATAAAGAGAAAGGCACCACAAATAAATATCGAAGCTAGCTGAAAAGTATGTAATGCCGGGTGGATATAAGGAGCATAGAGTGATCATGACATTCCTGTTATATCGTACAGTAGAAGGTTTTTCCCGTGTAGCGCTTGCCGCTACGCAAAAGCATTATTTTTCCTACCGGTTAACCTAACTGCCCATCTTTAGCGGCGGTTGCTGCCTTTAAACGACAACGGCGTTATTCGATCATGACTTTTTGAATATTGTTCAAAGCTACAAACGCAATAATCACAAAAGAATGCACTAGTTGACAAGTAGGTGTTGGTTTAAGAAAATTAACTCTGTGACCAAATAATTAGATTTACTTCCTTAGTAATTTCCTTTAAATTTAAAACAATTTCCCACTGCACCAATCCAGAAAGAATTTCCCACTGCATGCATGAAATTTCTCACAAGGGGAAAATTTCCCGCCGGTTAAGAACCACTGGTCTAGCTGTTGGGTTATGCTTCTTCCAGTTTCGCGTGAATAGTGGTGTTCCTTGCCATCATTCCTTACCAATGTATGGATTTCGGGTTCCCAGTGTCGATATTGCTTGTGGGGAAAGTCGTCGTTGCATGTAGAACTGCAGGTTTCTCCAAACGCTACGAACAACGAGGCAGCCCAGACGTTACTTGAGTTACTATTCTGACTCCCGACTGAGCTACCTGACATTTTAAGAGCAGGCAAATTTTGGGGGTGCAAAAGATTTCTGCCCTCATTTCCCTAAACTTGCCTAAAAAGTTTTCAGGAAATCTTTGTGCGAATATTTCCTGTCACGCAGATCATGAACACTTTCTTTTGGAATGACCTCCAAAAGAAATCATGTGATTCTGCATACGTTGGGTACCATTTTTGCCCATATTTTCAGGTTGTTTGTCCAGATTTTCAGGTATTTTGCGAACATTTACATAGATTTTGCCAAGACTTTCACGAATTTCTCCCGGATTTTCAGGGTTTTTGCCCAGATTTTCGACAAATCAAACCTTTGGTGGTGCGCTTCCACCCCCTGCACCCCCATCTCCTACACCACTGGTTGAGAATAACATTTTAGGTAAATTATAACCGATGTCTCCATTTAATGGCGATATTTCGCTCTGTTTCGGATTCAAAGAGGGTAACCGCGCTGGGTTAGGTTTGTTAATAAAAGGATTTACCTGATATGAAACTGTAACATGAAAATCTGATGTTGAAAAAGGCAACAATCAGATGTTGACAAGACTGACCCCATCAGTGGCAACACTGGTGGAGACCACGTCTTAGTCGGTTCGTCACGCCTCGCGTGCAGTACACCTTTTGCTGTTCTGTTGCCGTGCCATCGTCAAAGAGTTTTTTGCTGCTGCTAATCAGAAGCCTGTAGTAAATAAAGGTTTATGCACCAGGAAATATGTAAAAACAAACTTTGAAAATGGTGAGGGCCAAACGCCTTGTTTCGGCTTGGCAACTTAAACCTATGTTCTCAATGCAGCAAAGAGAGCTACTTTAGTTTGGAACGATAACCAAACACTCATTAGGGTGAGAGATTGATGAAAGGAACTTAAAACTCATGAATTTAAAACTTATTTTCGTCCTAAAATGAGAGGAAAGTGGAAAACAAAAACAACAACTCAGTCAACATCAGATTTGTCGCCAAAACTTCAGACATCATAAATTTATATGAAAACATCAGGTCTGATGTGAAAACATCACAAGTATCAACACTGGTCTCCACGCTACAGAACGAAATTTCAAAAGGTGAAATGAGGTCAGCGCATCTGAACGATAGAAACACACGCGGCGAAGCTCCCTAGGCGCAAAAGACTGGTTGACACAAACCATGTATCACGTGCAGAAAACAGTCACGAGTTAGGAAACACCAATTTTTAAAGCGAAAGTTTGTATCCACTATACCAGAGGTTCCCAACCTGTGGTACGCGAAGGCCTTCCAGGTAGTATGCGAGTAACTTCTATTTTTTCACAAAAACCTAGATTCACAGCTTTCTAGTTTACGTATCAGGTTTTGTTTCTAAAAAACTACGGTTTCCTGTGGCCTGCTGTTCCTCTTGTATCGCAACATTATGACTTTCAACGCGCTGTTAGCAAATTTACGCCACGCATCGACCAATAGGTGGAAGGTAAACAAAAACAAAAATCTCATTAAATTTAGTCGTGGTCTTTTATTGTTTTTTTATTTATATTATTCTTCTGAAGAAACTAAGGTCCGATCAAATTGGTTGTTTTGGAAGAAGTGGTACGCGCTGACAATACGGGTGACGTATAAAAGTTGAACGAGATCGTTAAAAGGTTGGGAACCCCTGCACTATACCAGCAAACGTCTATTCCGAAAACTATATTACCGAACCTTGCCAGGTGGGACATCTGCCTTTCTCAAGCTCGGCAGTGATTACAACATTCGACTGTGATCGCTCTGAACAACTTTATTCATTACAGCCATCTCCAAGCAACTCTTTCGCTTAACGTCCCTTATAATAAAAGCTCTCAACACAGTCATAAGTAAACACATCTTTTCCACTTGCGTAAGATATTGTTAGGTATTCAGACTAAGGTTAACTGCTTTTAATTTATCAAAATGAGGATAACATCTTAAATAGGATGCCCACATTTTGATCTCCAATCTTGCATCTCTGTCCTTTGTTCAAAAGACTTTTAACTGGGGTGGGGGGGAACTACATTGGCTGCTGAAGTGTAGTGTATGGGGGACAACATCCCCCAAGTAAGTATGTTAAAAAGCCCTGATTTCAAGACAAACACTAGGGTACACTAGCACACTGTATTTTACCCAAAGGTTTAAGTAAACTTTTTATCAATTTTCTCACTCGACAACCACGTTTCCTAATTTTTAGGCTACCAGTCTAGGGCTTCCAAACACAAAAGTTGGAAAAAGTTAGAACTTTTAAAAATGTATTTTAAATAAATAAAAATGAGTTAGAACATTTGAGCAACGTTCAAAAATTAGTTTTCAATCAACAAATTGCCGCCTGCCAGAATGTGCAGCCTGGAGCCCCCAAAACCCACTTCCTTTCTACGCCACTGACTGCATTAATCCATTACCAACTGAATTGTTCACCTCGCTTCTGCAAGCGCCTCTGGTACATCTCAATACAGTCGTATTTTCTTGATATTTTACATGTGCATTGCGTAAGTAATGAAAACGTAATTAAAATGCGTAATGAAATTGTTTCTACATAGGGATTAGTTAGGGAAAAATCAATATAAAAATGGAGCACATGCTCATCTTATGGTTTATATTTTAAGTTGTTACCCTAAACTCAAAACTTGAGTTTCTTGACTAGGTACACAGCTTTCAGTTCACATAAGCCTAATCCGTTCAAAGATATGCTAAACGATACCCTGGTGTTTTGGTGCACAATGGTCAATGGTCAATGGTTTATTGTTTCATATGACTCAGCCAATAAGCAGAAGCATCATAAAAGCCATCGCATGCAGTAAGCCAATCGTTAGCGAA
>JGI24158J21664_10010016_pt1 | contig 12650 bp, 7 predicted proteins | sample Ectturendosymbi3_FD_21664 | JGI IMG/M metagenome (IMG submission 21664) | reverse complement strand
AATTGCAAGCAAAGCTTACGGGTGAAAAGTTGAAAGGCTGAAGTAACAGCAGAGAAAAAACAAACTCAAGACTACAATCAAAATTTTGTAACACAAGCTCAAAAATCATAACATCTCAACAAACTGACTGACGTCAAGAATACTAGTGGCGACAAAAAAAACTGACTCATGCAACAAGTGTTTAGTCAAAAAATTAAAAAGACGTTTACTCAAATAAATAAATGACTGAAACATCTAACTAGTTGATGCTAATGGCTGAAATCTTCTCCAACTAATAACTAACTCTTGGTGAAATGACTAACAACGGTAGAGAAAAATAGTAAGCCATGTGCGGACAAAGTATAGCAGCTAACCTCTCGTTTTAGTGTAAGTTGTTTTAAATCCCAAACAAACTCTAGCAATTAGAATTATTGACTCCAACAAACAAGAAAGAAGATTGGAACAACTATCGGCAGACACGAAATTTAAGTCGTAGGGAAAGTTTGCAGTCTTGCGCTAAAATAAGTCTGATACAAAGCACGGTCACCCAAAATTAAGCGTCCATCTATGTTGAGAAAGACAAACGGTTTCAAGGAGAAAAATTCCTTGCAAATTCACCAAGTGCTTGGAAAATCTAACAAAAGCATTTTATTGGGTTTTGTAAACCTCTCAAGGAATATCTGCTGGTTCACAGCTCATGATTGAGGTCTTGTTATGGGTCAGCTTTGTCTCAATTCTGTTTCGTACATTAGCGGCTTGATTTTTACAAACTGGAATGCAATTTTCGAAACAAAATGCTCTTTGGAAATTTTTCACTGTCCAGTCCACCACAAAAATGTTTTCATAAAGACCCATTGGAATTAAGCAAGAACCCCACAGTATGGTTGTGAATGACACCAACTTTTCCAAAGTCAAGTCATTAAACGCAGTTTATTGAGGCGCCGAAAAGAGTGGTTCACAACCTCTTTGCAGCTTAGCGCCTGGTGGCTTGTCGATCGACATAACACGACAATGTTTGAAGTCTCCAGCCTGCAACCCATTGTTACAAAACAAAGAAAAGCAATAATATTAATAATTGACTCGCGACGAGGCTCACTGATACGACGTGTAATTAAAATATCCATAATAATATGTTCAATCATTACTTTTCAAACTGGTTCCTGAATGTTTCGTTTCCTTTCATTAATTCCAAGGCAAATTGTTCGGTGTAACTGAAAAAATATTTTAATGACACATTCTGAACCAATAACTGTATACAGTAGCATCTAGATTGCGCATATTGCATTCTTGGTGTTTTCTAATATGTATTTTCAAAACAAGCAGCAATTGCAAATTTGTGTTTTTCTGTTTTCGCTAATGTAATAGCACACACTGTACGACTGAAACTTTTCGGTGCTGAAACGCAGCAATTAACCCTCAAAGTCACGAAATCTAACCTTCAAACCCTGAAACATAGCAATTAACATTCAAGTGCACGAAATTGTCCAAATGTTCTATCTTGCTTCAGTATAATCCATTTTATGTAGCAATCATTTTATTATGTTCATACGGTATATTTGTTTATTTTGCTATAAAGAGAAAGGACGAATTTCATTCTGACCATATGAGGCAGAATTGGATTAATCATAATTACTAATTGAGCTGAAAGCAATTAACTACACGCTTCATGTAATGTCAACCACATGTCGTCGATATTTCTGTGTCGCTAAAAGTGCTTATTCACATGCCAATTACATTTTGCTCTAATCATTTGAACAGAGCTGGAAAAAAGGCACAAAAGAAATCCTTGAAATACTCAGCATGTAACCTGTTGCATTTTGCTGAGTCAGCAGCGAAAAGTCTCAGTGGTACAGCGCGTGTTATTGAAATGTTGTTTTGTTTTCTGTCGTGTTAGGCCCACCACGCAGGCTTGAGGCTAGACTACGATGCTCTGTGCGTAAGGCAGGTGCGTAAGGTTTTCCACTTTTATTCCTAGTTTTGTAACTTTACATACAGTTTTAACCCTTAACTTTCAAGTGGTGTTTAGATTTCTGAGGTAGTGTTCAGTTGAGTTCTGAGCGAGTGCTTATTTTTGAGAACTGGCTTACTGCTGACGGTTATTACTTTTTGTGGGAAATCTCACCTTAAAATGAAACGGGTTTCTTATCAGATATCTAGCACCTTTTGTAATACGTAGCATTAAAAGCCCATATATTTCCCCACTTCATTGTTGATGTGCAAGTCGTCAAAGTGTTTCGAAAATGAATGAAATTGGAATATTATTGTAACATGAGAGGATTTGTTTCATGATTGCGATTTATCATTAATCAGACTTTCAAAAGTAATCGCAGTTATAACGTGGCATTTTCACAACAGAGTAACTGTGATATTGTCAAAAGTAATTGAAAAAGCATTCGCTATCGCAATTATGATGCGCTTGAAGAAATCCCACCTTGATTTGATTTTCAATTGCTAGGGAGGAAAGCTATGTTAACAATTGCTGACTCGATGTATTTTCCTGTGTTTTTGTGTCGCTACAGTAAAGTCGTACAGTGCGCGTGAATAGAATGTTGTTTGTGTTGCTGTTGTGTTATGATCCGCAAGCAGGCCTGAGGTTAATCAAACAAAATCCGACTGATCTCAATCTGAAACAAAAGGATCGCTTGCTATATTAGCAGCTGCTGACTCAATAGATTTTACTATAAGAACTTGTTTTGAGTCGCTGCAGTGCAGTCTACCTAGGTTGATAAATTAACGTTAAGCTAAATATAAGAAATTATACCTGCTTCAAACCTAAAGTGTGATTAGTGAATATTTGTTATTTATTGAATATATAGCCTATTTAATATCCCCAATCTGTACTCCTGCCGTATCTCGTATACGTAAAGCAACAAGACCACATACAAAAATTCTTGAATTTTTAAGAGCTTTTTCTATACAATGCATTTGATCAGCAAACACTTTTGAAAGATATCGATTCATTGGAATGAGGAACAAGTTTTCTTTGTTCACAACATTTAAAACTCATGTATCAGTCAATCGCGTGCCTAACACACAAACACTAGGCGCGTTTTTCTGGCTGATAACAATCTAAACTCCATTGAATTGTCCGTAACAAAATACCACCAGCAGCGTCATATTGCCTTCAAATATTTCGAGTACGAAAAGTAGTAGTGGTGATGATGATGGTTCCTATTTCCGAGCTAACTTTGCAGAAAGTACAGCTTACTTCAATCAGTAGAGATGCTTTAACAAACTTGCAAAACCCGTGCTCTTTGCAGTGTTTACATGGCATCTTGTCCGTTCTTCTATTTATTACTGAGTTAGAAAAGAAGTGAATGAAAGCATAGCTTGGAAGTGCTATTGTACAGGTTAAAGATTTTGCACAGAATTTTGCTGCAGAATGCGCATTTTGCAAAGGAAAGTGGGAAATTTCTCGCAAAGTCAGTTTGGTGACCTATGTGAGCATAATATCAGATATAGAGAACATTGGCGTCTTGAAAGTCTAATTGATTACAAGCCACAATCATAACATAAATCGTCGTATGTTACTATATCATCCAAAAGTCTTGCATGTAGGAACCAGGGAAAATTAAACTCAATTTATAAATAAAACTTTGTCATAATTTTTGCGATGCCTTCAATCTTGTGCACACGTGGTCGACAATTTAGTGGCAATTGCAGAGGCCAAAAATTAGTTTTGTTGATGTGAACAATATGCCTGCTCCCACAATTTGTTTCCCAGCAAGACGCCCCTCCTAGACATACGTCATTTGACGCAATTTGCTGGTAGGCTCCATCAGTCTAAGGTAAGCTTTTCCTTGCCTGTGGACCATGATTCTTATTGGAATTCCTATTGTTTATTTAGTGGTCAAATGAAGGCACTGGATCAACTTTAGGGTGCATTTCAAATCGTGTTGTTTCGAATCAATTGCACCCTATGATTTTTATGTGAGGCTTGAATAAGTAAAATCCCTTTATAAATTTTATTTGTTCTGGTGATGTTTAGGGATCCACATCCACTTCGAAAATCTCGGTTTTGTCGTTTTTTATCTTATTTCTTGAATTTTTTCGTGTGTCAATTTCATGTTATGTAATGACCACTAGTAACTAATTTAGGCGTTTTAAGCTATTTTTTATCATCTTTGCCTATGTTTGAGCCTTTCTAGAACTTACTCCGGCCTCATGGAGATGGTAGTTTTCTGCAGCAGAAACTTCAACTTTGCTCTAGATAGCCTGCAATGAAGCATGTCCATACTTGGTAATGCTTCACAACTATGGTGATGTCCATATTGCGTAATTCTCTACAATTATGAGAAATACTACATCTGGTGAATACTTTGCAGTGATGAGTGATGACTATACGTTTGGTATAAGTAGACCTGATGCGTTGATCTGAATTACGTCGTTGTGTCATATCTCACTAGTAGATCATTTTCATTAATCTTGGGCTGATCTAGTTTCGGTTGTCAGTCCTAAAATGTCAAAGATCCCAGCTTATGGATTGGGTCCTCCTATAACCCAAAACGATGGTGATATTAGGGGATGTCATTTGCCAATCTGTGAGCAAGTGCTGCGGTGCTATTTGTTCAAATGCTAAAATCCACATTGCCCAATCAGACTCAACGGCATTGTGCTTGAATTGTTGTAAGAGAATTATTACCGTTGTCTAAGAAAGCAGACATACCGTCCATGACAAAAAATAAAATCGAAGGGAAAATTTTATCTCTTCCCAAACAAAATGCAAACTTACGAGCCGTTCCAATAGCCAAGAGAAATTCGGAATCAACGAGAAGAAAATTATTGGATGAGGAAAAACGTCTCACGACTATGATTGCAATATGGCCAGCAAATGTGAAAAGTCATTTAGTCGATGAACACGATATGTTTTTTCTCAACTCTATGAGAACGGATCGGCAGGTGGTTATGGGATGCTATGATAACGAGCTAAGGACAAAAGTGAATAGAAAAGCTAAAAAAGAGAGAGCACAAATTCTGAGAAAAGAGAAGGAAGTAATGCGAAATCGAGAAGGAAGAAATGCGAAAAGAGAAGGAACTGAAGTAATGCGAAAAATGACTGTGGGATCCTATAACAATAAATTTAGGAAAAAAGTGAATGGAAAAGCTGAAAGAAAGAGAGCACAAGTTCTGAGAAAAGAAACGAAAGTCATGCGAAAATCGATAAAGAAGAAATGCGAAAAGAGAAGGAACTACAGCAATGCGAAAAATGACTATGGCTGTGGTTCCCATGTCATGAACCCTTTTGCCGATTTCACTGAAAACTTGGACCCCTTTAATAAAATCAGTCAACACTGTTACTTGCGAGTAGTCTTTACCAGAAAAGGTTATCGCCTGCTTTGTCCATTGTAAATCATCAATGTTCCATAGAACTTACCACGTAAGAAATTGACATTGTTGTAATAACAATGAACTTGTCTAATAACGAATGAAATTGTGCGTAACCTGCACTGCTAAAGGCGGGATAATTCGGCGTTATGTCAAAAAATGTGAAAAGTTGATTCACCAGGCATTGAAATATTTAGCAACACCATTGCCCGATTGTGAAATGCGCCACCAAATTTTCGAAATCTGGTGACATTTGAAACAGCTTGGCGACAAAATAAAAGGTTGGATCCAGATGTAATCTAGTAAAATTTTATAGTATTTTCTACTTTCCAGTGCATGAAAGAAATGTTTTCCAGACGAAATCCAGCTAAATATTTCTAGATTTTAACGTTGAATTCGGGGACACTGTTTCTATTGCTCGCCTTCTCACACAGGGTTGTAGAGTCGGAGACAAAAATTTTAGATGCCTGGAACTGGAGACAGAACCTAAAATTTGAGTTCCGGCTCCACATCCCTGCTCCGCAGGCATCATTACAGGTTAGTTAGCCCCGCCAGCCAGCAGGTTGTGGTCCACTTGCGACTTTTTTAGTCAGTATGAGAGTTACAGTTAGGGTGAGTGATATGAGGTTAAAAATTAGATTTAAGTAAGGGTTAGATTTGAAATTTTGTTTTGTCTGATCAACCTATGCTTCTGTTCATCAGCGTTGCGATTGGAGGCCCAAACGGCAAGTGCGCAAAGCCTCACACTGTAGCAGCAATCAACAACTGAAACTGCACCCCATGCTTACTTTATTATGGCTTGTTCGCCCCACTTACATATGGTGCTATTCCTAGCGCACATCTCTTCATGGTGAATCGCGCATGCGACGCTGCGACAACCGAGCAGCCTCAACATCAGCGCACTTGATGAGCAGTAGGATAAGCTTATTGATCTGCAAAATGATTCCATAGCGAGAGACCTTTCGGATTACAAGACATTTGAGGAATTCTGGATTCATATTTATTGGCTTGCATCCTAATGTTACACCCCGCTAGCTTTTGTCTTTGGTTTCCACATATATGTGCAAGTCCAACATCTCAACAATGCGTTTCATCAAAACTACACACATAAATCGTCTTGGAGTGGAGGATGATTGCAAGATATGTTCTATTAGAAACTTCTCGTATGGTTAAGCTAGTCAAGAACAAACAGTAGCCAATTTTCAGTTGAATTTGATTAAATGACAAGTTGCATATACATGTCCATTCATATGAGTCCGATCTTGCGTTGCCCTGTAGCTGGATTTATTGAGCTGCGCTTATTTGTAGTCTTTTGCCAGTTAGACTACCAACGTGGAAAGTTTGGCATTGGCTATTTTGCTTTCATCTTTTTCATACAAAGGTCATGGACCCCCTAAAATCTTCCTGTGGACCCTGGGGGTCCAGGAACCCCCGGTTGGGAACCACTGGACTAGGGGATCCTATAACAATAAGCTTAGGAAAAAAGTGAATAGAAAATTGAAAGAGGAGCTGAAAGAGAGACAGCGCATATTCTGAGAAAAGAGAAGTAATGCGAAAATGAAAATAATTTAAAACCACTGATAGTGATTTTTACAGCGACCAAGGCTATGAGACAATCCCGCAAGATGATTAGGAAAAGTCATACACTTGCTGGTACGCAGCCATAGATGTCTAGAACTCTGCACCCAGAGCCAGGAACCTCAGCATTTGTTCCAAGAAATCTGTTACAGTCTTCAAAACGAATTACTTTGGCTACATGTATCAAAATGACACCAGCTCAGCAGGCCGCTCAAGCAGAGGATATTGCGGTTAAAGTCGCTGACAACCCAGAGAAAATTTCTACGAACTTTTTGAATTTGCCAATTTGTGAATGGTCAACGAATGCCAGTTACGAAGCTGCCCAGTAGAAAATCCGATCATTAAATTGCACCCATGACCTTGCAGAACACGGTGTTCGCATAAGCTCTGGTTTTCTGTCTGCCGTAAAATCCAGCAAAATTATCAAAATGTTGTTCAATCTGTTGAAAGCCACGAGGTGAAAAGCAGATCTGAGAAGAAGATCTTCTAAAAGGAAAGTAAATCCGTGTCATACCTCTGATAATGAATCTGCGTGAACGTTTTCAGCCTGTTTGTGTCACTGGTATTCATATGGAAGCATAAAAGGAATAAAAATGGATTATTAAAATAAATAAATCGTTTTTTTGAAACATGTGAGCATCAGATTTCTGTGTGAACCCCCTAGAAATGTTCCGATTGACCTGAATTTTTCGTGTTTTTTTACGTATCACAGTGGCATACCATGGATTATGTGCCAAAATAATCGTGTAAACTTTTTCAAAAATCCCATTTTCAAATGTCCCCTACTCAACATGCGAAACACATATGCTGCAGAAACGGAGGGTTTCAAAGACGACGCAGACGATGCCCCTATTATTACGGAATAACGCACATCAAACGCCTCTATTCCAATATAATGGCTGGCTTTTTTTCTGAAAACTCTGAAACACGAAAATGAGACGAGGAAAGTCCAGAAAACTAACGTGTAAGATTAGACACTATAGGCAGTCATGTAGTGGAGACCTAATCACTGACAGCGAGACTTAGTTAGAATTTCCAAGACGAAACTTGGCCGGAAAAAGCTGAGGCCCATATCACGAGTCGAATGACGGAGGTCGAGATTTGAGATAAAGAAATGTGGCAGGTAATTGGATTCCGCGCTCCAAATTCGTCCAGATTTTTCCATTTCGACCAAATTATTCGTGTTTCCTCATGTATACGTCCAAACATCAAAAAAGACTGGTTTTGGTCATGGATTTTGTGGGAGGCCCTGGCGGACAAAGAGGTGTAACAAAGGCCATTGCGGGCAGCTCATTATCCATGATAGGACAACACCTGGAATGCACAGCGGACAAGGAGATGTATTGGTGGTTATTCAAAGCAGCTATAGCTTCACCTGCTGTACGGGCATGCAAATGGAAATCACTTGGTCCGGCGAATTACTGCAAAGGATTTACTACTTTGTGAAACCACAGGTGAAAGATGCTATTCGAGCAAAGAAAGTAGCCTACGAGGCATTGCTTCACAAAAAAGCAGACTCTTCTTTGCATTCGTGGTACGTTGAGGCGCGAACATCCTCAGCCTCACGGTGAAAAATTCCAAAATGCAATCTTGGGAGAATTTCGGAAATACACTGGATTTCAGTTACTGGCAAACCAGCAAAATGTTCTGGCAACTATCGTCTTCACGGCAAAATATCTCATACAGCTAGATCCATTAATGATCAAAACGATGCTTAACTCAGCAATGAGAAGGACATCTTTGGCAGGTGTATGGAGTATTTCAAAGTTATTTTAAACCCAATCACTATTAAACCACCGGACATACACGAGGTACATTTGGGGAAGAAAATACAATTACAGCAGCAAACTTATTCCTGAATATGAAAGCACTGAAGACTGGGGGCTACAGATGGCGATGGAATCCGATATGAAAATATCCAAGCATTGAATCCAGGCTTTCTATGGCTGACTCGCGTGTGTCAAGTAACCCGGAGTTCTGGGAGGGCGCCGAAAAATTGGTAAACTGGTGTGATCACCACATACACAAAAAGGGAGACCGGAGTGAATGCACCAACTACTGGAGTGAATGCACCAACTACCGGAGTGAATGCACCAACTACCGCGTCTTCTCTCTCCTTTGCCTCCCTGGAAAAGCGTATGCCAAATGCCTTGGAAAAGGATGGAGGGAAATAATTAAGCTGAAGCAGGATGATGCCTAGTGTTTCGTCCCAGCCGTCGCACTGCAACGCAAATTTTCACTCTGCAACACATTTTCGAGAGTAAAACTTAGAAAAATGCCAAACACGTTTGCACACGTTTTGTGAACCTCGAGAAAGCATACGACTGGATTTATCGTGAAAAGCTTTCGGGATTGTTGTTCGAATACATACGTGTTGATGGCCGGCTGTTATGGCCGTGAAGCCACTTTACTCTTGGTCAGAAGTTTGTGTCCGTGTCGACGAAGCCAAATCACAACCGTTAATCGTTGGTGTTGGATTCCGAATAGCGTGTGTGCCGTCACCACTCCTCTTCATAGTCTAAACGAATTGGATAGACCGTCACAGCCAAGTCGACGCGGATGTCACGGTGGGTTGCGGCAAGATCAACCGTTTGCTATGTGCGGACGATTTAGTACNAATGGAATCTTCTCAACCAGGCCTCCGACATGCGCAAATCCATTATCTGCTGCGTGCGACCAAGCTGGAATGAAATACAGCATTGAAAAGACCGAGGTACTGTTTCTCTCAGGAAACATTACAGTGTATGTTCTAAGTGAGCGGCAATACACTGCAGAAGGTGGAAAAGTTGAGGTACCGTGGGGTTGTATTCAAAAGTGAACGAACGATAGAACAAGGAGGTTGATACACGGGGTGGAAAAGCAACCGTAGCTCCGCGTGAGCTTCATCGCTCTGTGGTAACAAAATGTGAGCCTACAAGAATCACAAAGATGTTAGTTTTCAAATCGGTGTTTGTTCCAATCCTCATCTGTGTTCATGGAACTTGGGTACTGACTGAAAGAATGCTATCCCCAAGTGCAAACGGCTGAGAAGGGATTTTTGCGAAGAGTTAAGGGTGTGGCAATTGGCGACAAAGTGTGTACCGTTGAAGTTCGTAAAACACTGAATGTCGAGCCATTTCACCTCCGAATAGAGAGATCCCAACAACGTCGGTTCCACCATGCGTCCAGAGTGTGTCGCTAAAGATTGGCGAGGCAAGTACGGTTGGCCACCCCTTCCGCCCAGAGATCGTCGAAGGATCATGTGGCGTTAGTACATCTCAGACTTAGCTTGGCCCCGTCTTTGTTTGGTTTGGAGCCATCTAAACTCTTTGAGGTTGCTCTTGACCGTGAGGGATTTGAAGCCATCGTAGGGCTGTTGCCCACGCGATCTTCCCCGGGGGAAATTCGGGCATAAAAATGAATGAATGTGTTGCAACCTCTTCGTTGTGGCGTTACGTTGAATGTGTGATTCACCACCAACGGGATGGGCGCGAAGAACAACCTCCATATAAATGTGGCGCGAACAAGCAAGAAGCAATAATAGAGTGATCGCGGCGCGTGATGTCTATTGTTGCTTGTTGCCACAGTGTGAAGCTTTGCGCACATGCCGCTCGGGATTTCTGATCGCAACAAATGAATTCGTTTGAGTCAAAACGTTTTTGTACATTACCGTAATTACTGCGCAACCTTGCGTGCAAGTTTTTTTGTAGTTTTGAATTCAAACATTGACAGGGAGCAACATAAAATGAACGCACCACTCGGTTTGAGGGCAACGCTGCATGCAAACGTCACAAGATAAATGCCCATCATTGAGCATTCCTTTAGGATTGCACCTGTCCTACGTCATCATGTGAAAATCAAGAGGCAATAGATTTATTTCGTTGGGTGATCTCTATTGCTTTTTGATGATATGCAGCGCTTTTCAAACTTTATTTCGTTACGGCACACTATAATAAATACTAGATTTGGCCGCGGCACACCTACTTTATAAAAACCTACTTTTCACAAACTTCGTAACGGAAGTGACGTAACATAGAGAAGGTTTTGTCAAAACATAAAAACTTTCGCGGCACACTTCAGCCTCATCAGCGGCACACAGTTTGGTAAACACTATGTCATAGTGTGTAATCTTGCGTGCAAGCTATTTCATGGTCTTGAATTCAAACCTTCTGAGAGAGCGCAACACCACATGAACTTGGGTGTGACGGCAATGCCGTATGCAACCGTCACAAAGAGAACTCGCAGACGTTGAACGTTCCCTTAAGATGACACAGCTTGTGGTAAAGGTGGGAGGGTTGTGGTGGTCAGGTGTAAGGTCACATGAACCGCCGAAGCGTGAGGCACCAAGAACGGAAAGCGCGCTAAGAATAGCACTTGTTTGAGCGCATAGCACTCAAGTCGTGATGCAGTGCTCCCATCGGTAAGATTTATTGTTTGTTAATAGCATAGTGTGTAACTTTTCATGCTAGACGTTTTTTAGTGTTGAATTCATACCCCCCCAAGGGAACGCAACATATGTTTGAAATAATACGAAAATAATAATTTCGTGTTATTCTAAAGACAAAGATTTTGCCATTGCCAGATTTTGATTTGCATCATTAAAAAGATCATGAAAAATCCATGTAACTAAAGGGGTTGTATGTTGCTACTTGAATTTTTTGAAAAAATATGATTTTTTTGCTTTGTTCCTTTATTCTCAAATAAAAAGTTTTAAAACTTTCAATCACTTTTTCATCTCGGGATTACGGAATACATCCTGGCAGGATTGGGAAATATACACGCAAGAATGTATTCTGAGATTTTCCGACGCTTGCTCTTCGTGTAACTGGAGTAATGGAGCCTAAATCCCCCCCAAAAATTATAGCCTCAATATTTGCACGCTCGAGTAAACCCCAACAGGTGCACAGTTGTGGGTCAAGTGTTTCCGCTTCGTCGCTGCAGCACATGTTGCATTCGAGAGCGAGTGCTGAAAAACTAATGCATCGGCGGAAACCGTTGACGAAAGTCAGACGAAGTTTTAGATGGCGGTCATGATTGCTGTGCACTGCGGTAAGCGGTTTGAATTTTACTTGAAAATCTAAACACTGTCGGAATCTTTCATCAGACGTAGTAAGCAACCGCTTGCTGCGCGTTCTTTTCATTGCAACTCAAATCCGAAAATAGAAAACGTTTCTGTTTGAGACTTAAAACGGAAGTTATGGTGATTAAAACATCAGAAAAAGTCCTTAATGTTTGGAAACTCGTGGTTAACTGCGATAACCAACCTGCTTGTTTCAGTTAAATCATGAAATTTATTTTGTGCAATCTCTCAATGCAGTTTTTAATGAGTTCGAATTTGCTATGATTTGCATATTTGCTCCCACACCAGATATTGAGAGGGCATACCAGGATTTCTGCGAGAGCATACTTTCTGCGGCTAAACAATGTATCAAACGTGGACGCCGGAAGAACTATGCGGCATCCTGGGACAAAGAGTGCGAGACCCTCTATCACTCCTTTATCCGAGCCCCAGTGGGGACTGCCTCAACAGCGAAACCCTGCCCTTCTGCTCCGAGCCCAAATACCTCAGAGTAACGTTGGACAGGACTCTCACGTATCGCCGACATCTTGAGTCACTTCATAAGAAGTTCACATTGCGCGTCGCACTCCTAAGGCGGCTTGCTGGCTCTGGCTGGGGTGCTGGAGCAACAATGTTGCGAACAGTCACCCTAGCCCTGGTCCATTCGACTGCAGAGTACTGCGCTCCTGTTTGGTGCCGCAGTGCTCATACCCGCCTTATTGACCCCACC
>JGI24158J21664_10010015_pt1 | contig 12650 bp, 11 predicted proteins | sample Ectturendosymbi3_FD_21664 | JGI IMG/M metagenome (IMG submission 21664) | reverse complement strand
AGCGTTTAAAGCGAACTCGTGGCAGGTTTAAATGCGTACCCCAGAGACTTACTGCCCGCACATGGCTTACTATTTTTCTCTACCGTTGTTAGTCATTTCACAAAGAGTTAGTTTTTAGTTGGAGAAATTTTTTCAGCCATTAGCATCAACTAGTTAGCTGTTTCAATCTTATATTTATTTGAGTAAACGTTCTTTCAAATTTTGAGTAAACACTTATTTCATGAGTTAGTTAAGATGTTATGATTTATGAGCTTGCATTACGAAACTTTATTGTAGTCTTGAGTTTTTTCTCTGCTGTTACTTCAGCCTTTCAACTTTTCACCTGTAAGCTTTGTTTGCAATTTTCAAGACTGAGGATGCGTATTTTTGCGTGAAATCGATTTCCTATTTAAAATTTGCTGATCGATTCCTTGCTTACACCCATCGTGGAAAGTACATACTTGATCTTGGCTGCATTCGCAAAAGCATATGCAATAGCACTGAGTTCTCGAAAAGCATTTAAAAAAACACTTACTTGAGAATGCATCCATTGCTTCTTGTTCTTGTCTTTACAGTTTCATGAAGCCCCCACAATGATTGGTTTGAAACTTTAACAGTGTATAAACGTTCGCTTTGTGAGCATAGTTTATAGCCCTATGCTAAACATTAACAAACTAACTTTTTTTATTAAAAAGCAAAACGATAACTGCAGTCTTTATTGTGAGCGGAGGCGTTTTTCAAACTTAAAAAATAATGCACTTAGTAAAATTCCAATTTTGCCTGTGGTAGTTCAATTTCGTATTTGGACATCTTTCCATTCAATTTGATGGCATTTTCTTTTCTGTGGTAGAATTGCCTGTATGAACACCACAGCACAGCCAATTATTTCTTGCGTGCTACATTCACTTCAGTTTGCAACAAACATTTTCTAGATCACCTGAAACTCCTCAAAAAAATTCTCTATTTTGTTGATCACTAAGAATGGCTGATACATTGACCTCTCGGTTGATTCGCCTGGTCCTTGCGTGAACCAGTTATAGTTGGCTGACGACAAATGTGTCTATTCAGTGCAGCTCCCTTGGCTGTTTACGTTTCGCCATTCTCTACAATGTCGCTGTCGTCTTGTCCATTTTCATGATTTTCCTCCATTCTGCCTGCAACAGCCTTCGGTAGTAGTTCAGACAACAACCCCAGATACGCTGGTTACACGGTTAATTTCCTAATGTGATGAAACGTTAATACAGATCACTTTATGACGAGGAAAATGCTAAGAATGACTAAACAAATGAAGAGGGAAAACGGAGAGATAATGAGTGTTGTTAAATGAACTTCGCTGAAAGAACTGTCTTGACAAGACTCACATCTAGAGTCTTTAAAATTTGAGAGGTTATGAGTTAGTTCCTTTTGCAGTTACTGCAAGTTATTTGTTGTCAAATCACCGGCTTCAAGCACCGATTTTCAAAATGCCAGCTTCTTTTAGGCCTTTGCAAAATTAGCAGTAAAATACCGGCCGGGCAGGTGAAATGCCGGCCATCTGACAACCCTAGCTACAAGAGATCTGCTACAGCAAAATCTGTCAAAGACTAGAACAGTGATGTACTCTCCAATGAAAAAGACAAGTTCAGCAGTTCAAGAGTATTTCGATGATTGTTTGCACTGAATCACTCTCATGCAAAGAGAAAAACACGAGGTGCGTTTTTAGAAAACATACTAGGGCTGTCACTTTTGTTTCATGCGCTGTCAAAATATTGAAGAATAAGAAGTCTGCAGAGCAGATACCGAGTTTGGTACTTTAGGGGGCACAACCTTTATTGTTTGCGTTTGGATAAGGTCAACATCCTCACTCAACCGCAGTGCGACCTTTTTGTGAAATTGACAAAATGGGTTCAAATTTATGGAAGTAATATATTTTGGGGAAGATGGCCCAAGTATTCCCCTGAATACGCCCATGGTGTAGGTAGGCCATTTTGAAAACACATTAATTCTGAGAGCTCTTCTTAAATAGGCACAATTATGTTGGAAAATGTGATAATCAATTCAACGTTTGTCAGTTCCGAAATAAAATGTTCTGCTTCCAACAACCATAAGATTCTCACTAGAACCACCGACGAAACCGCAAAGATCAAATCAAACACCAACCACAAGATCTCTTGGTAAATACTGGCAACGGCAACCGTGTTGTGTATGTTGCAGGCTGTAGACCAGCACAGGAATTCGACTATAAGAACTTGACAGGAATTAGTCACGATTTCAGGAGAAATTTCTGTTTGCACTGATTTGGTTAATAAAAATTAACCAACACAATTATCAACAATCATCGTAGTTCAATTTACATAGTAAACTTGCTATCACTCAAATTAGTGCAATTTCATGATTTTTATCACAAACTATTGGGGGTCAAAAGATATTGTGTGCGCCCCTGTTAAAGTGTTGGAGTGTACATGTCCTCTCGCCCACCCTTAGACTCGATCCTTGCTGCAGGGTACGACGAAATGCGATGAAATGCCTCAATCCGTGAAAACAGGATTTCATTGGTTAAATTGGGTGTACCAAGTTGCCTAGCATCTTGAATGACATCAAAGAGTTGGCAAAATGGGATGACCATCGCCATACACAAGAGGGGCGACAGGAGAAAAAAGACCAAGTGCAAGACAATGTCGATCTTTACCCTCCCATGAAAAGTCCATGCCAAGTTCCCTGAAAGACAACCCTGCGAGATATATGAAACCTAGTTTTAGGATACCTTGTGTAGTTTTCGTTATTGCTGAAGATTGTGAATTCAAAGCAAGCATCTCACTACCAACAAACAACACTTTTGAAAAGTTTTTCCCACCTAAGCATGAAGCATAGTCTCACGATCGATTGTTTAGTTTAAAATCAATCCTCACATTCAAAACATAAAATTCGGAAATTTTCAGCACTTTCAAAATTTTGTAGACGTACATAAAATGTTTGTGCGGGAACCGTTCTCGCACAAAGATTTCATGTACGTCTAGAAAAGATTCGGGGAATTACATTGGAGGAATGCAAATATTTTTTCACTTGAAATTCAAAAGATGGGCTCTTCCTCACCTGCGATATGTGAAAATTTCCCGAGGATATGGAACTCTGAGAAATATTTGGAAAAATACAAAAAGGCTGCGACACACTTTCCTGAGGATTTCGGACTTTGAGAAAATTTTCTAATAATAGGCAACACATTTCCAAAACGATTTTGTGGAAATTTTATCATTATAGTTACCCATTTTTTACGGCATGTTAAAATGGGATGTTTACATCTGTAATTGTTCTTGAATTATATGTCATGCTATAACGTGTCACCTGTTCCGCCTCGGCGAACAAGGCTGACAAACACAACCTCGGCTGGAAGATAGTCAGAATGACAATTTACAAAAATCAATGTCAGTGGAAGGTTGCTGACAGGCGTACGAACCTGCAGCTAGCGGTGCAAGCTCCTGACCAGAATTACTGATTTCTCTAAATAGCAATATATCTTGGAAGGATGGAAAGCTAAGCACCATAAATATTCGACAAATTCTCACAATCACTTTGTATTGAACTTTTTAACTCATTTATCGTAAAGAAAGCTTCAAACTGAAGGTACCATCGACGTTTCAGCAAAATCCCATTTATTAGACATCTTTTGTTAATTGCGAATGTAGTAGTAACTACTTTAATGGAACTCAATTTGGAAATACCCGGTTTATACTGGTTACTACAAAATTATTTCAATGTGTTTTTTTTCGAATATGTACATTCGTGGTATACGTTAAAATAGTATATATGATTGATAACGAATTTCACAAACATCTGCGCTGAAATGGTGTTTTGTTGTTTTTCAATCAATACCTACTGTCAAAGCTGTAACCTATTTTCGTTGGTCCGCAAGCAGATGTTTGCACACCGAAGCTCGTACTTCCATTCGTATATTTGAAACTCTTCGTGTGAAAGACACGGGCAACACCGCCGAAATCTGGACGAAAATACTGCGGTGGCATAATTTTTATAAGGAAGATCTTTACAACACACAGGTGTGGCATCATGAAAATTATTAAACAGAAAATGTTTGTTGAAATGTTTCAATGCACTCCTATTTTGACTCAAAAGCACCAAGTTGGACAACGCTTGCAAATTACAAAAACGCTTGCAAATTTTCCTCATACTCTTTATCAAAGTCAGTGCGTTTTAGTGAATGGCACCGCCTTCTGCCGCCACTACTGTAAAAACCCTTTCAAACATTGTTACGGTTTAATCTCCTTGAAACATTACTGAGTTTCGCTTCGTTGATAGCTGTAAGATGTAAAACAGTGCAAATGAACTGTAGACATACAGTATTTTTGTTTAGAAAATACTTGATGGCAACAAAACTTGTGGAAAGACTTTCAGTTCAGAACATTTCCTTGATTGTGAGTTATGCGTTTCTTAACATTTGTCATATTCTGATTTGAAAGTTTGTAACAAATATCAAATCAATTAAATGAGTTTTCCAGAATTTAAACAATTCAGTTTTTGTGAACTAATTCCAAAATGAGAATTTTTGCAATTATTCCTGCCTGAGGCTCAATCAACTTTCGCCTAACTTTTATTTCATTTCTCAATTCTAGAAGTGATATGGGTCTTGTTAAGGGGGTTCTACAGTGCACGTTTCGCTTTATTGTTTCAGTTGATTCTTATCCAATGACGATGGATGGCACCACCCGGTTCAGGTAATCCTTGCTCAAAATTTGGGCAAAACGGTCTCCTTTAATAAACGTTCACGTACAAAGCTGGTTCTTTCAGTTGCCGCTTTATATGCACTCGTTCGTGGAGTCCAATCGAAATCTGCACAATTTTTGTAGTTTTGGATGGAGACAACGCGATAGAAAGCTTTAGTGATAACATGAAATATTCTTCGTGAGGACAGGTCGTGATCATGGGCCAGATATATTCAGCGACGGAATTTGAGTGAGACGTGAACGTTGCAAGATCTTCACGAAAGCATAAATTTCTATTATTTAAAAAATTGTCAGATTTGAGTTGAGAGTACAAATGTCTATGAACGGGCTTTGTCAATATCTTAAAAGAAGAAAGAAGTATCACAATGGGACGGTAATTCATGACATCGTAACAAAACTTCCTTATGAAGAAATAAAATTGAGGCAGAATTTTACTGAAAATAAACATGTTTGCAGTTTCGATCGCTTGGTACGTGCTGACGTTCTCATCGCTTTTCATAGTGATAAAAGGTATTTATACCAAGCATCTGAATCATGCAAACCGTCTGTTAATTGCTTTACAGAAACGTACTCGATATTCTTCCAGCATGTATTCCAGCAAGACATACAGGACCGTCTCCGTAGAGTCCAGTTCCACATAAGTTGTGAATGGTGGTCATGCATCCTGGAGGGCAGATCACTGCACTTATTGAATATGCAAGTTCGGAGAATTTCGTTGCGCAGTTTACTGGAAATACATACAAAAATGTTTACAATATCCTCATCCTTTCCAACATTCACGCTGGTACTGAACAAGGCCAATAGTTTTCGTTGGGACCCAAACCAAACAGTCACCGGGGAACGCAAATCATCGTTACCCGTTTATGACAGAAAGACCTGAAGCAATTAAAACCTCGAATTATCTTGCAAGATTTCGCGAAATTACTTGACAGATCTCCTCTTCTACACCTTAACATTGTGATGCGATGATTCATAGTTGCGCATATGCACATTCATGTACTTAGTCTCCCTGGACGTGCCGCAGAAAAATAAATTAGCGACTGCTTTAATTGGAAATCAATTTTATGCAAACATATGCAACAGAAGTCTTTGCGTATGCAAAGAAAACTGCGAGTGAAATGCTGAAGAATTAATGCAGGAGTGGAGAATGCAAGAAAACACCGTATTAAATTATTCTGGCGTGAAATTTGCTCTTTCTGTTCTTGCTTTAGTCCTTCAACATTTTATTTGGAATAGTTTATTTGCAGATTTAAGGACTGATGATGCGTGTCGTCGCTTGAGAGAGATTTCAACTATTATAATAGTTATTGACTCGAATGCATCGCCTTTGAAAATGCTAATTACGTGAATTTACTGGAAACTGGAACATCGCTTCACTGACGAAAAAAGAGCACGTGTGGTCCAGGAAGTCTAGCAATCTTCTCTGAATGTTGCTGGCAACTCTTCCAGTAATCACCGTGGCCGCAACATTGTAGAGGTGGACAATGTGCGGAAAATCGTGTACTCCAACGTCGAACCAGATGCATGTGCCCAGGTTGTCATGAGGATACTTGCAAGCCCTCAACTGGAAAGCTGTGTTGATGAACAGGTGACACGATGTTCATGTTTAGGTTAAAGATGCAGTAGCACTCCCTGCGTTTGGTACAGGTATATAAGCCACACTCAAGTAGACAGCAGCGGGATACATGGAAGCTGGTGATGTTATTGGAAACTTTGAACACAACGAATCCACGAAAATTTTGGGAAATTTTTTAGTTCACACATTGGGGACGATGCGGGTTATGGAAATGTGTGCTTGGCCTACATGGTAATGCTGACGTAACTGATAAAAGGTTCCAGCTGCAACTTACCTTTAGCAACTCACTGTGCGTCCTTAACGCTTTCTTACAACACGGAGATTGCCAGACGTACACCTAGCTCGTTGGGTTAAGCATCATCCGTAGATTTCAGCAAAGTATCAGCTGACGTGTTCGAAACAGCTTTGGACATACGTGTCGGTGTGGTTCCAAAACAGTCCACCAATCTCCATCTGCAACGTCTGGTGTTCTGCAATACACGTCTTTAAAGGCGGACTGGGTCTCACAAGTCCAGGCGTTTCTACCAAAAAAGGTAGGAGCCGCTGTTGGAGAAAGACGTAGGAGGGACTTTTGCAGAAAGGGTATCGTTCTTTTTCCGATACATCCCGGAAACTCATGCAGAGTGTCAGGCGGCAACTGTTTACAACAGTCCCAGCTTCATCTGTTTTTCGGACACGTGGACATAAACGACTCGGATTGGCTAATAATGGCAGAAACGTAACACCTGGTGGAATACGGACGTGAAAGATGCAATTCAAGGATATTGGCGTACAAATCATGGCTTCCCGAAATAACCGAGTGTCCTTTGCATTTGCTGAGGCGCGAAAATATGCAGCCTACCTGCAAAGCGACCTGTGTGTTTGATATGGTGGTTTGTTGTTGGCGCTTTATAACTACAATGGCCCTTGAACCGCCACGACTGAGCACTGTAAAACGACTGAAAAGTGGGAAGGTGGCGTGCTGCGATAAAATCCGACATTAAAAGCTGAAAGCTTTACACAGTGGTGCTCTTTCGATTTCGTCGTGAGTGCCGCTTAATCTGGTTCTCCGGAAGTAGCCGAAATATTGGCAAACTGGGTAACAATCCTCATACGCTAAAAGCGAGAGTGGCGTGAATTCACTAACTACCGGGCCATCACCCTCCATTGCCTCTTTAGAAAAGTGTGAGCCAAATGCTTTGAAAAAGTTTCCATCAAACAATTGGATTAAGCTGAACGATACCTATAGTGCGAATCTCCTACTGGACATAACAATACATCACAGACAAACTTTCAATCTTAAAAATGTGCAAGAAATCTTGGGACTATCCCTTGAAGCTTACACAAGTTGTAGCACCCAGGAGGAGATCCTGGTTTCTACTGAGATGAGTTCGATATAAGCCTGGTACTCAAATGTCCTGCCTCCGAAAACCTGCGACCAGTCCTAGAAAGCTGTTGTATTACCTTGCGGCGAGACGTTCACGGATAGATGCCGATAAAGCACGGTCAGTCGATAAACAACTAGCCACAGATTTAAAAGGAAAACAAGCTTTTAGAAAAATGTCCGTGCCAGGACCAAGCAGTTACGAACAAATGCCTGGTGAAAACAAATTCGATTTTAAGCCAAAAAGAACTTCGACTGCACGACAAAGCGCTTTTGAAGCCAAGACCACGTGGCGAGCTGCTATAAAACGTTTTTTCGCTCGCAGGCCTTGCATCAATCAAAGCGTGAGGAATGCGCGAAACTTCAGAGCAGTTGCTTGGACGTAACACACCGGGCCCCAAATGACTGCGCTAAGGAATAGTCATTTCAAACACTTTGCAGATAGAGCAATGACGACGGAAAAACGCAGCAATTTACTTGAGTAACAACAGACAGATAACAAAGAGTCGAGTCGCGTTTTACCTTAAAAAAACAACCGACAAAATAAACAAGGGACAATGCAGTGAGCGATGATTTTACCTACGTAAGAAAACTCTCTCATAAAAAACGTAAAGTTACGCCGACGATGAACTGTACGTCGTGCGTCGACAGGAACGCAATTATACCTGCATCAGCTAAACAATCACTTCACGTGGTAGTGAAAAGGATGGAGGTAAGTGATGCATTAAAAGACCACAGGCAAATGCAGAAACAAGGAAGCAGGACACTCCTACGAGGCGATAGTTGTAGACGACGACTGCTATTACGTATTGCTTAACAAAACATGACGTTTACGTCGCTGCTTGTAACGACGCCATGAACTTAAAACGAAGTAAACAATAACAACGACCAAATCGAGAGTCAGTCTCTCAATCGCTAGCTTCCAGTAAGCATAGCTTTCGTACATCACGTAGGTACTCATTTGAAGCCGTTTGTACTCGTGCTGTCTCACCGTTCCGTCTCCGTCAGGAAAGGTTTCTTCTACTATGGCATTTGGCCACGCGCTTCGCTTTGAATTTATCGCAAACGAGCACGAGGTCATCAACCTTGAGGTTGCAACCACTTTTGTCGATGTTGCAGAAGCGGCAAGTATTCTTTCATTCATCGCCGCCAGAATAGGTCAGCTAGGAGTTGTACCGCTCTCCAAGAACGGCGGTATTCGTCCGCATGGAAAAACACATCGGGGGGGAACGACGAGTCCAAACTGCCGCAAAACAGCGACATCGGTGTCAAGGCCGAAAAATCGTCCGGAGAATCGCTCACAGGCGTTAGCGGGCGAGTATTCATTATCCACTCCACCTTAAAGAAAGTGTAAAGCGACTAGTCAGTGAGAGTTCTATCGTTCATTACAGACCTCAAGATTTTCTTTACTGATTACACCAAAATTTCCCAGGCACCCCCGCTATTTGGAGAATCCGGGGGTTGAAATGCCACTTGATGCCCTTTTGACTGAGGGACTTGTGAATTAGCTGTTAGTTCCAACGTTTGACTCCAGCGCGAAGTTCGCGTTCTGCCATCACGAAGTTAGTGCCATTATCGCAAGGTATTTCCGAGACGCTTCCTCGAATAAAACGAAAGAAGGCTTGAAAAGAATTTGCTTCTAGGGAGCAAGCGACTTCCAGGTGGACAGCGCGGTTAGCCATGTACGTGAAAATGCATTCGTACCTCTTCGCATGGCTTCGCTTCACCTAACAATAGGTCCGAAGTAGTCTACTCCTGCACAATTGAAAGCGGGCTGGCCTGACGTAACGCGGCATTCGGCAAAGGTGCCATCAGTTGTTTGCAGGCTTGCTGCTTGTAGTATCGCCACTGCCGGCATTCTTTCAGGTAGTGTCGAACTGACGAATTCCCTTTTAATCCCGAACTTTTCTCTGGTGGCGTTCAGCACTGACTGAGTTCCACAATGACCCTGTTGAACATGGTAAAACTGGACAATTAAACCAGTAACATGGTGTCTTGCTGGCAGTTCGCGGGATATCGTTCGTCAACAGACAAACCAGAGTTTTGTAGGCGTCCACCTACTCTGAGGACGCCCTGGACCAAGATCGGTCGTAACTTTCATAGGGAGCTGGGACAGCACTTCCCAAGGCTAGAACCTACGCGGCTAAGCAAGAATATTCTTCGAAATGAGTTAGCTTGGCTTTTGCCGCTTTGAAAACATCGTCTTGCACGTAGCGGATGACGTACATTGTAGCTTGTTGCAGTTCTTCCACAGACAGAAATCCTGCTTCTGGATTCAACAATGGTTTCTTCCGAAGGAAAAGTAAAAAAAAAACTTTATCCAAGTGATCGCTCTAACAAGCTTGGACCACGAAGAATAGTGGTTGATTAAACGGTTGGAAGGAGGATCTGCAGCTAAGGCCACGGCGGTAACTTGCTTTAACTTGAGGATTACTGATTGGCAATGGCGGCAGAACAGGCCTCGGCGGCCAGTAGTCTTCGCTTCGTTGTAAAAACGCTGGACCTTGAATCCAGAATTCGGTCTTCGCGCAGTTATCCGGTAACAACCCTTTTGAAGCAATGTCAGCAGGATTGTTCTTAGTGTCGACGTAACGCCACTGCGAAACGTCAGAATTTGTATATCACAGAAAGACGGTTAGCAACGAATACACGAAAATGGCGGGACGGATTTGCTATGCATTGCAAAACAGAAGTTAAGTCTGTCCAAAGAACTGTTTTTTTCCAAATCTACACGCAACTGGGAGGAGACAAATTGAGCGAGTTTAGTTGCCAGGGTTGCTGCACAAAGTTCTAACCGAGGTATGCTAAGAGCTTTTAAAGGCGCTAATCTGGACTTGCCGATGACAAATTGACAGCACCAGGAAGAACCGCTAGCAATCCGAAGGTAGCACACCGCACCGTACCCAGTTCGCAGGCGTCGCTAAAACAATGTAGCTCGATTGAACCTGCGTTTGAGAGGTGTGAAGGATCTTGGTACGATAACATCTGAGCTTTGGCAAGGCCTGAACCCACCGTTGCCACGTCGCTTCCAGGTCTTCTTGTATGGAATCATCTCATCAAGTTATTTCGCAGAATTGCTGCACGAGTCGTTTTACAGGTAAAGCATGGGGTTGCACTAAGCCAAACGGATCGAATATCTGCTTGGCAATGGATAAGATACCACGACACGTAGTGGGCTTTTGCTTCAAGCTGACCTTTATCTCAAAGTTGTCGCTATTTGTGTTCCAGAAAACTCCGAGTGTTTTGTTGACAGGGAGTCGATAAAAATCTAGATTGACGATGGTTGGGGATAGATCACTTTCACAGATTTCGCTCAGCAGAGAGAGACAATTGCTTACATATATTCATATATTGACAAGTAAAAACCATCACTCTTCAACAGCAAATCCAGTTTTTACAAGACGGATGGCCACGTCCACGTCAACCGATTTCAAACAGTTGTCCTCATAAAAGGAGTCTCGGACAGTTCCAGGGTTTCCTGGCTGGCGTGTGTTTCGTTATCGTCCGGGACCTTACACATGCCATAGCTTGTGCATGCAGGAGATGATTTGGCTTCGAACAGATGAACCATCATTTGATAACCTACGGGAGGTAGCGTGTAGTCATCGTTTGGCCACCACAAAAACGTTTAAAGCGTCCCAATCTTTGGGATCGACTCGTACTTGAAACATTGCTTTGATGTCAGCTGAAAAGGCAATTTTACCTCGTCGGAACCGTAGCAGCACTCCGAGCAGTCCGTTCGTTAAGTCTGGCCCTTGTAAAAGATGATCGTTCAGCCATAAGCCACCGAACCTATCCGCACCGTCAAACACCACACGGAACTTTCCTGCTGGGCAGCAAGCATGATGAGGAATGATCCAGACTTTAAGATCGGCCAGGTTTCCAATCTGAGGGGACTTTTCTGGCTGACCTGTTTCTTAGAAGTTCGTTGATTTTTTCTTTGTATTGAGCAAAGAATTCGGCATCGCGCGTGAACTTGCGTTTTAAGTATACCAGGCGCCTTTCCGACACAACGCGGTTGTTCGGTAGCGTCACGCGCTCTTGACGCCAGGGTAGAGCAATCTGATAGTGGCCGTTAAGCTTCGTTACATAGCCACCCACCTTACTAAGAAACAGTTTTGTAGTCGGACAGAGGGAATTCGATGTTGGCCGAATTCTCACAAAAGTCCTGTTCAAACAATTGTTGCATTTTGTCGTTGAGCCTTCCAGCGTCGCAACAAGATAAGCAAAGGTAGCATTCTTTGTTCGATGGCATCAGTTCGTCTACACCCATCAGAACCCAACCGACACCTATTTTGAACGCAGTTGGTTGACCGCGTCTGCTACCTACTCTGGCATCAACCACGGAGTGCACTTGCACAGCTCCGGCCCCAATCAAGGTCGATACATGATTCAGATACCTCAGGAAAATACAAACCATGTAAATGTTCGTAGCTGCGCAGTTGAGAATCTCTTTGTATAGAACTTGAAATGTCAAGCAAGTCTTTCATGACTAACACTTCCGGCAGTGAAAAGGTAGCAGACTCGTTTAATCCTGTGACACGAAGCGATACCAAATATATTTCACGACTACCAGCGATACCGGTGATTTTTTGCTTGACGTTTGCGCCATTAACATGCAGCTTGTCCATTAGTCTTTGACTGCAAATATTTATTTGCAATCCATTGTCTAGAAAGCAGTGAGTATCAACAAAACGCGATCCGACGTCGATAAAGACACGAACTGGTGCTACCATCAATCGTACGCCTGCATTGGGTTTAAAAGCAACGGATTTCACGGAAGTAATTGTTTGAGATGCACCGTCACAATGGTTGTTTCGCACGATTCGTTGAAGCAGTATCTCATCAGTGTGCAACAAGGTATGATGCGGCTTGTTACAACTTTTACCATTTTTGCGAACATCGGCAAATGTTTCTCGTATGCTTAGATCTGAGACAGTTGAAACACAACTTCTGTTTCTCCACAAATATCCAACGTTGCTGCACAGGTTTACTTTTAAAGCGCTCGCATTTCCAC
>JGI24158J21664_10010014_pt1 | contig 12650 bp, 7 predicted proteins | sample Ectturendosymbi3_FD_21664 | JGI IMG/M metagenome (IMG submission 21664) | reverse complement strand
AACTTTTTCGAGCGTAACTGAAATCTGAGTTTGGTGAACATCTTGCGACCCAAGCCTCAAACAGCGTATGTTAACATGATGTTGCAACCTCTCCGCTGGTGTTGCGTTGAATGTGTGATTCACCAAGAACGGGATGTGCGTGAAGAACAACACCACATATATGTGGCGCGAACAAGCATTAGTTGAGTGATCATGGCATGTGAACTCTATTGTTGCTTGCTGCCACAGTGCGAAGCTTTGCGCATATGCCGCTCAGGCTTTCCGATGGCAACAATGACAAAAATGTTGATTGTATGGAGGATATTTGGCAGTAGGATGCTAAGTTCGTTTTCAATGTCAGCATTCTACTCTTTTCTTAAGTGCCTACGCTACACTGCAAACAGACACAGACAAGTCTGAAAAAATACAACTCAGGTTTAGGTTTTTGATCGCCTCTGCGCGGCATATTTTCTGACCCTTTGCGAAATCGCAACCCTTGTTTGCGTCGCGACCCATTCTATGGACTTAATCGTATACTTCACTTCAAGGAGGTGTAATGTGCGTTGCGCAGACGAAAGCCGTGGTACCCCCTGGGATGGCCAAAAAAACGTTCAAGTTATCACCTTCAGCCGAGATGCTAAAATCAACACCGCTGGTTCAACTTCCAGCGGTGAATTGCACACAGATTTTTTAACTGGCCTTGCAAAACAAAAACGAAAGTTCTAGCATCACTACACAACTTTCTCTGTATTCTAATCTCAAGTAAAAGTACATGACAGTTTTCAGACATAAACTTGTACTTATTCACAACTCCATCACACAGTCCAAAACAAGTAGAAGTATAATGGCCGCAAATGACGGCAACGTTCCACACCTACGGGCGATTATTGACATCACATACAGTATGCACGTTCAAGATGATGTATTGTACAATGCCCGCCGCTGCACTGCAACAACTTAGAATTTACGATTCATTTGATGATTGTTGGTTTGCTAAGCACTGCACTATTTCAGTATTTAAACTGTCGAGACCAACGGATTTCCAAAAATTGTAGAAGCGCTTTGATATTCGGTAGTTCATGAAATCTCCAAGGGGGGCCCATTTGTTACATTTAGCTTGCCAGGGGGGGCGGCGCGCACCCTTGCCCGCCCGTCAGTTACGCCACTGATGGTGACCTTCGCAAACGTCCGAGGATTGTTGCGCATGCGGAACAGCGTCGATTGTTACGACATCAGACTGTAAAATGATTTTCAGAGGTCTATGTTAGAATATTTGTTAATGTGAATGCTGTAACGGCTGATATTTGTTTAGATCAGCTATGTCCAACCCAAATGGCTTACTGAGCCAAAAATTATGTCACTATCTTAACCAGAGCCGCACATTGAATGCCATATTACTGAGGACCGCACATTGAATGGCTTACTTTGATCTTAGCAAACTAAATTTTGCTTAACCTAAGGTGCTGAAAGTGTTCAAATTGTAACAGCAATGGTAACAGACGTGATAAAGTGTCACTGAGGACCACCTGCATCAAAAATGTCAAATTTAAGATTGTCAAAATAAGGACAGGTTGTCAGAATATAGGATGCTTTTACTACAGCGAAAACCTACACTGGGCCGCACAAAACTCTCGACTGGGTCGCATGCGGCCCGCGGGTTGGACATAGCTGGTTTAGATAATATTTTCATTGAATTTGGTGTTCAAATAAACTCGGCATGCATCTAACAAATTAGTTTGATGTAAAAAAATCGTCCATAAAGTGTCTTTTTTGGAGGAGTGGTGCCGGAATGGGCCTTGCCTAGGTCCCGCCGGTAATTTTAAGATGTGCAAAGAGAATGCATCTGTTTACGTTTACCAAATACTGTACAGTCGGTGGGCAATTTTGCAAAAAGGTCCTGCCACGCTTGATCGGATGACGTCATAAGCTATGAAGGGCGCTGAAAATGGATATTGCCTAGGGCGCTGGAATGGCTTGAGCCGGCCCTGCACACAAACGTCAATTAACTTTTTACCTAAACCTTGCTGTCTTGCCAAATGTTTTGAGCGTTTGCTTGCAAAGCAGCACGTAACGCCCCTAAACATCCTTGCTGAGAAGTCCGTGATAACATAACACCCAAAGTTAATATCACCACTTTTTGTTTACGCAACTTCATCAGTGTGGCCCATTTGTGGCAGTTTCAATGTTATGCCAAAACCGTTCTTTCCCAGTCATGGACGTCGGAAGTATTTTTCCAGGGGGGAAAAGTGTATTTTTCAAGGGTAGGCCAACAGTGATGAAATTTTATTTTACCAACTCGAAACTAAGAGAAAAACATTTATCTACTAAAAAAATAATACGAGTATATCAAATTTCAAAATCCAGGGGGAGCCAAGGCCCCTTGGTTCCCCTTCCGACGCCCCTGTTCGCACTACCTTTCGTAGATACGCGCTTAGAACATACTTGCGAATTATACCGTCCAAAGCACGAGTTGCTCAAATCTGCAGCTTCAAAGTTTATTGATATGTTAATATCATTTGTTAAGCCACAGCCAAGAAGTGAAAGAACGTAGATAGCCTATATTAAGAGGCATTGCTCGCTGCTCAATTGTGCGCAGTCCATATTTTTGTAAGGTCTTGCGGATATACAGAGCGACAGAAAGCCAGACCCTTTAGCCACGGGGGGCATTCGGGGGCAATGCTCCCCAAGATTTTATTACACCCAGAAAATTTTGTTTTAAACATGTAATAAAAACAAAAATCCTTCCCCCTAAATGTGTATTTTCCCCCCGAAAACTTAAAACCTGGCTACGGATCTGTAGCAAGTCTCCTGCGAGTGCGAACATTTTCAGAATGGATGAAAAGACCTGTAATTCTGACTGAATGGGTAAAGAAATGCAGTTTCCTGCCATTTTATCAAAGGGTTATTTTTGACGCTGTTATCCAATGCACAGTGGTCAGGCCCGAAACCAGGGGAGGAAACCGGGTAATTGCTCCCACCGAAATTTTCAAAAACATTTTTAGTTGTTAGGTGCAACATCAAGTTACAATCATTTTGCCACCTCCTCACGAACATATCAGCTGGTGGCGGCCCTAACGGTGGTTGTGCTATGGGTGTGGCCATGGGATGTCTGTGGTTGAAGTTGTATACCATGTATCAGCAGATTAAGAAAAAATTAATGCAGACAGGTACGTGACTTTAAAAAAATAACAACACGCCAAAACACTAACAGAGTTAGTAAGGCATTCTCCTTAAAGGTAATTCCGTAGAGTTGAAGGTGCTGGGTGCTGCAGTACTGATTCTTGGTGGGACCGCACCAACTGAGCTAAACGTGTTACTGATCCAGACTCCATAATTGTAGCTTAGGGTACAAAACCATGGTATACGCTGGTGGAAAGCAACCAGAAAGACTGTAGTGAAACGTGGTTGGAACAAAACAGCCANTTTCAAGAAACATGAGGTCACCTTCACAGCAACAAAAAATTTGCCCACTGCGCGCATACCTTCCTGAGAGTTACGAAGACTTNGCATGATACGCCACAGCAATTACAGGTTTGAAAAGAATACCTTCTGCGAATTAAAGAGTACACTACATCACTGAGTTTACGCTTTGCCCTTGTTTACTTTTGGCTAGAACACACGCGGCATACTGTAAATATCGCAGACTTGAGAACACTACGCAATTCCCTTCAAGATGGCCCAGTAAATTGGATCTATTCCATGTGTATTCAATAAACAAAGATTGCAGTTCACTAAAGCTACAATATGAAATAGGTCGATGCATATTATTACTAGGTCATATGTAAGTACCTACCGCACCTGCAGGCTGCTCTGGACCAAACGCAAAATCATACATTTTGGGCAAAGACACTGCCCTCTGCCGCTGCTTAACAGCAAGTGGAATTCTTGATCGGCTGCTGTCACCGCATGGGGAGCAGTGCGCACTTTCTTTTTCTTCGTTGGCACTAACCCTATTTCCGCAGTTGAAAGACATGTTGGTAGTCAAATGGCTGTACAGACCAACTGTTAAACCACACAGCTACCCACCAACCTGAAAAACGCCACTTGCATGTACTTGATCTTACAGGGGAAAAATGATTGACATTTGTTTCGTAACTATCGCTTTATTACACAATTGCAGCGTCAAGACACCGCCTTATTATTGTTATCTTAAATAGAGCAGTGGTTTTGAACCTGGGATCGCGACCCCCAGAGGGGTCGTGAACCATTTTTGGAGGGGCCGCGAGTAGATATTTTATGTATACAGTTGTGTTATATTTGCTTTATTCAAGTTTTATCTGAGGGTCGGAGAGATATAGTGGTTGCTATAATGGGTCGCGGTACAACAAAGGTTAAAAAACACTGTAATAGAGAAAGACAGCTGTATGGAAAATATTGGTGGAATGCTTTTGTGTTTTTGCGCATTGAACAATTGTTCCTAACTCTAGAAAACAACCCCCCCTAAGGTTTTCCTGAGGTTTAACTAACAAGGACGACACAAAAATGCAAGTTGTGATGGTTTTTGATGTAGACATGCTGCTATTCCATTTGATTATTGCAGGTTTCCTGTAGCTTTATTACGTAACTTTCCTGTGCTGCAGCAATTCTAAACCTCCGTTTGACAGACAGATGTCTCCTCGTACAGTGTCAGTATATTCGTTGAATAAGCTTTACGACGACTTTAGCATGAGCAATAAGCTTGGCGGGTCAGGCAGAACACAAAGATTGCAAAACGCTGTGTATTCTAAGTTGCCCGGGGGCGAGTTAAAGGAACGAAGTGGAGCCAAACGCAAACCAATGATTCTGTATTTTTTTGTGTTTTAACGCACGTGGGTCATTTTTTATGGGAGCGATGTTTTCAAAATTTGTTTATGCTCAGAAAAAATTAGAACTGCAGCATATCGTAAGCAGTAAATCATTTGTGGAAAATAAATATCTTACAGTAATCAGTGCCTAAAAATTTGAATGTTTAGAATATTTTTAAACGTGTTGGATCGTCCTTTAAATTGCATCTCATTCTCACCGCTGTAACAAAATTAGTACCCCTCTCACTGCGCTGTGACAAGTTATGCAGAGCAAATCCATGATTACGTTACGGCTTTATGATTTAAATTGCAAAGCATTACTTAGTGTAAATTTTACAGTCATGGTTGTGGTAAAGCATTTTTGAACCCAGACCCAGTGTAAGGTCTTATGGTTGCTCCACTCGAGTAACATTACTTTAAGAAAAACAGGAGGAAAACAGCCGCAAACTTAAAATGATAAATAATTTTTGGCTGTCTTGTCGACCAACTTACTGCAACAATTAACTGCGACATCGCAACTGTAAACAATTTCTTAAATTTTTCTTCCGTGAGATTTGTAAGCATCCTGTTCTCTATGTCATACCATAGTGTTAGCAGATCAAAATCACTTAAAGTTAGCACAGATGTGCTTGCTGTGAACTCAAGATGAAAAAATAAATTATACAGAGGTTTCATGAAGCATGGTTCTTTAATATATTTTATGCTAAGTCTCAAATGCTGGCAAAAAGATGCTGTTGACTTGCTGAACATAAAGCACATTAAAAAGCTTGCATTGGGGGACCAGAGTTTAAATTCGCTTTTTGCCGCTACTGAGGTAGTTGACACGCTTCCTGTGGAGGGCTCTCGCGAGTTACTGTAGTTCGTGTCAGTAAACTGGTCTCAGCCTCTTCTTATGGAATTGTACTTAGTGTCAAGCACGAAGCTAGCCCAGTTCTTAAGCTGTTTTTGCCACATTAGCAATAAAATTGCAATTTATCGCAGACTGCTTCCACCAGAAAGAAGCTGGTTTGCGTATTCAGCCGGCCTTTGATTCCAATATGAACAGATTTGTGTCGCAAGTCACCTTAGCCAAAAAAGTGTGACTGAATCCCCATACACTAAAATATAGATCCCACAAAATGCCATCTAGGAAGGTAAAAAGTTTGGCGCTGCAGTGCTATCTGAGTAGGGCATAAGGCCTCCGTGAGCTGATGTTGAAGTTTGTCTGAAAAGTTCTAGAAAAACTGCAATTTGTGATCCATATTATGCAATGCTCTGGACAAGATGGAAACAAAAGATTGGCGAAACTCATACCCAATCTGGCATGCTATTTCACAGAATAGGCAAACCGCGGCCCAAGAAGGCGAAAGCAATGGCCGTTCAAGGTTTCCTTAAAATTCCCCTCGGATGTAACAAAAAATTCTAAAATGGAATAAAAACATTGTAATATGGATGATTCGGTGCGAAGTTGCGGAAAGAAGACCTGTCTGTTTTGTGGTCGTTCGTTCCCAATGAGGACAGTTCGAGAAAATTGGGCGCTTGCAGTGCAGACGGGTTCATGCGGCGTGGTGGCTGGCAGTAAAAGTTGTTAGCAAGACATTGTTACAAAAAAGTAGTAGATGCTTTCGTCAAAGAAGTTTTTTCATGCAATCATCACGAATCTTGCATGTTATCCTTTTGTGACTGGGTGATCAATTGGTTCTTGGCAAATCAAGGTAGGCCTACACAAGTCTTACGCAATAAAGTTCAATGGCATGATTGGAGAAGGTAACTTTGGTACTGCGGTTTCTTCTTTGTAACGGCCACAATCATCATCATAAGGGCAAATACTTGTTTGATCTAAAAACTTAAAATTTTACTTTATAATTTACTAATTTTGACTTTACTTTAACCTATTAATTTCCTGCATTTGCAACTGAAATGCGGAATACAAAACACATAGTAGAAGTCAAACCGGTGAGTGAAAAATATTTATTCTGTTGAAGTGAAACAAAAACCAAAGTTTGAAAAACCCAACAAGCTAGAGGTAACAAACCATGGACAAAAATCAATACGAAAGCACAAGAGACATATCCAATGTCAATAAATATCCTGAGGTCACTGAGAAAGTTATGCATTGTTATACTTCAACATCAAGTACTGCTTCACAGTATTGCCTTCAAAGTTTCTATGTGCATGATGGATTGAGCATTTACCAAACGAACCACTGTAAACCACGTTTCTTGCCTTACCACGCCTAGCCTATTTAATACTCAATCGTCCACTTATGGGCAAAAAACACTATTACGTCAGAAGTCGCAAAAACCCATTATATTTCAGAATTGCAACTAAACTTGAGAAAGCACATCAACATGTATTGTTGTAGCTTTAACAAATATAGACAAAGAGAAAAACTCTGCTCCAAGAAAATTTTGGACTTAACGAAGAAGTTGACTTTTTTGACCTAGTCGCTTTGGAGTCGCTCATAGTATCAGCGTGAAATTTGGTTTGTGGACGTTTCATAAACTTAAAAAAAGGCAGAAAAAATTAGCTTTATTGACTTTTGGTTGCCCTAATCATCACTGTTACATAAAGATGTAGCCACCGCAGGGGTAACAAGACAGAAGTTTATTAAAAGGCACAAACTATTTTCTCAATACGCAATTTTTTGGCCAACAAAATCATTTTTTCCCAACCAAATATAGTTTTCCCCAACAACTACAAGCACCTGTTCTCAATACTTGATAATGTTTTTCTGAAAAGTGACAGTTTTTCTTTGAAAGTACGACATTTGTTCAACGCTTTGGTTATTTACGCAATTATTAGCACATGGACCTGACAACCAGCATTTTCGGGCCAAGTAACGTAGCAAATTACCTCCTTTCCTTATGGGTTTCACATAAACTTTTGTTGATGCATCAGTTGTGATATTTTTGTCCGATAAAATGCTATTTTGAAATAGTCCGGGAGGGCGTTGTCCACTTACAGTTTTGCTTTTCCAGCTGTTACGGCTATGGCGACCATTAAGATGAAACCAACTCAAAAGTAAGTCATGGCATCGTGAGTAATTGTCGTAAACTTGATATCTCAAATATTTGAAACTGCTGATTACAAAATTCCAATTTCCCCCAGGTTTCTACAAGAAAGACAGCCACGTTCGTCTTTGCTCAACTAGCTGCAGGGAAAGGATATGAGGAAGGAAACCGGATCGACTATATGTAATTTTAGGGCAATCATTACCTACTGTAACAGAGCGTACTCAAATATTTTGCAAGCGTTTTGACACCAAAATATTTGAGATTATTTGCACGGTTGGCCAAAAGTATGTATCCTTGTTCTTATCGCTATCATTTTATATCAAATTTGCCCAGGCTTCTGTTTTCCAGGCAAATCATATTTGGAGCTCCAAAGTTTTTTTTACCAGCTTCAATGCACCAAGCAGCAAGATATTCCGTATAGGAGCAGATCAAGATTGTGGAGGCATATTTCGCTACGAAAGCTGTTGTCCAAACTCAACGACAGTTTCGGAGGGTCTTTTCCAGGCAGAAACGTACCAAAAGACTTTATATCAAAGCGCCTGCTGGACAAATTCAGGGAGTCTGGAAGTTTGCATGGTAACATTAAAAGTGGCAGTGGCAAGCCACGGTCAGTCAAGACAGAAAATCACATCGTGACAGTGAGACAATGTTGGGAGCAGTATCCAAGGAAATACACAAGACGTTTGTACCAGAAGACAGATCTTTCAAGAAGTTCAGCTATGTGCATAATGCACCAGGATCTTCACCCGTTTCCGTATAAGACACATATTTTACAACTTCAGACCGATGCAAATAAGGCTGAGAGATGTGCCTTTGGGCAGACATCAGTCAGCGAATCGAACACCATCGTGATTTCTTGGGCTAATTTTTTCAGTGACGTTGACGAGGTAAATTTCCACCTAAGTGACAAATTTCCAAACAGAATGTGCACTTTTTGGCTCAGGCCTCATGAACACCAATATCGCCGACGTAGTGTTAAGAAACCAACTGTTTGATGCGCGTTGGGTCCTTATAGCATAATCGGGACATACTAGTTCGAGGATGTTGATGGACGTCCAGTGACTGTGAATGTGAAGACAGAGCGATACACTGAACTAATAAGAGAATTCATCCCAGCACTGAGGCGGAAGCGTGGAGTGGGCATGGATACTGTGATTTATCAGCAGGATAGAGCCATAACGCATTGCTCCAGTGCTTCACTCGAAAACCTCCATCCTTACTTCTCGTATGAACACCCTTGGCTTGCACATTTTCCAGACCTGTCCCCGTTGGATTATTTTCTGCTGGAATACCTAAAACACAGGGTCTCTATGCTAACAATCCACAAACTATTTGTGCGCTCAAGAGTAACATTCGAACGGAGATCAGGAGAATTCTCCATGAGATGTTGGACAGGGTCGTTACAAACTTCAATGTGCGAGAGTAGCCACAGTGATTCAGCGCCAAGGAGCTTGGATCGAGCTCATTATAAACTATTGAGTTGTGCTCGTAAAATGGTGGTGTACGAGGAAAAACCAGACACCACACAATACTTACATATCTGTAAAACAGGCCTATGAAAAAGAATTGCGAAATATTCCTTTCAATACAAAATGCTGTTTTATCAAAAACGAATACATCTGTGTTTTGTATTTTCCCTCACATTTCTCATTTTCATCTGTAAACAAAACTTAAGAAGACCCCTTTAACCTACACACGGAACCGTAAGTGTAAATGTACAGGCAAAAATCAATGCACAGTCGCCCCAAAATTGTTCTGCAAACTACACCTATGACGTTCTGACCTCGACTGCTGCCCGTCCAAAGTGCTCGCGAAAACAGCTTTTACATTAATTTTCACGCATTGCTTTTGTGTGAAAGTTTATGCCTTCTTAATGTGACGAGAAACAAGCAAAACCTGATGAATGCTGTACATATTCGACGATAATCTTGAACAGTAAGTCTAACAAAAATATAAGCATTAGGTTAGAACTGAATGCAACTCCAACACTTCCGGTGGCCTTCGCCTTGAATTCAGCAGCGCTGTAGCCTTTCCTTCTAAGGTAATTTAATATCAATGGCACCAGTCATTAGTGGGAACTTTCAGAAAAACAGTGGCTTGTATGTCAACATAATCTGATCGCTACAATCGCTTTCAAAAATAATTGTCGGTCGTTTCAACCAGAAATTGGTAAAGATGCCTGACAAAACATGTATTCTGTACTTCTACCGACGTTGTTATACCTAAAAAGGTTGAATAGTGTTTTGAAGAAAGGTTCGGCGTGGTTCCTTGGGCAGTGAAAAGCAAACGCAACGATCACCCGCTGAGAGGCAGCATTTCTCGTTGTGACCGCTGGTACAGCTTCCCGATTTTATGGTTGTACTTTGTTTCGCCACAAACAATATTGTATGGATTCCTTCCTCAGCAAGACCAGACGCACTTTAATCACTTCAGGCCGTTATCTTCAGGTTTGCAGAAATAGTTTGGTTGTCAAGAATGTTTTGCGATCAATATGGATGTGTTTTCACTGGCATGCTGCATGCAGCCTTGACGTTTTCCTAAAATACTTCTACATTTCACATTCTCTGAAAAGCCTGAACGCAGATGACTACATCTTTTTCACACAATGGGACTTCAGGGTGGATGTTTCGCGTTTGTTTAAGTTTCAGTGTACGCACAAACCCTGATAAAGCAAAATCAGACAAGCAATTTTCAACAAAATCATCAACATTCGGATAAAACTTTTGTCGAAGTTATTCTTTACCCAATCCAACAATACTGTAAATGTGGGATTCGTTTCTGAGTTGCTTGTGAACATGCTATAAGTAACTTAGAACTCATATAAATCTTAAAATTGCAGGAGTGTTTATCAAATATTTGGGAATACAAATAGTGTTTGATGGTAACATGCTAACTACAATTTCCTAAAATCTGCAGGGAAATTTGATACTTTTTTCTGGATCATGCAACAATTTGGCACTCTCTTGATTTAACACATGGGTCTGTTCTTCACAACCGTGTATGTCTTTTATATTTGAATAAGAGCTGAATATGCTTGTTCAGTAGGCGAAGTATATACTCGGTAAACATCATGTGTCTGGTTCTTTCCTGTGAAAGGACTCCTTTCAATGGATACTGTGTACGTGATTTCCGCTTTTTATTCGAGGTACTTGCAATCAGACGGACTTTAATCATTAGTAACGACCGAGCAGAAGATTTGGAATAAGGCTGTACCATGCCGAAAATTGGAAATTTCCCAACTTTTTGTTTGCTTTGAGAAAATTTCTGCTATCGGTACATCTTTTAATAAATACATTTGAAGCAACGGAAGTAGCTTAGCATTAACGTGCAATGCAAAGATCTACGATAACTTTCTGTCACCAAAAATGAAATTAGTAAAAGAGGAAGAAACCGCGCGACGGGGCTTAATAAATTTGTTGATGTTTAAAAAACGAGTAATTCGAAGACATTTCCAAAAAGGGTAGGGAAGTTGTTTTACTACTGAGGATATCTTGTGCTTAGAAATAACTTTGAACAAATCTGCTTATTGATCTTTCTTAATTTTGGGAAAATGGAATAAGATGTGAAAGTCAACGTTGCTGACACGATCAGCACAAAGGTTAGTTGCAGCAATGCTCAAGCAATGACAGTGATGTTTAGTAAAAAATTATGTTTAGAAATGTACGGTTGTCATATGTTTAGAAATGTACGGTTGTCATCTGGTGGGGGCCAAAAGTGGTGAAATTTGTTTTTTCCTTCTCGACACCAAGAAAACAACCTTTTTTTGCTGAAATTTTCAAAATCCAAGGGGGCCTCGGCCCCCCACTGCCTGCCCTTCCGACGCCCATGACGGTTGCCATCCTGAAAAACCTTGCCAGCGCTTTGGATTCACTGTGCATGTCCGTCAAGATTGCGATGTGTGCGAAAAACACGCAGTATATAGTTTTTGTCTCAAACCAAGTTACAGATGTTGCTAATCAAAAGATTCACTTATATCGCTTAGAGAAGCAAATACTTGATAGAATTGTTCTATTTTTGCTGAATCTTGGTCGGCGTTGTTTCAACGCACTGCTTTCATGCTGTGCAAGTGAAATAAAACAGAAATGTTTGAAAGTAGTCTTTACAAGTAAACGGTGCGCAAACTCGTTTAACCTCCTACTGCAGCCAATTTAGTCGTGCTGCTTCGAAGACATATCATGATGTGTAAACCAGCATTTGCACGCAAAACAGTCGGTTCAGGCAGCAATGGCAGAAACAGTCTGTATCTCGGAAAGATCACTCCTGCTACAACTAGTTTAATGTTTTGCTATAAATATAACTACAGCTATTGGAGGTTTCAAATAGGTTACTTTCTGAAATTTGCTATTGCTTATACTTCTATAACTGTGTGCGTTACGCTCTTGACATCTACCTGAGCAACAAACAGTCATCACTTAAGCCTACTTATAGGTATACACCCCTTAATGCCGCCGCTGTCAGAAGTTTTAGGGATATCGAAGCTCTGGCAGTTCTATAGTGTTGCAAGCTTTTCTGCAGTTTTTCGTCTTTGCATGTAAGAAAAACGCGGCTTTTCATCTCACTGCTGACTATGGGCGTCCGCAGGGGCGGGCAAAACGGGAAATTTGCCCACCCCTGGAAATTGGGACTAAGAAGCAAAATTTTCTAGAAAACGTGAAATCAGCAATTTAATTCTGATTAGTTGGGTTAATCCCTGCAATGACAGTTTGTTTGCCGATATGACATTCACACTGCACAAGAGACAGGTTCACTGTTTTGGTGTCATCATAGGCGTAGGGGAAGGCATTTTACTTGGGGGACGGAAAAAATTTGCCCTGAAAATAACAATTTGCCCTAAAAATAGACAACTTGCCCTGAAACTAACTTTTTAGTTTAATCCGAATGGGGCCTGAAA
>JGI24158J21664_10010013_pt1 | contig 12651 bp, 4 predicted proteins | sample Ectturendosymbi3_FD_21664 | JGI IMG/M metagenome (IMG submission 21664) | reverse complement strand
ACAACAGCTGCCACCATTGCTCCATTTTTGCAAAGTTCCCACTTGTTAGCCTGTTAAAAAAGCATTCAGTTTTGACGATAGACTACAGTATTAGAGAACTGACTCTAGTAATACAACGAACAGATACGCCTGTGTATTGTTGGCGGTGGCTACAGATACGCCTGTGTATTGTTGCAACCTCGCCAGTGGTGTTGCATTGATTGTGTGATTCACCACGAAAGGGATGTGCGTGAAGAACAAAACTATATATATGTGGCGCGAACAAGCAATAATAGACTAGAGTGATCTCGTCAGGTGATCTCCATTGTTGCTTGCTGCCACAGTGCAAAGCTTTGCGCACATGCCGCTCAGGATTTCTGATCTCAACAGTATCTTCAAATTTGGAAAGTTGTGACGTAATACCTGTGACGTAACAGTGACGCATGAAAGTGCAGTAGGCTTAGTAGAAATGAACTAAACATAAAGGCAGTGTTTATTTTGCCGCCAGGATGGCAGCAGCAAAAGGCTTGGTAAAGAAAAGAAGTAAATGTAAGTAAAAGATCAACCTACAACCTAACCCTAACTGTAGCCCTAATCCTAACCCTTACTTAACGCTAAGCTAGCCTAATGCTAAGCTAACACTAACCCTAACCTTACACTGAGCTTACGCTAATCCTAATGTAACCCTAATCCTAATGTAACCCTAACCTAACAACACTTACCCCTATACGTAACACCTAAGCGGAGCCTGAAAAAAAGCAAAGAAAAAAAACAAAAGTCGGCAAGGTGAGAGTCGAACCGAAAACCATTATATGGGCATAGCAGCCGTAACACTTAACCGTTACACCACGAGCAATATTTTCCTGACAAAGTGACCTTTTTCTTGGTATTGCATCATGCCACGAGATCGAATCATTGACTGGTGCCACAATAGCTCCAGCTGATCTGTTGCTGCCAGCATCTTGGCAGACATCGCCTGTAAAATAGACACTACCGAACGTAAAAGATAAACCCTAAACCTTACCTTGTCCGTAGCCCTTACCCTAAAACCTTAACACTAGCCTAACGTTGAGGTAATGCTAACCTAACACTAACCCCTAAACATCACACTTAAGCCTGAATAAAAGTAAAGAAAAAAAAACAAAACAAAAGTCGGCAAGGTGAGTGTCAAACCGAAAACCATTGGCATAGCAGCCATAACGCATAACACCTAGGCTACAGCAAGATCCACGCCGTTTGAATAACAAACTGACCCTTTTATTTGAATTGCTTCGGGCTAGGCCTATGTGCAGTCACCTCCTTTTCTTTACTTTTTTTCAAAACTTTTGGTTTAGGGTTAGCATTAGTGTACCTTAGCATTAGGTTTTTAGGCTTGCTTAGAGTTAGCTGAATATTAAGCTAGCTTAGTGTTAGGTTAGCATTAGGTAAGCATCATTAGGTTAGGGTTGGGTTATGGTTATGGTTAGGACTACCGTTGCTAGTAGTGAGGGTTAAGTTTAGGGTTAGGTTTTAGGTTTGCGTTTACTATGTTTGTACCAAGCCTACTGCATTCTCATCGTGCGTTACTGTCACATTACAGGAGGTGGTTGAATAAGGTGTCAAATTTAAAGATCCATGGGCGGTTCCGTAGCCACTGCCAAAATTGAAACATCCTCACTTCTTAGCATTACGTATTCGATGGAAAATTATAGTAAATTGCAATGACAAATATTTTTTTCTAGGCAGTGTCTATTTTACTGCCAAGATGCCAGCAGCAACAGGCTTGGCAGAAACGAAGTAAACATAAAAGATAAACCCTAAAGCTAATCCCAAACCTTAATCCCTAACCCCTAACATTAAACCCTAACCCTAATGCTAACCATAACGTAAATGTTAACTGAAGCCTAACACCTAAGGCCAGAAAAGTTTGGAAAGTTATAAAAAAGTTAAAAAAAGAAAAGGGAACTCGCCAAGGTGGGAGTCGAACCAAAAAGGAATGGCATACTAGACTTGAATCATAACCACTATGCTACTAGCAGCACGCCAATTGCATGACAAACTGACCTTTTTATTCGAATTGCCTCATGCCACGAGACCGAATGTTCGACTGGCGGCACAATAGCTCCAGCCTATCTGTTGCTGCCAAAATATTGGTGGTAAAATAGACACTACCTTTTTTGTATATTGTATTTTCACTTTCATTAATGGTGTAACGAGGTATTTTTCTATTCTGGTTATGTCATCACACATCTGTTAATGATATCTGTCCTGACGGACATCCGTTCTTTACTTACTTTGTATCAGATGTAAACACTACTGCTACGCTACCACAACGGTGCCGCTTGAGTAACAAACTCAGCGTTTCATTTGAACTGCATCATGGCGAGGTGGTTCCGTAGCAACTTCCTTTTAACAAAGCAGTGTTTAAGTAGCTGTGCATGGTCAAGTGCTGGGTGAGGTAGCTGTTGCTGGCTACGCATGCAAGGTGGTTTCGTAGCCACTTCCTTTCAACAAAGCAGTGTATAAGTGGCTATGCAAGGTCAAGTGCTGGTTAGGTTTCTTTTCTCCAGGGTGAACTGCTAGGTACCCAGCTTTTCTCTAGGATGAACTGCTAGGTAGCCAGCAACATCAAAACCAAATTCCCTAGCATAGTGCACAATAGATATCACCCATTGTCAGTGAATATGCAGAGAAAAGTGCTCCACTCCAAGTGAAAGTGAAATCTACGTTACCTTTACCTTGTCTACGACTATGGCTACTACATAACAAGCCGAGTTTAGTAGTTATGACTAAGGGCTAGGTTGAACTTTACTTATACAATGTGGTTGGGTCTAGTGTACAATTCACCCTCTCCACCCATGTGGTTAAGGCCCATGATTTCATAGATTCAATACATTTAAAGTTGGTTAATATGGAAACATAAACTTAGTTTAAAAAGCAATAAAATCAAGCAAAACGAACAAATGGTGATAATTGGGAGCTAGCCTATATTAGCGTAGATCAATCGACCAAAGAGTAGTGAGTAGGCTAACTTGTCCATCTGTACACCTATATTTGTGCTAATGTGTAAAACCTTAACACTCAACTTAAAACACAAGTCTAAACATAAAAATTATGAATTATGAAAAATACTTCCAAGATATTTTTCATAATTCTTTAGCATGATTGCTTCAGACCAAAATAAACTTTAACTCACCATACCAGTGGTGGAAATATGGCCTTATGTTTTCATAAAAAGCATGAAATGTATCAACTGTATCTGGTTATGTGGCACAAGCAGATGTTAGATAGAGTTTGAGACATTCGCACAAGTTTCGCACCACCATGAACATGTTTGAGTTGGAAGGGATTATTTCTGCTGTGTGAGGTTTTGTCAGTTCAGATCTCATCTTGGTTGTATTGGTTTTGATAGTACAGAAATCACGTTTGATTTTCTGACATAAGATTGTATGCTTTCACAATTTTATGTGAGCGCTTTTGATGTGCTTTCTTAAACACTTGGGCAATGTCTAAAGACCGTATCTGGATTTTGCTTTAAAAAACTAAAAGACAACTTTCAACGAAATTGCTGACCCTTTGTGAAATATCTGACCATTTCTTTGAATAAACCTTATGCCCTCTACCCTAACAATAAACCCTAAACCTCAACACTAAATGCTAAACCCTAACCTTAAACACTAACTCTAAACCCCAATGCTAAACCTAAAACTAATCCAAAACCCTAATCTAAACCTGTGTCTGCAGTTTTTAATAATGTACATCCATAGCAGTCCCAACACTTTCAACATGCAATCTTGCATGAGAACATCAAAAATATGTGATGCACTATCAAAAACCAATACAAGGAAGGTGTGATCTGAACCGATTACTCCTTGCACAGCAGCACTAGTCACTTCCCACTTGACCATGTTGATGGTGGTATGAATGCCATTTGGGTTGGACATAGCTGGTTTAGACACTACCATATCTATGTGCCGTGAAAATAATATAGTGATCTCGTCAGATGATCTTTACTGTTTGCTGCCACAGTGTGAAGCTTTGCACACTGGTCACTCAAACCCTCCAATCACAACAATAATATCTATAGAGGGCTCTATAGGTTTGTCAGATTTCTTGTGAATGCCTTAGAACTGGAGATACAGAACAAAAGTTTAAAAAACAAATTTTTGATTTATTTTAGCAAAATGCAGTGCAGATGGAATTCTTTAACTATTTCAAAAGTTTTAGCTTATAATTTAAGCATCACTGATGAGAAAAAATTTGAAGGGTTGTTTGTACATTGTGTATGCCCTGCCGAAGTTCATGGTTATCTCATGTTCTCAGCATGTTCTGTCAAACTTAGTAATATCTGATGTTTAATGTATTGGGGGCAATAACTCAGTGGTAAAGTGTTTGCCTCTCAAATGGAAGGTTGTTTTTTTTATCTGCGACCACTGAGTGAACCACTGTAGCGCTTCTTGGACGAGAACATTTGCCTCAGCCACCCCGACAAGAGGCATCATCCAGGCTGCAGCCTGCCGCCAATTGTCAATAGATAAATCTATCGCATTGCATGCCATCCAACAAAATGTATTCACCTCAGTCATTTGTAGGTAGTTAAGTGGTTGATAACAGATTTTATTTGAATAAGATGAAGTTTATATTTTGTATGTAGTAGGTGAAATACGTACTGTACAATAATAGTGTCTGATTCTTAGCTGCAAAAGGATTCGTTTCGATGGACAGCTATCTTGCAAGGACTTGAAATTTTGGAAGGTCATAATGTTGGTTATTTGTAATTTTTTTGCAGGTTGATTTTTAATGGCTGAATTATATTCGAGTTGCGGTGTTTAGTGACTAATGCATCACTCCTGCCATGCGGATTGAACTTTTCTTGTTATGACTAGAGAACAACCTTTCTTGTGACCATCTAATGAAGGTAAGTATAGATAAGTTGATTGACAATAATGCTCATATTTCATTATATTAGGTGTTTTTTGCAGCAGTAACCATGAATCTGATGAATGACTGTCATTAGTTACAGGAATTTTCTTGGTTAATTTGTGTTTGTTTATTAATTGTGGGTATTAATACTCTGGGGCCTGAAATTCATGGTAATAGAGTATCTATGAAAAATATGTTTTAAGACAATGATCAATTAATCATTTCTTCATTGGTTTCAAACAAACTGGAATTAGGATTTGCCTTTTAGAAAATCAGTAATAAGCGAAAAATATTTGAAAAGTTGTGTCTTATAAACAGGGGTTTCCCAAAGTTTTTTGGCCATGGGCCCCCATTCATGAATCTATTTCTCTCAGACACCAATCTTGTGTTGTACCAACTTTTTCCCTTAAGCAGTGTGAAAGGATCATATAGAATGAAATATAAATCACATTGAACAATGTTTTACTTACACAGGTATTGGTGAAAGGCAATAAAATTTTAGTTGTTTATGAGAATGATGCATTCATCCTCAACACTTCACCAGAAGATGAAAAATGTGTTTTATTGAAACTAATTAATGTGTTGGCTGCCAGTGTATGAAATATTTTTACTTTGAAATCCAGCATTGGCCACTTTTTTAGCACCACTTTGCAACTCCATAACTTGCTAGGTGAATGAGCTAAAGAGCTGTTGAAATTCTTGAAAGATAAGGCAAGTCTTCTAGTTTGCATTTGAAAAAATTGGGAAGTTTTGGTTTCTTTTTGGGCGATGTCATAAGTGGGGTAGGTTTTGTCATTTTGGGCCCCAACTGCAATAGCCAATTTTTGACTCAATTTTTTAGTGGAAACCAGGCTATGATCCGAGTCTTTAGAGCCTTTAATTAGCTAGCACCTATGAGAACAGTTTTGCTGCTGACACTGGCTTATTGCATTCCAGGTTTTATTCTCAACACTTTCAATCAGTGTTTTTTAAGGTGTTTCAAGAATGACTGAAATGGTTTCTTGAAATGCAGTTGGAACTTGCTTTACCACCATCAAAATACACTAAAACCTTGGTTTATGACCATCTACGTCAGTATTCAGATAAAATGGTTGCGCTGTCTCAATGTCTATCAGCAAGATATCTGTAAAAAAAACTTGCTTTCAATTCATGTGTAGTTTCATTTGGTTTCAATAAAGTATTCTGTCTTGGCTTCTAAGCTCCTTGGATGGCTTAGGTCAGGGAAGGCCAACTAGTCAGAGACCAAGAGCCACATTTCTTACTGTATTACTGCAACGAGCCACATCATAGACATGGGCGTACATGAACATCATCCCATCTCTTCCTCAGTCACCGGTTTTGATTGATTTAAATTAATGATTTAAGTCATGATTTAAACCAAGCAACAAAAATAAAAAAATCAAGCAAAAAATAATGTTGTTTTACAGGTTTGTGTGATTTCTATGACACATTTAATTAGCATTCTAATAGGTTTTCACATAAGAACTCTCTGCCTTCTACACTAATGTTGTATATGTGAAAACCAAAGTTCAATCACAGCAACTGTAGGTCACGGATTCTATGTCATTTATATAACTGCAGAAATGACATGTGGACTGAAATCACTAACCCTTGCAGATTCAGAAGTCGTGACTGTTAAAATGCCACAAGTTTGAAAGTGTAGACTGGCATAAAGACATAGTTATAGAAAGTATTTTTTATTCATGAAACAGATACATTATTATTATAAATTTTAACATTTTAACGTGTATGCCATGAGTGTCAATTGTTGCGATTGGAAATCCTGAGCAGCATGTGCGCAAAGCTTCGCACTGTGGCAGCAAAGCTTCGCACCGTGGCAGCAAGCAACAATAGAAATCATGCTTGCAATCACTCTTAGCATACGTTAGTCATCATGCTCAATCGTTCACACGTTAATATCGGCAGAGCTTTCACGTCGCAATCACTCTTACTCTTGCTTGCTCGCACTACATATATGATGGTGTTATTCCTCACGCACATCCCGCTTGTGGTGAATAACACAATCAACGCAGCTGGAGAGGTTGCAACAACATCCCCTCCTTTTCACAACGAACCACACCGATCGCACGTTCTTTTTGTGAAGGCTGAACTCGGCACGACCTCCACATCCTGGTCACAGCACCATTTTGTTGCGATCAGAAATCCTGAGCCGCATGTGCGCAAAGCTTCGCACCGTGGCAGCAAGCAACAATAGAGATGATGCTTGCAATCTCTTTTCACATACGCTAGTCATCAATGTTCAATCGTTCACACGTTAACACTTTGAGAACCGGTCTATGATATATTCGTACTTCGATTTTGGCCAAAAAACAGCAGTTTTCGGTTGCCTTACCAACGCCCTAGCTCCTCCGCCGATTGCGCTAGAGAGCTGTTTAAGGGTTCAAACGGATCGGCCAGTCTAGTAGAATGCACTCGAAAAAAATTTTTTTGGTTGGGGGTTTTGGATTTTTTGTGACTGACGTCATAAGTGAAGTAGTTTTGGGGTCATTTTGGCTCATGTTGCCTGGCCTAGGGTCCAACCGCTAGGCCACAGTGTTTCGCTGAAGTTTTCATTGGAAACTAGGCTCGAGTCCTAGTCTTTTAAGCCTTTGATCGACTTTCTAGCGTTTCTGGTTCAAAAGTTATGATCTAAAATAAGCAAATTAATTAATTAGCTAATTAGTCAAATATTTTTACTAACTTACATCACAACTTTTAAACCCAAACCCCCAGCAGGCCATCCAAAGTATCAAAAGACTCGGATTGTAGCCTAGTTTCCAGTGAAAACTTCAGCGAAATACTCCCACTGAACGGTTGGTACCCAGGGCCAGGCAAAGTAGGCCAAGGTGGCCTAAAAGTCCTCCACTTATGACGTCACTCACAAAAAAACGCACTCCCCAAGCAAAAAAAATTTTTTTTGAGTGCAGACTAGAAGACTTGCCGCGTCATTTGAGACTTTTACCGGGTCTGTCGAACATACCGGACCGGAGAAATTCCTGCGCAAAGCCACGTACGTTTAGACGTTTTTTTCCGAAAATCCCCAAATCCTAGCGGACGCCAAAGAGTTATATCGACAGAGTTTTGACGTCGCAATCACTCTTACTATTGCTTGCTCGCGCTACATATATAATGGTATTATTCTTCATGCACATCCCGCTCGTGGGGAATCACACAATCAACACAACCGGAAAGGTTGCAACACAATGAACTTACTAAACTGGCGGTTTGAGTATTGGCATTTCAATAAATATTTTATTGCGAACACCAGCACTGATGTTATAAACTTATTTGCATTAAGGGATATTGCCTAATCGCAAAAAAGTTTGAATGAAAGTTCAGCTATTTCTAGTCAGTCAGCATGATTGTTTTAAATCAATTCATTTAAATCAGTGATAAAATAAAAAAGTCAAGCAAAAAATCATATGCAGTTTTGAAGTTTTGTGTGATTTGTATGCCACATGTAATTGATATTCTAATCGGTTTCACTTGTTATTAAAGAAGGCAGGGAGTTCTTATGAAGACGCAACTAACTGTGTTGCAACCTCTCCGTTGGCGGTGCGTTGAATGTGCGATTCACCATGAACGGGATGTGTGTGAAGAAAAACACCACATATGTGTGGCGCGAACAAGCAATAATAGAGTGATCATGGCCTGTGAACTCTATTGTTTCTTGCTGCCACAGTGCGAAGCTTTGCGTACATGACGCTCAGGCTTTTCCGATCGCAACAACTGCAAAAATGATATGAGGACTAAAATCACTTATGTTTGCAGGCTCAGAAGCAGGCCCGTAACTGGCCTGGAACACTAGGGATGCCGAAAAGTTTCGTGATAAGGGCCCAAATTTTTTAAATTATGTCCTACACAATTTTCCACAGGCTTGCTCAGAAGTCAGAACTGTCAGCATGCTACAAATTTGATAGTGCAGACTGGTTAAAAAAGGCCTGTAGCCAGAATTTAAGATTTGGGAGGTAAAATAAAATTGTTAGGGGGGGCAAAATTTTTGTTTTTTTTATATATTATGTTTAAAATGAACTTTTTTGGGCACAACAAAACGTGGAGGGAACAAAAAAATTTATGGGCGACAGGCACAAAAAATTTATAGGCAGCAATAACTCAGTAGTAGTGTGTCTGCCTCCCAATTGGAAGTTTGCTATTCCATCCATGGCCACTGAGTGATTCAATGTATAGCATTTCTAGGGCAAGAGCGTTCACTGCAACTGACAAAAACCATTTTGCAGGCATCACCTGTTAATGTCAAATGAATCAATAAAAAAAATTTAGGGACACTGCTCTTGAATGCCCCCATGGCTACAGGCCTGGCCTAAAGTAAAGTTACATCAAATTCCAGAAAATAACTAGGCTGTTGACTGCAGAAATGGTTCAGGTTCATATAACATATTATAGGTTTTTACCATTTTATGTATGCAAGTTATACTTTTGCAGAAGCTGATCTAGTAAAAACTGCATAATAATAATTAATTTTAACAATAGACTTTGCACTGTTGTGATCGGAAATCTCGAGCAGCATGTACGCAAAGCTTCGCACCGTTGCAGCAAGCATCAATAGAGATCATGCTCGCAATCTCTCTTACTATTGCTTGCTCGCGCTACATATATAATGGTGTTATTCTTCACACACATCCCGTTCGTGGTGAATCACATGATCAATGCAGCACCACCGGAGAGGTTGCAACAGCACCAAAAGGGCTTGCAAGCTTGTAGTTTTGTACAAGCTGCTTGACATGCCATTAACATTTTGACGTCCAGGTTAATTCAAGCGGTTCGCAAAAAAACAGCTGGATCGCACGTGGCTTTGCGCGGGAATATCACCACTCCTGTACGGGTTACGGACGTGGTCAAAGTGTCAAAAGACACGGCGAGTCTTGCAGTTTGCATTCGTGAAAAATTTTTAGGTTGGGGGACGCAGATTTTTTGTCAGTGACGTCATAAGTGGAAGATTTTTTGGCCAACTTCACCTGGCCCTGGGCGCCAACCGTTAGATGGCAGTATTTTGCTGAAGTTTTTATTGGAAACTAGGCTACAATCCGAGTCTTTTNATACTTTGGATGACTTGCTGGGGTTTCGGGTTCAAAAGTTATGATCTAAGTTAATAAAATTTTTTGACTAATTAGAAAGTTAATTAATTTGTTTATTTTAGATCATAACTTTTGAACCAGAAATACTAGAAAGTCGATCAAAGGCTCAAAAGACTCGGACTCAAGCCTAGTTTCCAATGAAAACTTCAGTGAAATAATTTGGCCTAGCGGTTGGGCCCTACGCCAGGTAACATGAGCCAAAATGACCCAAAAACTACTTCACTTTTGATATCACTCACAAAAAATCCACAACCCCCAACTAAAATTTTTTTTTCGAGTGCAGACTAGAAGACTGGCCGATCCGTTTGAGCCCTTGAACAGCTCTCTAGCGCAATCGGCGGAGGAGCTATGGTGTTGGTAAGGCAACAGAAAACTGCTGGTTTTAGGCTGAAATCTAGGTACAAATATATCGTAGGCCGGCTCTCAAAGTGTTAAGTGCTGTCACAGAAAACTGTTCTTTGTAAGTCATTTGTAATTGGAAAACCTACAGTTCTACAACAATCAAAAGAATTAATATGCTCATGAAGGTGGTGCCGCTAGCCTAAGGACCGCACCACAGTACACCCAACCCAGTTGTTCTGAAGCACCATGTAAATACGCAGCTCCAACATTCTCGTTTTGGTTCAACTGCACTGAGCTCTCTTGCCGTCAAAACTCCCTTCGACTGCACTTGCTAGCACGACTGTGTGAATAGGCCTAATGACAGAACTTTACAAGGCATTTATTGTCATGCATTATTATTATGTTGGACTTCTGGTAATTACGTAAAAGCTACATGAATCCGAGCAAAGAGCCACAGGGTTGGCCACCCCTGACCTAGACCTTGGCGTGTGTTGTACCAGTATCTTCCTTGTTTTTATTACTTCCACAAAATATCAATTAAGCCCAACCTTGTAGTATTAAAGTATGTTTATTTCATATACCTAGTGCAGACATGAAAATGTTGATTTCAGTGTTTCATCAATGCTTTTGGTATTGGAATAATTTTGTTCGATGACAGTGTCAGTGGTACATAGGTGTGGTCCTTTTGTTTGGGATTCATTAACAAAAACAATCTAGTTTGTCCTCTTGAATTGTACCAAATGCCGTATATAAATAGTGGTCATTTTGATGTCAACCTTTATTGGCCAGTGTTTATTTCCTTATCCAATATATTGTCATTTTGCAAAATGCTACTATTGTATACGGGTCATGAATTCCATTTATTCGTTAAAATCAAGTTACTGTGATACCATGAAATATGGCAGTCAGTGCTCAGGTAACTAAGAAATAGCATTCACTGCATGAGACTTTCTGTATGTTAAATAATTGCAGTAAAGCTAAATATGTATCCTATAGTACCAAACAATTGTGTCTGAGTGAAATAAAACAAAAATTTACCATTTTAGTACATTGCAAATAGGACCAAGGGTTTTATAGTAAACTTGCCTAATCATGCTCTTGCTTCCTTTTGCTTAACTTGATTCAAATGGTGAAGATAATGGTGTGAATACCTTTTAGAATTGTGACTACTGTGGTGTTAAGTAAATGAAATCCAAGTTTGAAGTTTCTCGAAGTGAACCATATAAACTCTTGATGTTTTGGCTTATTGCAGTGGCTCCTCAACTTTTTCGAGCCATTACCCAAATCAATAGCCTTTACTGGTAGCAGCCCCTGTTCATTAATTCTGGTCGTAGTTCAGGTTGTAAATTTCTTTTGCAGTGGTCGCTCATAATGCAGAACAACGTTGTTGTTTTACTTCCGTGTTACCCCCAAAGAATCGAATATTATCTCCAGGGGATAATTTATCCCCCTGTCTTATTGTATAATCACCCTTTGTCATTGTCATAGTTTGACAATAGTGTTCATGTGCAGCAAGACTATAAAAAATGCTACCTGTTAAAATGTCAATAAAATCTGTAGATTATATTGCAATGTACCAAAGAACCCCACAGGTCTGTACCTGACTTAATCACCAAAATTCAGTTCTGTGGGCTGATGGCTGTTAGTTCTATTATTTCATCGTGACATGCTGAAGATGCTCCTTGGCATGGCAAGTAATTTTGAAAAAACAATTCCACTGATGCTCTTTGGTATTTCTGTAAACTGAATTGCAGTTGTCCCTGTCAGTTCAGAAATTGTTTGAGGGATGATTATTCTTAACCCTTTAACGACTGCGCGCGCCAACATATTGGCGCACCCTTCTTTGGCCATAAATCGCCAGCCGCTAAAGCTAGAGAGCTGTTCAAACCCTTTACGGATTCAGCAAGTCTTCTAGTTGACATCGAAAAAAAAAAGTTTTTTGTTTTGGGTTTGAGGTTTTCTGGGGGGAACGTCACAAGTAGGGGTGTTTTTGTGTTATTTTGGCCATCTTTTCCTGGCCCTGGGCGCTGTTCCAATGGGCCATTTTTTGACTCAAAGTTTAGTTGAAAACTGGGTCAAAATCTGCGTCTATAGAGCCTGTTATTGACATTCTAGCATATCGGGAGCGAAAATTATGGCTCATAAATCACAAATTGACCAAAATTTTGCTCCCTCAAAAGCCACTCTGAAGGGCATTTCTCCCCAGGCAATAACTTGCCGTCAGATTGATCTAGAGCAGTGATTTTCAACCGGTGTTCCGCGGAAAACTAGTGTTCCGTGAAAGATCGTCAGGTGTTCCACAGGAAATTTGATAAGTTTGACTAGTGTTCCA
>JGI24158J21664_10010012_pt1 | contig 12651 bp, 7 predicted proteins | sample Ectturendosymbi3_FD_21664 | JGI IMG/M metagenome (IMG submission 21664) | reverse complement strand
CCGAAATGACGCTATAAGCGAATTGAAATGCATGTAAAAGATGCCATCGGGACCGAACAAAATGTAACGTTATAGGCCAGGGGTCGGCAACCTTACCTGAGTCGCGGGCCAAAAACGAACTCTGCAAAGTACGACGGGCCGTAATAATTTTCCATCAGCAATTCCGTTCCCTTTGCTGCTGTTAAATCCTGGGAATTCATGGAATTTCAATCAGATTAACTCCAGAGCATTGCGGTTTCTCATAAGTAATTCCTCCTAAGTTATTCTATACAAGAAGTTGCAACTAGGGCAGATTCATAAAATGTAATGCCACTAGGCGGGTCATACAGTTACTACAATGTGGTAAAGGGGATGCAGGCCATATGATTTTGCTTGACGGGCCGTAGGCTGCCGACCCCTGTTTTCGACGAATTGACGTTAGAAACGAAGCCGTTATCAACGAATTCAACTGTATAGAACAGATTTACAAGAGGTTTCAGGCCCCATTCGGATCAGACTAAAAAGTTATTTTCAGGGCAAATTTTTTCCGCCCCCCTAGTAAAATGCCTTCCCGTACGCCCATGTTCATTACAGTATCATACGGAATTTCATGGTTAACAAGATCAATTTGAAACAAATTTATTGCAGCTATTCACGCACCCACAACATTCAGATTGGTTTTCTACACTTTCTGTTATTATTTTTGAGATCAACGTTGTTGCTGAACAGAAACAAACGTATTGGCGAAGAATTTTTTTTGTGAGTTTGTATTCCTCTCAACACTTTTACTGACCCCCTGCCGCTGCTTCGGCTGCTAGCTGTGTTTTATCCAATTCCACCTATAAACTGAGCATTTCCACGGACATGATTGTCGAATTTCAGGTCACAAAATTGCTAACAAAACTTCTTACAGAGAGTCATTGGCGTTTGATATTTTGTAGGTTAAAATATGTGACACATTTAAATCATATCAGCTTTTTGACAGAGTAAATTGATAAATTTTCAGCAGCAAAAGCAAGAAAACTTTGTCCTTGGAATCAGATAATTGCAAGTAAAGCATTAGATTGGAGTGTTTCTTTCATTTTATGCTGCCACGAAAGGGCTGGGTGGAGCGCCTTAACTGAGGTTGTCCCCAGGCGCGGGAAACCCGAGATACGCCACTGCTTGAAGTGTCGTGTTTTTTGCAAAGTGCTTTCATGTCTGTTGCTGCAATATGTTATCGTAGATAAAAATGCTGCTTGAAATCTACGTAGTAGTATTTAATTTCGTTCAAACCAGCACGAAAAAATTATTGTGACTTACCTTGGTAATGAAATGTCACTTATCTGCTACATCACACGTTCTTTTCTTACAGGCGTCACAGCGTTTCTTTCACATTGCAGTTAATTTGGGGAAACACTATTTTTGTAAGCGTGGTGCTGGGGGTCTTATTCACTTTGAGCTTCGTGCTTTTGATTGTGCTAACTAAACTCAAAACAACTACATATTATAATTCCCTTTTTTCTAATCTGACGACTGTAGTCTTATGAAAAGAAGATCGTTTTTGAGATCCGTGAATGACAATTGTTATTACTCCACCTTAATAACAGCGTTGTCTGTTTTCATAAACATTTGGATTTTCTTAGATGCTTACAAAGTTCACAAGCCCAGCAATAAAACTTTTGCACCCGGGCAAAACCAAACGTTTCGCTGAATTAAAAAAAACGCTCAGCAACGTTGAATAAAAATTGCCAGTTTGTCTGAGTGATGTCAGTCGTGAGCAACATAATCTATGCGATTACAGACATCCACTGTTGCTTTTCAAGTATCATAATCAGTTGTTGCGCGACGTGTTTTTCCCAAATCGAAATGTTTTTGATACAGTGTTAAATTCAACGGTCTCGCTGGGTTACCCTCCAACTTGCAACGAAGTTGTTATATACCTAAGGACCTTGGAAAACGCTCTTCAAAACCGACCAAGTTTAAAATGAAATGTTTTTACGGCTTAGCAATAACGCGCATAGAAAGCAAAGCTTCTTTGTATTCCAAGGGTTGCACTGTTTGTAAGCAAACCTACTAAATGGAGACGGTCATTTTTGTACTGAAAAATCTCGTCATATTTATTGTAGTGTATCAAATCAGCACTGGACATCGAACATCAAGCCTTTACAATGAATCCAATGCGCAGAACAAATTTCATTTCAAATGTTGAACTTGTCACGCTTTTAACGTGTTGCACCAACTTCCAAGTTTTTGCGCATTTTGCTTTGCAATTTTCGCCGATGAAGTTGCACTTTTGATATTTGTTTTGCAAACATTTTACTGAAATCACTCACCAACATATTTTGTTTGCTCCCCTCTTTCTTCACTTGAAACATTTCGAAACATCTGCGTTACTTTGTGTTGTAAATGGTATACTGCTAGACATCGGACGTAATTTGTGACATTCCCTAGCACTCCAATGGCAAATCAGTAATTTTCCCTACTCACCAAAAAAATCTGCCTCTAGTGTGAAACTATTTTCGTTGAAGAATTCTATACTTTCATTAAACGAGGCACCGAAAGCGCATTATTTTTATTTTCTGCTACTCATTCAACCAGTGGCGTAACTAGAGGTTTGAACCAGAGGGGGGCAAAGCTTAGCTGAAGGGGGCCCACAGCAAAAATCAACTGGACATCCACTCAAAACTGAGTCAGACTCCACAGCTGTCGACTTTGCAACTCGATCTGCTGTTCAGCAATGCAATCCACTTCACGATGAACCTGGAGCTCTGGCACCTCAAAAGGGCTTCGCACCAGGTTAAATGTTTTCATGTAATTGTGAGAAGGGATATTTCTATCCATCTCGGAGAGATGTAGTAAGGCTCTCAAGAAAGATTTGACGAATGCAGCGCAAATCAATTTCTATCTCTTCTGCAAATGCTTTCAAAGTCAAAAACGCAGGTATCCTACCATTTACAATTCGATGGATCCGCAACTGTATTTTACGTTTAAAACGCGACGATGTCTCGAACACATCTAAAAGTATTTTACCTTTTCCGTGCCTGAAGCTGTTCAACTGATTCAAACGTATAAAAAATCACCTAAGAATAGCTATTTGGCAATCACTTGCTGTCGATGAATCGTTCAGCAAAGTTATGATTCTGTTCTTTCAATAACGCATTGATGTCATTGCGCGGACCACTCTCTGCAGCACTTTTCCTCATGAGCCAATGGATGTTCAAATGAAACAAACGCCCACTGTGTTCTGCCCCCATCTCGCCACACAAAGCACCAAACAAACAAGTGCATAAGGAATGGCTTTTGATGTTATTATGGTCACATCTCAGCAGATGAAATCTATTTAAAAACTGTCAGATCTTAATGTTTCTCTGATTTTTTCTTGGCGAAGAAGACAGTAACTACTTAATATTTTTGTTTTCCTTTTAAATAAATTCATAAAACCTTTTCAGTTCTTATCATGGCCGAAGCACCATCGGCACATACAGACACGCAGTTAGTCCGCGAAAGTTGATGTTTCTTAGTGAAGTAATCTACATTCTTAAACATTTCTTTTCTTGTGGTATGTTTGGCAAGTGGACAGCAAAGGAGAAATGTTCCACGTAGTCCTCACTCGTTCGATATCGCACCAACACCATGAACTGTGAATCGTTTCCTAAATCTGTAGTCTCGCCCAACTCTGAAATAAGATTTCACTTCGCTTTGCAACAGCAATAGTTTGTTGTAGAATATCGACTGAGAGTTTTTGGATGCGCCACTTGATGGTGTTGTTTGAAGAAAAACCATAGCTATATTATTACCTACGGCATAACTGCACATTATCCTGGCTATTTTCACGGCTGCTAGTTTGACCGAGCTCTTTCCTGATGTATAAAGCACTTTTGCTCTTGCAGAAAGTATAAAGCACATTTCTCCAGCCAACAGAAAAGAAGCACGCACTGCTTTACTATAGGAGTAAGTTTTTACTCCTGAAGTAGATCGACGCTAAGTACGACTTCACGTTACCTGGTGTTTTCTCTCTTTGAAAAGCTCAAGAATTTCGTCAACATATTCTACATATTTTTACTCGAGATGACGACGCAGTTGAGCTTCTTTGGGAGATCCGTGAGCCAGGACTTCTAAGCATAACACGAACTGTGGCTGAATTTCACCGTTGACCCCGACTGAAGTAAATCCAAGTTTCAAGTAGTTGTGATACGCAAACGCCTGCTTTCGTTTAGCAATTATAAACTGAGACGGCAAAAGCAAACCGCAGTTTAGGTAACAACTTTACGCTTAAAGCTGCTGACCACACTATCTCAAAAGTATAAATGCCATGTGGAACAGCAAATTTTTGACTTTTTCACGCTGGTAGGTGCATTACGAGCACACGAGCAAAAACGGCGATTGTATAAAGTTGATAAAGCTATTATTGTGTGAGGGCATTGCAGCAAACAAGTCTGCCCCTAATCCTTGCGGAATCATCTAGAGTCTGGAGAACTTTCCGCGGACTCAAATGAGTCAGCGGACTCGCTTTGAGAAACACTGCCGTAGCCAATATTTTTTAGAATCAGGCTGTTCAGCTTGCTTTGTTCAATGGTGCTCCTTTGGTCATTGTACCATCTTAAGTTTATAAAATCACTGTTTTCCACTGCAGTTGGTCACCACGAGAGTTAAACAAAAGCGCAAAACATTTCTCACATTTGTAAATGAAGACCCAAGTACACTACCAAACGGCTAGAGAATAGATGCCAAATTCAGGGCTGCCAATGAGATTTTTCCCATACAGACTCACCAAAAAACAAATTTGAACAGAAAATCCCAGGTAGACACAAAATTAGGTGAATCTTTCTACTATCTACCATATCTGTGCATCTATAAGTCATAAAATGTGCTAGGGAATATTTTGTAACTTTGCTATTGAACGTTTATGTGTTTCAGAATTATAAAGTCGCAATGACATTGACTTAATATTTGCATTTCTAAAGGTGTTCTGGCAGCATTTACAATAATTAAATCTTCATTGCCAGTGTCCTTCTGTAGGTAATGTTTGCTTATAAACCACACTAGAGCTGATAAACCACCCTATAGCCGCACATCTAATAAGCTCGGAAGCAAGTCACATGCTTGTCAAAATGAAGCAAAGATTCTGTGCAAATGTGCCTGAAGGGGCCCCTGATATATAGGCTTTATGGGATGTTTTATTCAAAGGCTTTGACAAAACTTAGACGCATTCAGCATGAGAACACACTGTGCAGAAAGACGAAAATCGGAAACACGTCACCATTCAACAGATGGCGCTAGCCACATACAAAATTATCACAGCCCGCAACAAGTTTTATGTAGGCAAAGAACAATTCAAAATCAAATGGCTACAAACAATTTACAGTGTGAAATAGTCTTTCACACAGAAGCGAATTCTCAGACTAAATGAAAAATTCAGCTTGCTTTCAGCGAATAAAATTTCTGTGTAGCATGTGTAAAATATATGAATTCTAATATCCACCCCTGCATACACTAAAGAACAAGTTGAACACAAAGAACCGCGGGGCCCGTTCCAACTGCTGTATTTGCTACTATTCATAATCCAGCACTGCCTGCAAAGCGATGAAAGTTATCACTGAAAAGTTATCTCCACTTCTTATTAATTGGAGAATGTAAATGTTTCCACCGACAAACAGAAGGCTAAACCAAACGAAATCAAAAACATGCCGCAGGGTTATCGGTGAACACTGCTGTCATTATCGCCAAGTTTAAATACAAAATACAGTGAATTTGCTGCAAGTTTTGCAAGTAAATGTTTCTGTTTTCAACATTCCATTATTTTACTACATTATTTTTTAGATCTGATCAACAAGCCAAAACGCATTTCAATAACGGCTTGATTTATCTCCTATAGTTTTGAACATTCAGCCTGCACTTTCCGCGCCTATGTTGTGAAACGTAACAGAAAAAATACCCCAGTGCCCAATGGCGGATCCAGAAGGGGAGTTTGAGGCAACTGCCCCCAAACATCTGCGGGACCCCGTTGAATGGCGTCCCTTTGTTATAAACGCGCCCATGCTGGATGCTTATCGAAGTAGAAACAGAGATTTAAAATACTCTTATACTCGTGTAAACAATGCTTTACACTTCGTTGAACTTCAGGATTTACGTGCCGGACTTTTACCCAGCCACTATTATCGAGTAGTATCAACAATGCTATTCTTTCGTATAAATACTACTAGAACGTGAGCCCAGTCAATCTATCATGCGATTATATGATCGTTTTTCACGATAGCCAGCAGAGCTAATGTGGGAGTAATGTCATGGCAAACGCCTTCTTTCATTTTTTTTATTTAAATTGTCGCTTCAGCAATAAACATACCTTCATGTACACGCAACTGCACAAACTTCGTCTGGAAAAGTGATTGTTATGTAGCTGTTTGTTAGACTCCTATCTTTGGACTTGAGTTGTCATTTCCTANTGAAAAGAAACATTCTACTTCTAAACTTGTCGGGAATACGTTTCAGGCATATNTATTCTGGTCTNCGGATAACCAAAACTGTGTCGAACACTAGCGCGCAGCATGCCGGAGCAGTGGTTTTCAACCTTTTTCATGCCGCGACCCATTTTGCAACCCAATTTAACCTAACAACCCCTTCCGAATATTTCCAGTCAGGCGTATGTAACGCAGTTGTGTTTGCACAATAAAATAATCACAATGACTTACGATATCACTATGTCGAATAAATATCATTTATTAAATTCATGCACATGGCATCATCAGTGAGAGAGACCGGTGCTTTATTCAAATCACTCTACAGCACAACTCTTTTAAAATTAGAATAACTCCCAAGTTAGCTACCGCATTCAGATATCTAATTTACAAACGCAGCAAATTCGTACGTCACAAAATTATTCGTGCGTTGCCAAACGTACCAGTACGGTAATGGTCATAATCACACTTAAAAAATTTTTGAATGAAAAAGTAGGCTATCATTTTTGTCAGTTGATATTATAGTTTTGGCTACGACAAAACGTGGTTCCATATACGAAAAAATTATGAATATTTTCATCAGAAGCTCTCGTGACCCTAGAAAAAAGGCAAACGACTCCCAGGTTGAAAACCACTGATATATAGAGTATATCTTTAAAATAGTTTTTGTAGATATAAGAGATTGTTTCAGACACCAACAGCGTTCAGAGCCATGTGTATATTGTGGAAAATGTGGCCCACCTTTTTGGAACTGCTTCAAAAGTTTTGCAAAAACACTTTCGCTTTAAAGCGCCTAATTTTCGGGCGCTTTTAAACTGTGGTGATTCTCTGAAAGATCGCATAATTCGACCAACAAAAGTAGCCTCTTTCTTGGCCTACAAAAGGCAACCACTTTTGTGTGATACAGCAGCAATTGTCACAGAGAACCTAACCTAAAGTATTTAAACAAATGAAGATCTTTTTGGTGCCCCTTATTTGACTCCTCCCCCAAACGCCTGGTCTAGAGCCACCACTACCTGATGCAGCTCAATTAAAGTGGTCTCTCACCTTTTATCGTGCTGTACTTTTGTTCAGTCGCTGCTGTATGTATCTTTATTTAAATCATCGAAAAAGTTTGCAGATATTGATGTGTTTTTTGCTTTCCTATAGTGGCTTCCCTTGTGCTTATAATGCTGTCCTGTTACATCAAGCTGAAAAATGTACCAATAGAATGAAACAATGTTATGGCTCGCTTTTCAACATTTCGGCAGAGATCTCTTTAATGCAATGGGAGGCATGTTCTTCAATAACTCGTGAGATGCTTCGAGCTAACTTTGGCTACTGCAAGCCCAGTTTCAAATAAATTATCGCAATATGTTCGGCCATTTGCTTGTTCATGCACAGCCTTTATGACTTCAAAGAAAAGGAAGCTTACAGTCAAGAATAAACAGTACGCCCGATATAAATGATTTGTTTCAGTAGAACTGGCTCATAGCAAAGCTAGACGAGTTTAACTTATCAATCACCAGTTGAAGCAGAATACTTTCCAAGTGCTTTCATACATTAACGTCCGCATTAGCGGGCCAACCTTTTTACTTCAAACAGATATTCCTGCGGCAAGCTAACAACTTCCGTTATACTGTAGCAAGCCAGTAAATGCCATTTTTGAGGCAGAGTTGATCAAAGTAAGTAGTACATATTTTACGCTAAATTTGAACCCTTCCAACTTGTTCAACGTCGTTTCGTTAATTTGGTGTCGTTTTGATAGCGTGGCTGTGCCCAAATTGCATTGCGCTGAAAGTGCTTGATTGTGCAAGCAAGGTTGTAAAGGAGATACCTCTTGGTATTACAGTTAAACAAACGCAGCAAAACTCACCAAGAATAGGGAAAAAGCAACGATTTTTACTTAAATTCGTTTCCCTACTTGTTTAATATTACAAATAAAGCACTGAATAGATGCGTGCATAGTACGAACACATGGTGCTTGAAAAATAAATCAACATTTCGCCCTAAAATGCAAACCAGGAAGCCTCGTTATGTATCTAAGTTCCCCTTGATCAATATCAGCGATATGGGTTTGGCTTCTGACAACATCCGTTTCCTAAAAGCAGTTTTTTTATATTTTACTAGTATTTTTGATTGTTTTTAAAAAAAACATGTCATGTTGCATCTTGAAACTAAGCAACCACAAAATGTTTTAACAGCTGTTTGGGAATAGGCTTACAAGCTCTCTTAACCAAATATAGAAACTGTTCCGGTTTCTATTACAATTTATGCAAGCTTCAGTGCTTTTTCAGTTGTTTATATAAACAAACGGTGTTGCAAAATCCACAAATTTTAATGGTGAAACTAGTTTTCCTCAAAAGAACGTGTGGTTTTGAAAATATATAAAACACATTTTGAAGTCTCTATCACAAAAATTATTTTTTGTCAAGTGTTGCCGGTTTTGTCGAACAAACCTTTAGGGCAGGGGTCGGGAACCTATGGCTCGCGAGCCAGATGTGACTCTTTTCATGACGGCCTCTGGCTCGCTTGATATTTTCTTAACACGATTGTTACGAATGAAATTTTTTCTGTAATTTTCCATCTACCAGACTGCAAAGCCATCAGCAACACCAGGATAACACTAAACGGAGGGCCGTGTTTCCAATAGAAAAACATGAATTTTCGGCGGGTCGGCGGGCTGCAAAGAAGGGCGGGCCCACGTTAATGTGCATCCCGCCCGCCTGCCCTTGTGTATAACCCGCCGGCCTGTCGAAAATTCATGTTTTTCAATTGGAAACGCGGCCCTCCAACCCGCCCGGTGTTATCCGCAACACTATGCAGCACCAGAAGTCGCATCAACAGTAAGAAGCATGTTATTAAAGAGAAAATTCAGACATTTACCATTGTTTAAAATTGTTGATTTTGCTTAAAAATGCACACATTAGTTAGTAAGTTAGTTGCATTAAGTGTTGAAAAATATTGTATGGCTTTCACGGAAATACAATTAAAATTATGTAGGTTTTATGGCTCCCTTAGCCAAAGAGGTTCCCGACCCCTGCTTTAGGGCTTCGGTATTTTCATAAAAGTGCATGCTTTGAAAAAAAACCAGATTTTTCTTTTCAATACATTAAAAAGTTTGACTCAAAACCATCGGCATAAATATTAAGAAATTACCTTTTCGTACATTTCACAGTCTTTCGATTATGATTCAATTCAAATGAATTTGTATGAATAAAAAAGTGCTGCATTAACACTTCTCAATCAGCTGTATCTTCGGCAGTCATTGGACACCCGCAACACGTAAAACGGAACGAATTGACGAGAGCATCGCAGTGGCAACAACGTAGCAAGTGAAGCAAGACTGCAAGCTTGGTGCACCCTGGCTTTGACAAATAACGTCCGGATGATGTGCTTCGTTTCGATACAAATTGCTTTCGTGACAACATTGCGCAAACGCCACGTTGGTTCCACCGAGGTAACCGTTTTAACTTTTGAGGGATCGATCAGTAGTAAAGTGCGCAATCGCACGGCCTGCGTGCCTTCCAACTACATAAATGGACACTGAAAAATGGCAATAAATCACACGTATTTAATAAAAAAGACGTTTTTCACGTCCTACGATAACAGTACTTGCAACAGTTTTACGTCACGTTACAACTTCCTCTATGCAGCTGAACAAAAACAGGCTTTATCGTTAATTTCGTCAGTTCTCAAAGTTCCTCGGGCGGAGCAAAATAATAGCAAATATTCATTCTGACGCATTTCAAAAGGAAACAAGCAGCGGAACAAATTTCTTGAGTTTACGTCAATATCAACAAAAAAATTCAAAAAGATGATCAACTGATACTACTCCATGTCACGGTACAAAATAACGTTGGACATTTAAAACTAAACCAACAACGTAAGCGTGAAGCTCGATCCGTTCAGTAAAATGCGTTACACTGCAAGATGTAGTTTCACATGAATCGTAAATGTAGCCTGCTCATCCATTAAATTTTTTCTTTTTTACGATATTTAAAATTGGGCTGTACTTTCTTTTGCAGCTGATACTTCGTATAAAATAACTTTTGAATGAAAAAGTTAATATAATCTGCAAAAACGTTTTCGTAAAAAATACGCATTGTTAGCGTTTGCGCAAGAACATCTCATCGTTGANGGACGGGGAAAGTGAAAATAGTGTTTCAGAATCAGTTTTTTGATCGCAGCTCATGAANCAGAAAAGCTGCAGCAGACTATGTTCGAAGAGGTGCTATATCTTATGATGCCATTTTTGTGTATAAGTGACATCATTGTGACACAATACAGGCGAAAACCCGTTTTTATTTATCTCTATAACGACTGTCATGGGCGTCGGAAAGGGGACCTGTATTTTGAAATTTGATATTTTGCTATATAATTTTTAGCAAAAATGTTGTTTTCTTAGTTTCGAGTGGCAAAATGAAATAAAATTTTCACCTCTCCTGAAAAAAAACCTTCCGACGCCGGTGACGACTATAGGGACTTTTTTCAAAGGGCTGTGCAGCTGAAAGTATTACCATTGGAAAAACTTATTTTTTCACAAGAAATGTCACTAATACTGTCGTTTTTACAAAAAAGAACGGGAAAAGAGGTCAGAAGACGACCAAAGACACAGTGGTGTGACTAAATTTTCGACCTTGCTTAGTCTTGTCTTGGTGTGGAGCCAGCAAAACTCTCAGAGGTTACTGAAAACCGTGGCGTATTTCGAGTCCACCTAGGGCTGTTGCCCCCCCGTACTTCCCCAAAGAAAAACGGGTGAGAAAATGAATAAACAACGTTCCTTTTTTGAGTCTAGAGGGGTCAAACTGCCAAAAATTGGTGCTTTTTTATTCTTACCTCTAAGTTTCTAGCAACCATCTGAAATCGCAGAATAGGTTTCCACGTGTATCTTACGCCTTCCTGCCAAGTTTGAAGTAAAACTATTGATATGAAAATATATTAAGAGTTTGTACAACCTACTAGCTAAAACCCACAAAAAAAAGAATAAAAATAGCAAATTTTTCTCAAAACTTTCAAATACAAATGTGCCTTGCACAATATATTTTTGATAAAAACCACATTAAAATATCCGTATAGAAGCCTTGGTTGTTTCTCTAATGCCAGCCGTTCTTGGATTATATGACCAAAACATTGATGGATATGACACCATTGTGGCTCAGCCGGACTCCAGAGTAAGAAAACTAATTTTACCCTGAAGCATTCTGATGAGTGATTTTCTTTGTTTTTTAGTTAGTAGGACTACTTGGAAGTTTCCCAAGCTGCAAAAAATATAACCAGAACATATAGCTGACGCTTGCATTTGACAACTAGGATAAAACTCTAGATCTAGACGTGAATGTGTTGATACAAGCTGCTGATCTTCAAGAGAGTTTGCGTTTCGCAAACTTTACTTCAGCGACAGGACGTCCGTTGCACTTGCGGTGGGACCATGACATCGTCAACATAGCATTAAAGATAAATTGGTGAAATGAACTTTCCTGATGATTATAGTGAAAACGTTTTTAGAAAAAAAATGAACAGGTTTACCGGGACCAGGTCCCTATATCTTACAACTAGACCTTTTTTTAAGCTATGGTTGACCTTGAAATTTTCATATTTGCATTACAGCACTGCGGTAACTTATAAATCAACCGATCCCTAATTCTAACTTAAATATTGACAAACATGTTTTTAGCACTTGATCAATTTTCTAAAGTCCGCGTTGCGCACTGCTTCCACGCATCGTTTCTTTCTGTTTGAGAAAATGCACAATTTTCTGCTTCTAGCAAAAGAACGATATGTTTAATTCATTTCACAGTGCCTAATTTAGTATTAGCATTACTTTTGCCAATTTGTCTAGCTAGACTGTAATACAAATCATGAAAACGGTTAAGCTGGAAAATACAAAGATCGTTTTCATGAGCAGCTTACAAGTTTTCACCAACTTCATAATTTTTATAAACTTGAACGGCGGTTGTAATAATTGAAACAAATTTAGTTGTTAAAAGCTCAGAAACATGCAAGATTAGGCATTGTATCAAGTGGATATCATCTACGATTCCATAAAGAGATATGCGGATTAAAGACAACAATAGTTCCCATATGCAAAAACAAGAATGGGAATATGTCTGACACTTCAAATTGCAGACCAGTCGCAGTAGCCACAGTGGTGTCAAACCTGCTTGAGCACTTCATTTTATCTAACATCTCTCCTTTCCTTGGTACCACAGACAATCAGTTTGGTTTTAAGGCTGGTCATAGTACTGATCAATGT
>JGI24158J21664_10010010_pt1 | contig 12652 bp, 8 predicted proteins | sample Ectturendosymbi3_FD_21664 | JGI IMG/M metagenome (IMG submission 21664) | reverse complement strand
TTTCAATAAATGTAATCATCATTGTGGTATCATTTAAAATCCTGGATTTGTGCCCAATCGCTTTGTTTCAACAATTGTGAAACACCCTGTATATGAAGCTTTTAACTTCAGTTTGAAACTGCTCGGTGTGTTCTCCAAGCAGTTAGCCTAACACCTAGAGTAGATCTATTGCGTCTAAACAGAAGCATGCGTTCGTGTTGGAGCGAATGCATTAATGTCAGTATCGGTTAGTTCGTCCCTGGAATACTATCGTTTTTTTGTCACTTTAATGATATCGTCGGGTCTTCCAGACCAAGTTTTCAAAAATAAAAAATACCTTTTCTTTCAACTGCAGTTCATCACAAAAACTCCATTGAAAATATAAGTCTCACTGATCAATTTGAACACTTAAAAAGTTACTTTACTCTAATATCATACGATTCTTGATACGATTCTTCTTGAAGTAAGTAGGGTGCCGAAAGCGTCATATATGCTTGTTTTAGTGAAGGTGTCATGTAGTCCTGAACTGAATTGCTCATAAAAAATAATTACGGGCGTGAAGAACTTCTCCTTTTGTATACTGCTAACAAGACCGTAAAAACATACACTGAGTGAGTTTCAGCTTTTTACTGGCAAAACTACCTCAAACTATAACGTGGGGTCAGCGTGACCCGTCACCTCACACTAATACTTTCGTCAGGTCTGCCAAGCACGAACTCACTCCCCTGTGCAAATGCTAGAAGAGCGTGGATGACCGCAATCGCACATATTGCTAGTCACACAAAAACATGAAGCTACTGAAGAGTTCAAAGCGCCCCGACTTCCGCTTTCGTAGTTTAACGTGAATGACCTCATTTCACCCGGGTCTGGCAAACCCGCGATAATATTCCAGGGTTAAAACAATCGTGGTGTAACAACGCATAACTTGTTGTGCCTGATTTTATATAGCTCAGGCAAGCATCATAGTAAACAACCGAGAGCATAAAGCACGATATTGCCCCCAAAAATAAAAATTCCGTTGAAATGGATTCACTGCAGGCCTACTTTCAATTTTCTTGTAAATTTCACAAAAAGTGTTATATTTGATTTGTCAAGGCAATTGGTTTCGCGACCCCAAAATCACATGCCGCGACCCCATTTGGGGCCGCGACCCATAGTTTGAGAAGCCCTGCTCTGTGCCATAGGACGATGGTAAGCAGCATAAATTCAAGTTTTACACAGCAAAGTTGTGTCGCAACACCCTCAGCTAAACATATGAAGTTAGCCCAGTGTAGAGACGTATGTCCCAGTAAAGCTCACAAGAAACTGTTCCTGCTGATTTGACTAACATATACAGTAGTTTCAACAAGCAATCTCTGTTTGCGCGAAATCTAGTAAAAACAACCAAACGTAGGATCGAATACTGACAATATTGCTTTTCGTCGGAGTTCTGCAGTGTCTGGCGGTCTTGCGTTGTTGCCAGCTTTTTGTCAGTGGAAAATTGAACATCAATTAAGTACCGTTTTTTTTCTGTTTCATTCTTTTTTGTAAGCACTTTCATAAAGACGGCCTGCATCTCTCTTACGCCCAGATACACAGTATTGTCCTGTTGTTACCATACTGATAAGAGTCTAGAGTAGAAATTTGCTTTTCCGATCGTTTCGAGGTAAATTATGAAGTTATGCCTCATGTACAGTTTCGCAAACTTTTAGTTAATACTGAGTCGTCACAGGAAAGAGTTGCGCGAGCCCCCAAAAGCGCGGGGCCCTAGGCCATGGCCTACGCGTAAATCCGTCACTGCTGGCCACTTCTGGTGATCTCATGACGGAGTTCGTTTTAGCATACTTGGCAGAAGAAACGAGGACTGACATGACACATAGTGATTTGAAATACTCAAAACGTGGACACCTCTATAAAAACATGTTTCATTAGAAAAATGAAAATAATGTTTCAGTTTGATTTAAACAAGCTTTGAAAAATGAAGATACGTAGCAGTGCGTGAAATCGATTTCCTGCTTGGAAAGTATGCTGTGTGTTTCAATTTCAGACCGGTTACTTGAATACAGTGTGTAATCGTTGCATACAATGTTTGATTTGATTTACCACTGCTGAACCACAAATTATACACTTTGATGTTCTCAGGGTTTCCAGAAAACCTGCTTCGACATCAAACCTATTGTCAAAGAAAGTTCCACTCGTCGCCCCACTCAAATCTCCTCTTGTTTGCGCAGTGAGCCACGTGGTAGCTGTCTTAGTGAATGCAGAATTTGTAGTTTTTGTAGCGTGTCAATTGCAGCACATCACTTTGATTTGTGCCAACGCGCTAACACTGAACTAAGAAATCTACGAAAAGCTATAAGCTCTTATTGCAGCCACAATAATCGAAAACGTTATTTTATTCAACGTTTCGGCTTATGCGTAAGCCATCATCAGGAATAAATGAAATGCAACAGTTTATTCCTGACGATGGCTAACGCATAAGCCGAATCATTGAATAAAATAATGTTTTCGGTTATTGTGGCTGTTTTGTTTGCAATAAGAATCTACAGTACAGCAACTCCGTGCATTGTTTACCAGAGCTATAAGGGTTGTTTTTTTGCTGCACTTTTGCAATAAAAAATGAATACATTTAAATTTTAGGGCGCTACATTATTCATTTTGCAGGATCAAATCATACATTCGAAGGCATAGCAGCACTCCAAGGAACGGACGTGATCCGAAAATGCACTAACACTTTTATCTTGTCACATTACAAATGATTTGTGATTTTTCATGACAGTGTTAAGCATTTTAATGACACTGATTGCTTCAGACGCAGTTGACACTTATAATTGTTCATAGATTCTTTCGTCAATTTGAGCACTTATGTAGTAAATACTGATAAACTTCTTTTGTCATACAGAAAGCCTTGATCTACCAATCCATTATTTATTTGAGTGAGCATAGAAATTACGGCTTTCTCCAGTACGTGATCGAACACAGAATTATCTGGGAATTTTTATATCAACAAGCTGCTTGTTTTCCTTGGGATGTGATAAGACGCATACATTATGATGTCACTGTGTGGATCGTGAACAATAAAAAGATTGTTCAATTTAGGCAAATCATTGCGAGCTTTGTTTGGAAAATGGAGTGGACATATTTAATTTTACTAAATCAAGAAAGTCTATGGTATATGGTACGAATTTTAATTTCTTATGGTAAAGACGAAAACGTTTTTTAAGCATACCAGAAGCAGTTGTGGTTGCTGTAATATATTCTGTTGATGCGATTGATGTCTTCATTGCGGTTGAATGGGGACCTGTAAAAATAATTATTTTTCATTCACATAAAATAACAAAATTGAAACGCTACAAGTTACGTATAGGATGCGATTATAGGAACATCGTCTTGCTTGTTATTCCACTTAATAAAATTAGTATGAATTCAAGGGTAAATGAACCGAAATTGCAACTTTTTATTTGGAATGTCAGTACATGCATGTAACAATAATTTCCTTGTATATTTTCAGTTTCTTCAAAATAGTTTTAATCCGTTTACTAACAACTGTTGAATTCATGTTTCGGTGACCGATTTCAATCATATTGTTGTGCAGGGTGTAAATCCTTGAAGTTTCCTTTCTTTCGCAAAATCTATATTTTAGCAGAAACCGCAGTGGAGGTTCACTGTTGAGATTAACACAACTGTTTTATGTCAGCAGAGGGTGTTTTCAAAAATGTAACAGAGCTAACAACATGAGATATGCATATCTACATTATGACTCACATTATCACAAGCAAAGGGGAAACCTTTATTAAAATGCAATCTCCGAGTAAAATAACAAATTACGTATAAATTACGTATAATTTACTTTTAGGAACAGCTTTGGCTGAAAGTTTGACTAAGCCCAGAATATCGACATATAATATTCCCATACGAGGACAACCTAAAACATGTCTTCCAACTTTTTGCATTCATATGGTGATTACGCTGTTCGCCCACCATTTGTGCTTTCTTCTGTGGTTTTCATCGATGCAGTTGAAACAGGTGAAGCAGTTGAAAATTGTGAAATGAAATTATCGGTTGAAGTATCTGTTGAAGCAGTGGTCTTGTGCATAGTTGATGTGGCAGATGTGTTGGTGGTTTCTTGTGCTGTGACGACGTAGCTCGTTGAAGCATACACGGTATAAGACGTCGACAACTGACCTGAAATTTATAATTGACTGTATAATCATTTGGAATACTCTAAGGTAGACATCAGTACATAAATAAATTTCATTAGAAAAATGAAGACAAGCATGAAGGTATGTGATTGAAAAAATTTTAAAACTGGGCATGCGTGTTGGTATATGAAATCGATTTCCTGTTCAAAAGTTAAATAGGTTTCTTTGGAGATATGAAGACATGCTTGGGAAATGTGTCATTGAATAAGATTTTAAAGCTGGGAATGCGTAATGGTGCATGAAATCGATTTCCTGTTCAAAAAGGTTGGCGGATTGATTTAGTTTTATCGCCTTTGTTGAGATTATCTGCTTAAATGCAGGGTATGCAATGGTTGCATACAGTGTTTCAAATTGATTCAACCATAACTGATGCGCATGGATGTTTCTGGTGTATTTCTGCTTCCAACAATCCAGTTGTCGTATGAAACCTGTTGTGAAAGTACAGAAAGTGCCACTTGTGGTTCACACGTCCGACCGTCTCCGACTTGTTCTGGAAGGCAATTGGTAACTGTGGTAATGAATGCAGCAATGGTAGCGTTGGAATCATTGCAACACTCTTTTATTTGTGCCCTCGCGCTAACGCCGAACTTGAGGCCGAACGGTTCTCAATTTGCGTTTTCAATTGTTTGGTACGGCACGTGTGGAAATCGAACACAGTTGATCAAAATTTGCAAAGGGTCGAACTCATTTAGTTTGTAGGATCAGAGCGTTAACATTCTGAGGAAAAACAACGATCCACTAAACAGAAATTACCAAAAGATACATCAACAGTTTTCATCGCTGTATTGCAATGTACCAGCGATTTTTCATGATACTGTCATACATTTTAATGAAATTGATTGCTTTAAGCTGTTGAAACGCTCAATTGCAGCTTAATTATATTCCCCAATCTGAGTAATTTTGTAGCGACAGCTGATTAAAAAAAGACTGTCATTTCCACAGAAAATGTCAACCGATTTGACCAACCGATTTATTCGTACTGAGGGTGAGCAACAAATTTTACGGCTTTCTTTACTACGCACCCGATAGTAAAATGTTCTAGCATTTCCAGCATTAACCAAATGTTTGGCTAGTGGTTTTTCTATGGGTTGTGATAAGTTTTATACCTTACAATGTGACCGTGTGGTACAAATTGTGTAAATATATAATCTTATTCAAATTCTACTAAGAATGATCTTCTTTTTTGGAAAATGGCTTAAACGTTACCAATTTTATTAATTCAAAATGTGCATGGCACATGGTGGGAACATCAATCTCTTATGGGAAGGAGAAAAATGATTTTTGAAGATACCAGAAGCAGATGTTGTTACAGTAATGTAATTTGTAGAAGCGGTTGATGTATCCATTGTAGCTGTTTGTGGGCTTGAAAAGAAATACTTTTTCATAAACCAAATGGAAAACTATTGCAAACGTATAGGGCGTTTCAAGATATATGGTCGTGTTTGCACTAGCACTCAATTTTAGAGCATATTCCAGGTTGATTGAACTCCAATTTTAACGATTGTATTGGAATTTCAATAAATACATGCGACGTTAATTTCCTTGAATACTTTCAACCTGTCCAAAAATTTTTTAATCTGTTTGCAAACAAACGTTGACTATATCTTTCACTAACCGTTATCAGTCATGTTGTTTCGGTGTTCAAAACCTTGAAGTTTCTTTTGTTTCGCATAATCGATGTCCTAACCCTTCAATCCTCTCGCAAGTCACTTGTGAGACTCGAACATGTACACTCATAGCTCGTCAATCGATGGAGAAAGAGAGCTTACTGAACCTCCTAAAAATTTGCAAGACTTCTAGTTTCGATGTAAAGAAACTTGCGCTGTTTGGGGTTTGAAAACAATCAGGAAACTCTAACGTCACTGGGTGGTCACCATTACATCTTCAGGCCCTGACAAACTATCTCATGTGGCAAATTATGTGTTTTTTTCAAAATATGCTACGCTAAAATCAGGTTATTTCTAGCTTTTTGTTGTCTTTCTAGCGCTAATGGTTTTGCAAATGTGGGTAAAATCCATATTTTTGGTAATTTGCGATTTGAAAATGTTAATTAGAAATTATGAGGTGTCCAATTCTTTTACTGTAGTTCAAACTATATGCAGATTAAGTCAATGTTGATCAAATCTTTTAAATGCACAAACTGTTTATGCATGAGCCATTTCAACATTTCATCAAAATAGTAATGTCGCCAATGCTTTGATGTCCACAGCGAAATAATTTCTCTTTTGAAGATAAAAGAGAATTGGCAACCTACGTCTTCTTGTACGAAAGTAAAAGTAAAAGGCAGTGGCTTAACGAATTTGCACAAGCCAATGCACTTCACTAAAATATGTGGGATTTTGTGTATTCAAAAACAAATTGATTTGCTTTTTCACCACTATGTCCGGTTGGCAAAGTTTAAATATAACAAGCTAAGAGGTACACTATGTTTTTACCATTATCTTGTGTATTTGTACACAATGTTTCTCAAATCTCTCAAAATATTGATGATAAGATAAAGCTGTCAAATGCAATTTTGTCATTCTTTCTCTCCAACTCGTAATTGCTGAAAAATCCAACTTTATGCAGTGCTGAATGTTGTCCATAGGTTTATGTACATGCAATTTGGAGTACTGTATAGGAATAATTCGAAGTGACACAATCAATCGCAAATCCGCCGACCCACTGTGAATAGTCAGCACCTCGATCATATTCATAAATGCAATTGTAGCGGTTTTAAGTGCGTTTGTTCACAGCGTAGTCGTGAACACAATTGCAAACATGATGCTTTGGAATTGAAACAATTGCGTGTTTGGTGTTATATCACTTGTAGAATTACTGACAGCTTAAGGCACACAAAAATAAAAACACTCTTACAGCAACTTCACCGTGCGTTTGTATTGCTATACCCACCTGCTGTGCAAGTATATCCTCCATCACTGTCAATGCATACTGTCCCATTGGGGAAAATGCTGGAATTAGAACATTCGTTGATGTTCTCACAAACTTTAAAATCAAATATTCAAAATATACAGTGAGTGAAATCAACTGCAGAATATATGCGCAACCATTAATGGATTTTTGTCATGAAGGATAACAAAAAATCTATGCAGAAAGTGTTAGATATGGAAAATGAGCACAAGAGAAAGGTGGCGTTCATTATCACGTGTGAACACTCTGAATCAACTGGAAACGTTAAAAGACACAGTGAGACTTAATTGTTTCAACTAAAAGTTTTGAAATTTTCTACTAAAAATGCATAAAATATAAAATATCTGTGGAAATCTTCATAAAGTAGATCTAAACAATTCTTTCTGGTTGATTCGACTGCGTCATTTTAGCAGAGACAAGTCACTTCAGTGTAAATCAAGACATTGTTAAAAGATTTCATCCTTACGTTGTTGACTTTCTCATATCCCGATCGGCACCTGCATTCATAACCTCCAATCAACTCTGAACATATCGTATTTGTTGTAGTACAAACATTGAGAGATTGATTACCGCACTCTTTGATGTTTTGGCAATTTCCTCCAATTTTTTCAAACCCGGTTCTGTGCAACAGTTTTACAGATTATCTGGCACAAAATACGAATAAAGTGTCGAACAAATCACTAATGTTTTTCATTAAAGTTGCGTTTTGCAAACGAATGACTTCACATTGCTTATTCACACAAAATCTGTAAAGCAAAATCAAGTCACAAAACGTTTTTCAAATAGCGGAATCAAATAGATTATTTAAAACGATATTTGCGTTGTTTCTTGTTAAAACAGTTGCCTTTAACTTAAGGCTGAGGCTCCTTCAACGTTTCATAACAACATTGCCCTTTAGGATGCCTTTTTCAGGTTGGTTGATGTGACAAACTACAATTCCTTACGGCCTGCATACCTGATTATTACGAATTATCAAAAATAATACTTCTTTTTCCACGACTTACTTGCAGTCACATCGATAAAAGGGTTGCAGATTCACGCAGATCTGCGTATCATTGTTGCAACTATTAAGATTCTCAGCACACTCATTCAAATCGACGCAAAAACTTTCATCTACGGTTCCTAATTCTCTGCAAAAACAAAATTAACATAAATGAAGTTCGGTTTCCAATTTCAATTATTTAAATATGTTGGAGAAACCAACATCGCTAAAAGAAAATACAGGCAATATTTGAAGCGTCTTGCAAGGAGGTTGCACCTTATGCAGCGCACCAAGCATTGGGCTTCGATCGTTAGAATATACGTGCCCAATGTATATGAGACCCGTCCTTATCGGTTGAGCCAAGAGTAATTTTTGTTCAATTGTTGATGAGGTGCATTCCAGTGTGAACTTTGCCATCAACCAATGAAAAATAAAAATATTCGCCTCGTGGTCGATATGTGATGTTGGCACATATAATAAGCTATTCTGGTAATGCTAAAAAATTCTCCGTCGTAAACATGGAAACCATCTATAGATGTTTGCATCTTCGGGGTCTGTTGAACAGATGTGAATTAGTCGGTGGAGTCCGTCAAATTAAAATTCCTGGGAACAAATTTGAAGATTTGGCATAATATACTAACAGGAAACTAAATTGATTCCATTTTAACTTCTTGTTAATTTCCCGTTGCAAGTACCATTGTGAAAATATTGCACTGAAACGATATCGGAATATCACAAGAAAGTTAACAAATGCATCCCATGTGTGCTACATATTCTTATAATCAGAGATGTGACAGAGCAATAATTTTCGAGTCACTAATCAAGTCGAGTCACAAACTCTTTGAGTGGGAGATCTCACTGAGAGTCATCTATAATTTTATCGAATCAATTCAGGGTCGAGACATGACTTGGTTGAGTCGAGGCACACTCGAGTCATTAAAACTGTCGATTAATTTCAAGCTGTTTTTTTGCAGGCTCGGGGCAATGTCGAGCAAAATATAATAAACATTTCCCGTGTTGTTTCGCTTTTAAAAAGAAAATGTTTAAACCAATTTGCTCCAAACATCTCACACGGAAAAAGCAAAAATCTCAATTGTGTGTTGGCAACATAGCTGTATTTGTCAGTAGCACGTTTGGAGATTTTGTGAAATGGTCTATGACTCGACTTCCGCGTCATTCGTTGATACTCCATCGAGTGATTCGGTACAAAAACATGGTCATCACAAAATTGCTTCTTGACCTGAATCCACGCACGAAACGCCGTGACTCGTTTGGAGTGGAGTAGTGACTCGGGTCGCACCATCTCTGCATATAATAGGTTGAAAGCACACTTATAACCCTGATTTTGGATTTAAGAAATCTTCACAGCCTCTAGCCAAATGGCTAAAACTAATTATCAGTCGGTGTCAAAACCCCAAATTTACTTCATCCTTCAGAATTCCCCACATCAATGTGCAGTTGTATTCAGCAGTGGCTGCAGATGAGTTACCTGTGCAATCCGATATGCATAATGTTGAAATGTTATTTTGGACAAGTATTCAAAACATGCTAAGTTTTTGAGCCTGATATTGCCCATCGTAATATTGTGATGATTCGAAATTGTACTCCTCTGCCTAAGATTACTTTGGACAACAACTAACAGTTTGTTGAGCACACCTTGTAAAGTTGGGCAAACATCCACAACTGAACGATCCAGGAAGGTTGATGCAAGATGTTGTATTCAAAGAGCAATTATGAAGATCCTCTGCACATTCATCAGCATCTACACATTCCGTTCCGTTTCGTGAAAATCCGGGAGAGCAATTGCAGCTGAAATAAAGAATTTTGCTTTTTTGTGTGATTCGCAGAAAACCTTTCCGTTAGAATGCTCGACGCCAATTAGCCGAACTTTTCCACACACCTCATTAACGAAAGTTTCTGTATTCTAGATATATGCACGTATTCGCATGTTACTTTCAAAACCTTAACCGGCACCCAACCCACCCTTTTGAGTTCAGGTGCATCTGCGAAACCCACTGAATTGAAAAGAGAATATTGTTGGTCTGTCCAACCTCGTAGCTTCGTGCTCGGAGTTAATAGATGGGTGCAAAAAAAAGATTACCACGCGGCGCTGCCAATAACTTGTCACCAATATAGCACTCATTACAGTAGGAAAGTAGCTGCATGGCTCTCGGTAACACAATATGGAGATAGGCGTTACTAAACACTCGCAAAACTCAGAACTGAGTGCAAAAAGCGATTTTAATAAACATATTTTTATCTCTTAGTAATGGGTTCGAATGTTTGAATGCAAATTTAATTTTGCTTGGTAACGTAGTCAGCAGACTTAAAGTCTGTGCAAAACAAATTAGACGTTTTAAGCAACAAACAAATTTGAAACGTACAATTCAGTAAAAATTATCCTCCGCTTTACATATCAGATATCACAAGTTCACTGCCTCCGGGCTGCATCCAGCCAGCTAAGTCAGCTGATCTAGTCTTACCATAATGATAATTGATTCTATTCGACTTAACGTATTGAACACAAGCAATTCACGTAAAAACAAGGCTAGTTGCATGTGACGCCTAAAAAAATTTCATATATTTGCAGTGCTAAAACAGCAGCTGAAATGTGGATGGACGCATCAGATACACCTTAAAAAATAACAAATGCAACAAATAAATGAGGCCCAACTGCTCAAAGGCTTCAACAATTACGAATTAGCAGAGAATTCTAAGAAAATTATTTTAAGCCATGCATGAGCTGTGCAGTGAACGAAAAAACACCATATCAAAAATTAATCTGGAGAAACAACGACGTAACGATATGTTTTTACCTAGATGCAAGCTTGTGAGGTTTAGATCAGTTAAAACATCTTCAAGAGGACGTAGTTTCAAGATATTTCGACATGGGTTGAGCGGCGGGGAGTTCTTTTTATCTAGCATTAGTTTGTCACCATCAGAGCAAGTATCGGGGGTAATGCTCCAACATACGAAACCACAAATGTGTTTGTTTTGTAAATCATTATGAGTATGTGGTGACGCACGAACCAATACGGTTAAATTTTGTTCGTCGCTTTCTGATGAAAATGTAAAATGTGAGTATGCCCAAAAAGGCGTTGTGGCACAGTGAGCCCAACTGGTTTCAAGTATCTGTTGCAGCGACTTATGTACAGTGTTATTAAATGTTAGGAGTGATCGTTCCTGTGATTAGATATGTGCTCATAACGGCAGTTATTCTGGGGATTGAAAGTGATTAAATTCCAAACCTCAGATCAGTTGTGTAACGTGCAAACATCAGGAGTTATTGCACTGTTGAAAAGAACAGGACAAAGGTGAAGAAAACAATTTAGTGACATCTGCAAAACGGCGATAGATGCTCTAATGTTCGTAGGAATATTATTAACGTAGATTAGAAAAACAAAGACCATAAAAATTCCGCAACAAATGCGTTAAGGGTCGGAATAAGCCTGATTTAGGAGAACGACGGAAAAAATAAGAAGCTGAAAGGTTTTGAGCGGTTGCATTTGAAAATACATACGTGATCAACACGATCGAGAACGTTGCATATACCAAAAAAAATTATTTTAGATTCGCACTGTAGGCCTGTTACTAACAGTAACAGGCACCTAGCAAACAATCATGGTGTTTTTCGAAAAACCTAGGTTATTAAAAATACCAACAAATTATGATATACAAGGCAGTTATGAACACATTTTCGAAACCTTCTGAAAGAAACGGCAGCAACGTGATAGGTCGGTAGCTTTCCAAGAGTTTTGCAAGCTGCATGAAACAAAATGCGATTGAAAAGAAAGTTAATGGATGTACGGGCGATTAACTTCAAATTTTTAGAATTCGATTTGGTAAATTGATATAACGTTGCACATATTTGAATTTAAGCTATGCAAAACACAAAAAGCATGCAATAACGGAGAGAGTAGACTATGATACGAAAGGAATTGAAAAGGTAGCAAATTGCGTTTATCCTCAGTTGGACAATTTGAAATGGAAGCAAGGAATTCATTGAAAGGTTTGAAAAGTCATGCATGCGTCTTCCTTTTAGGGATAATGTATAGCAATATCTTTGGTTTCCAGTGCCGATTTAACGCATTAATGACCACTACCAAATATTCTTATGATATTTTTGCGGTTTTCTATTATCCTTTTTATATCTTGACTTTACAATCAAAACAAAAAATAGCTTAAATATTTGCGGTTGTTGAGCAAGAACATTTTACAATAATGCAAGAATGATCCAAGGTGGTTTCACAGTTGCGTAATAACGCTCCTTGACATTTATTATTTCATCGCTTCTCTCGGTCCAGTTAGACAATCGTTTGAACGTGACATTTGAACGGCTGAATGTAGGCCAAATCAGGATCTGCTTATTTTCACACGTCCAGTTGGAGATGGACCGCTAGAAACGTCCAAAATTTTATTATCTGGGCCTTGTGGAAAAAGAATTATCAGCAAAAAATCTGGATTGCATCCCCCGTGTAAGTGGAAAAGCAGGGAAGATGTAATGTACAAGGTGACCCAAAAAGATGCGTACCCATATTTTGTTCGATAAAAAACCCATTTTTTAACGAATGTCTTTTCTGTTGCAGGACGTGATAGGTGA
>JGI24158J21664_10010009_pt1 | contig 12653 bp, 9 predicted proteins | sample Ectturendosymbi3_FD_21664 | JGI IMG/M metagenome (IMG submission 21664) | reverse complement strand
GCAGTTGCCTCCCCTCCGAAATTTTCAAAAATATATGTGTACTTGTTAGATACAACAAGAAATTACAATCATTTCCCCCCGAATATATCAGCTAGTTGCGGCCCTGCGCAACATTGTACAGAGTTTTGGCACCGCAGCATTGTGGTGATAGGGGACAGGCAGCCGCTCACATACAAAGCAAGTTGCCAACGACCGAGCGCAGTGGCTTACCTTCGTCAAAGGCGTGCACCTGCCGACATATCCGGGGTAGTTGGACATGTTAATGAAAGCCGCGTTGCCCTCAGTTGATGCATATAACTCCACCACCCGAATGTCGGGACCAAATCTGCGCAGAAACGTTTTCCATACGTCCGGCCGCAACCCGTTGCCGTAAGCTAACCGAATATTATGATCGTAGTCGTCGGCGCGCTGAAACGAACGTTCACACCGTATGAACTTCAAGCATCTTGCAACGAATGGAAGCAGAATTAGTCAAGCCGTGCGTGGCCCACATTTTGTGTAAAAAAAAAGCTTGGACACAACGGTTTAAGCGATGCGCCACCTGCAGCTGCGATAACAGAACTACAAGCCTGCACAAGGCATCACTAAAGAGCTTGCAGGAGATGGGTAGTTCCCAGTGAAGCTCAACTTGTATGGAACTTTCAGAGTCAGGCCACACATGAACTTTGGCCACACATGAACTTTCAAGCATTACGGACCTACGCTTCTACCAGAAGGAATATTATTATGAAACCACACCACGCGCTAAGCGGGTATGGAAATTGCAGAGTTAACGTAATTTATGAATGTACTAAACAGGAGGATCAGAACTAACTTGAATAGTAAGAGGAACGTGGTGTTTGGATAGAAATCGACCAATAAGATGCGCTCCCTGCAACAGTCTATGTATGATTGATTTCCCTCTTGAAGTGCCCTGGGTAAGTTCGGCTTAACTGCGTCGTTTCCGCGGTTTCCTCAATCAGACAAAGATTATGGCAGGGAAGTAAGAAGTGACGCACAGATCCATCTATCTCTTTTTACATGATGACGCATGTTAACCTCTTCCGTTGCGTTAAAAACTAATTCCTGTTTTGAAAGCAGTAATGCCAGATGAACGCGCAAACGCACGAAACCCAGGTAGGGCTCAGTTTTCAAATCTCGGTTCTAACAAATTAGTGTTTGTAAGAAGCTAAGCTGATGAGCGTCGAGCATTCCACTGCACCAGCTTACTACCAACCAAGAAAAGGACCAATCGCAATATTTTTTGCACAAATTCACTGTTGGCGTCATTTTTCCGAGAAAAAATTTTTTAAGGCGAAACGTTAATTTATACGAAGCTGAACACGTTTTATGATAGTTGTGGCAACGGTCATAAGAAATCTTGCGTTCTGTGCTGAACCCCGTTCTTTGGTATACGCGAGAAACGCAGTGACACAAACTCAATACTCAAAGTAACCTTAACTGAATGGTGAGGCGCGGAGTGGCAAAATTTGCGGAGCATATATTAATCCTACTCAATGATGCCGTTTCTTACAGTCATTTAAAACGTGAGAACTTTAAGGTCAAACTGACTGCCACAAAGTATCTGTCGGTTTCACAACCACAACACTTGAATTCAAGGAATTAAGAAAACAAAGCAGCGCTACCTGTGAAAGCTTACCACGGGTTGGTTGCAGAGATAACGCATCGTTTCGCCGATGTATTGAATTACGGTGACCTTGTACAGTCGGCAATCGTCCAAGAAATGCGAGGATGAAAAGCGCTGCCGCAACGCCACAGTAGCGCCTGGAACACGGTCGCGAGTCACGATGATGAAATAACGACACACAGCAGAACGCTAGTGCTGAGGCACAAGAAACGAAAATCATATACAAGAAAAACGTCGGAGTAACTTGAAAATTTCGGTTTTTCTCACAAAGGTCCGTAAGTTCCCGTCCATCTATTTTTACTCAGCGGCAACGAAAATGGGAACCAACACTCAGAAACTTCATAAACAAGAGACCGCGTTAAACCAGTCATGAACCAGCGAAGAAGAGAGAAGAGAACATCCGGTATGGGAGCAAGATTGCGTCATTCAATCCGATCATTCACGTGTAAATAGAAACAGCTACTTGTCCTCAAAAGAACTACCGTTAGGTGTCTAAACCAGGGTCACCAACGTGATGCCCGCGGGCACCAGGTCGCCCGCAAGGACCACGTAGATCGCCCGCGGGCCTATTCTAAAAATAACATTAGCATGATCAATATTTTCGCCGATACTAAAATAATGGAAGGTAAATTGAGCAAAATTTTTATCTCAGAAGTGTGTAATACACACTTGTATCAAACTAGTAGCCCTCCGCATTAATCGGTACACAAGAAGTAGCTCGTAGTTTCAAAAAGGTTGGTGACCCCTGATCTAAACTGATTCCCCGTTTCACGCGTAAAACTGATCGTCAACGTAACACGGTTGCAAAAATCTAAAACTGCCACCAACACCAGGGCACGCTGCAGGACCAAGGTGAGCACTGCAGTTAAAAGCAGCACACATTACGAAAACTCCGCGTAGAAGTCACCCGTTAGAGTTTACCATGTAAACGCATCTGTGGGAACAAAGATTTCAAGCTGTTCAATCTGAACTTCATTCGTAAGGTTTCGGATATTTCTTTTAGTTCTTGTTTATCAGTACGAGTTGTCTTATTAGCCAGCATGTCTTTCATTAGATCATATGTATGCGCTGTTAAAATTACTTCAGCACGGCAGGTCATAGACAGGAATATGAAGACCTTGTTAGGTCGAACACCTCAAAACCTTTGTCTGCTCAGAAACAACTCAAACTTTCCTCTTCTGCAAATTACATCTCATTAACGGGCATGCTACCTACTTCATGTCCACACAGCGTGCCTCATTTCTGTTGCCAACTAAAAACGGCTGACGTGCTGATACTCACAAACGAATTATAGAAAAGTAAACCTTTTAAAACGCGTCTGATAAATACAACAAATGGATGCCTAACCTAGCTGGTTGTTACCATCAACTCGCGTGAAGACTGAAATTCCTTTTGCTTATTACTGACGTCTGAGGTTGATACTAGATATCATGCTGATCACTGGTTCCATAGATCATCTCAAACATCGAATCATTTTAATTCGATGGACTGCTCCTAGTTAGTTACCATATCTGAGGGTAGTCAGAATTCCAGCCACCAATCCAGCAGTATGATATAAAGGCAGCGGACAATAAATAACATCTTCTGAAGTAATGCCTGCGAATATTCCAATGCCAGTCACGTTCAGCAGCTTTTGATGCGACACTTCCACGGCTTTAGGAGTCCCTGAAAGAGGGCGCAATTGTTTGAACCGGTGCAATACAAAAAAGATGGCAAAACAAAGGAGTTAGTTTGTACAATCGCGTTTTGTGCTGGTGTTTCGAATTGCGAGTGTGAACTGTAAAACACGCGAATTGTGTTGTTTTCTAGTTGTACAAGCCCATCGGCCATATGTACTTTTACAGAGAAAATATTGTTTTTTAAGATATTTCATTCTTTCGATGAACAAAGTCATGAGTCAGACGGTACTTTAAGAGGAGCGTGAAATTTTCAAGGGTGATTTGACTATTCTGCAAGGGACAATGTTGGCACACACACAGTGTCAATTGCACCTGTACGTAGAACTCGTTGATCCTCACAGTCCGCGTGCACAAGTGAAGAAAAGTATTTCAATTTGCTTCACTACCGGAAGATTATAGAAGCATACAAACCAAGAACGTTCATTACTGTCAACAATGCATCAATAAGAGAAGTTCAAAAATCAAGTCTCATGTGCCGTTATCATGATAGAATAAAAAACGGAAGTATAGGAAGGACTCTAGTAAGATACGCGTACACGTAAAGTTATTCTTCCGTTTGAGTCTTCATCGTCTATTGGTCAGAAAGCAGCAGCGGCATATTTGAAACAAAGTTTCGAGCAATGAAAGCAAATCAAACTTTGATAATGGTTTTTAACAATTCGGCGCTTCAATTTTGACAAGGCCTTGCATGTTTTTGTTATTTCTGAAGCAGATAGAATTGCTCTGTACAGGATTATTTTAAAACAGAGAAATATTTTGCAATGAGGTATTTCAAAAATAAAAAAAGACTTTTTTATGAGGTTATCAGTGTTTTTTTAAGGGAATAACATGACTAAGCAAACCTGCCAAACGCCTGCGAAGAACAAAAGGAACAACATTCGGGGCCAAAGCATTGCTTGAATCAGTCTTTCTAGAAAATTACAGGAGAAATTAAAGATTTACATGAAAACCCGGCATTGAAACCCAGAAAGGAAAAGTTGACCAAAAGCAGAAAATTTGCCACAGCACAACTTCAAAGAAAGAAAACTAACTTTTAGCAGGTTATAAACTTTTTCTTGTAGTCGTTTCGAACAAACTACTCCGCAGCTCAACTAGTTTGACCATTACGCAGTGGTCGCAAAAACACACGACGAGCAAATGTGGCCACGAAAGTGCCATACTTCCCGCATTTTTACACTATAATCATTAATCATGAAAGATGCAAGTTTTCTCAATCGGTTCTTTCTACATATTTGTCAATTCTTTCAAGACCGAACATTTTGTTGTGATATTTTAAAATTACCTGTAGTCCCGGAAGTGAAAATGTAAACAGCGGTGTCGTTCCAAGCAACCTTCCCCTTTTCTTCAGAGCGAAGATTATCTGGCGATGACCTGTCTGTGAAAACAAGGAGTGTTTCACAATTTACTAGTAACTTGTGCACTCACGTAAATAAACGTGACGGTTGCTTGCAGCAGAGCACAGGGTTAGAACGTGTCGTGAGCTTAATCACTGTACTGAAGAAAAGTTCTTAGTTTCAACGAAAACGAACGCCATGCGATGAACTCAATCAATCGCACGCTGCGGCCAGAACAGTTGAGGCACATTCACCATCGCACGTGCTCCGAGTCACGTCGTACTTGCTCAAGACTTCGATTAAAATTCACCTGCACTTGAGAAACGTAAGTGTATGAGACTTTCATCTGTATAAGATGTAAGTGCTGACGATGCGTAGTGTTAGGTGAAATCGATTTCCTGTTACAAATTTGCGACAGATTCCTTACTTGTTTCATCCGTGGAGTGAAGTTACTTGTATGAGACTCCGATGCACATTTCTCGTCTGTTATACTGTGAAACCGTTACGGGCAAAGTAATGAGATTAGGTTTGGCAAATACTAAACTTGATTTTGCAACAGCTCTTGTAGAACTTATGCATCTGGGGGGGTGGGGACAACAAACAGTGTTTCCACTCAGGGAGACTTGAAAGCCACGCGTTAACGGCAATCTTGCCACAAGCTAGTAAGTGGAAACTGGAACATAACTTCACTCACTGAAAAATAACACGAATTGGTCATGAATGCTAAACGACATCCCCTGGACGTTGTTGTCATCTCTTCGAGTACGAGTTGTAGCTCTAACGCTGTAGAGTTGAACGAAAGGGTTGAAATTCATCGGCGCTGAGCCGGCAAGCTTGCCCTGGCTGGGGTGGTGATACTTGTAAGCTGGCAGCTGGCTATAGTTGTGTTGATTATTGGATTCCTGTAGTAGGAGAAAGGGTGTGCATGCTGGAGTTAAGGTTATCATACTGCTCTCTGTGTTTGATACAGGTATACGGCCCTAACTCAAGTGCACTGTACCGGAATTCGTGGAAGAAACTAGTGATGCCCTGCTATGCGGCAGAGACAACGAATCTACGGTCCTTCTGGGGACTTCAATGCACGCGGTGCTGGGAACGATGCTGGTGTATGGAAGGGTGTGATTCGCCAACATGGTAATGCTGATGTAAATGATAAAAGAACGTTCCTGCTCCAACTCTGTTGTAACAACGCACTGTGCATCGTGAACACTTTCTTCCAACACAAGTATGTGCACAAGTACACCTGGTGAAGAGATTCGTTGACTCAGTGGCCACTCTTGATTTCTGCATAGTTTCAGCTTACTTGTTCCAACCAGTGTTGGATGTTCGCGTCAACAGGGTTGAAGAAATGTCGGCAGATCACCACTTGGTGATCACCAACATCTTGCAAAACCAACAGGGCCTACACAAGCGTGCAGGTTTAGGAGGCCCTACCGAAGTGGCAGCCGTGATTGTTATTTTTTCGCTGATTTCCTCATGGCAAGAGTAAAAAACTACCAGATTAAATTACTAATAGAAGTTTGATATATTATCTTCGTTTTGTGTACTTGATATAGTTAATTTTTTCAACTTGAGGCACACCAAGACAATTACAAATATTAATGTGTAAAAACACACAGAAGCTGGAGCCATGCTATGGAAAAAAGAGCGCCGGAGCCGGAGTCACAGTCATGAAAACCAAGAGCTCCGGGAGCTGGAGCATTGTTCACGAAAAGAAGAGCTCCGGAGCCGGAGCTGTGTCGTTTTTATCACGGGTCCGCAGTCCTGGTTTTATCGTCGACTTCATTCCAAGGAGCTTTCTAGTTACACACATTGATATTGTCATCTTGACAACTAAGAAGAATTTCTTGCATCGGGCATTATTGTTCTTATTTATGAGTCATAAATTGTACTTTGCTGGAAAAAATGAGTGAAGGAATTCCTAACGCAAATAGCGCAAGGCCAAGTGGCCTGGGGGAAACACCGGTCAGAACTTTCTTTTTTGAATTCCTCACAGTTTAAATTCAAATTTACGCCAGAATGAAAAGCATGGCGATTCGATGGCAGACTAGCTACAAAGAGTTATTCGACGCGTGCGGTATCAGAAGAAAGAATAATTTACATAGCAAGTGCTTTTTAGGTTCTGCAAACCTGCGACACATGTAGATACGCGGCGGAAAGTTTTACGTCACAGATCATTCGTCAAGCGCAATGTTGACATGTCACAAAGCTTTCGCTGTGGTTCGCACAAGTTCATAGCCTTCAAAACAACATCTCGAATCCATACCGCGCAGATTTGTTTACATACTTGCATCACTACTAGGAATAAAAGTTCATCAAACTCCAATGAATTAGTGCATTTTGTGACATTGCGTCACAATAACGGCATGGACCTAGAAAGCTCAGGATGCTGTGAATTGTGTGATGCAATGTTGGTTCCAGTATTTTTCGGAAACTTTATGTTGCGTGCTTGTGAATCGCTTATATGTACTTGTGAATCATTTGTATGGTGTTTGGGAGCATTGTAAATCGTTTAGTGCACATGTGTACAATGCTAATTACATCACTCCTGACAACTTTATCATACAGTACATCATCTTTGCACCACACATGAAGGTTTCTCCACCACATTGAACATAAACTCTCAAGTGGCTGGCCTTTACGAAAGTTGGAAACTGGCTTTTTCTTGGCACTAGAATACGACCTGCTGCTGAGCAAACACTGCTTGGATGCGAAGGGTTATGGAAACCCAGTCAGAGTTGCATTTTAGCTGGGTTTACATACACTTTCTCTGTCAAGCTAAGCTCCTCGGAGCTGGGAAAACCACGATAGTTACCGGTTGCAACCTAGCACTCCTGCGCTGTGTTGATCATCCAGCAGACTGCAACCCATTTCAAAAATGTAACCTATCAACACTCCAAATTCCCCAGTAATTTGGTCAGTGAGTTTAAACCACGATAGAAAATTATGAAACTGTTGAGGGGTGTCCGACAAGACAACCTGGTTAACAAGTTTTTCACGGTGTCCCAGTGCTTCAGCTTTAATTTGCATGGAATTATCTAATGTTTGCGTCTACAAAATCAATTCAACTCATTTCGTAGTCCTCTTTACATACTACATACAACAAACAACCCGACATTCGAGTTCCACTGAATCCTTTTTAGCTTTTGCGCTCATGAACAAAGTAGTGGCTGGACACCCTGTCATAGGGCCTGCAATCTAGTAATTTATACAGACAAACGGAAATGGAAAAGTATATGGATGACAAACTAACATAAATAATGCAGGAACGAGCTTAACATTTCAGCACATTAACACTGAAGTAACTGATACCTAACTGAGCACTACCAGTCGAAATAAATCCTTTCTCAGCCAAGAATCAACACTATGATCTTGTCATAGTACATATTTCTCTTGTTGAGTAGCCTAGAGTAGGTATCACCAGCTCTTAATCAAATGGAACCATACCTAAACGAGGTAAGATTGGTATCATATCATTAGCACTTGACGAAAATGTGCAAACAGTGATGTTCAAATCCTTTAGGACATCACGTATGTCTTCCAATGCCTGAAAAATGTAAAAAAACGAACAAGTGTTCAGCAACAAAATCTTACTGGTAAAGGTACAGATCCAGGTTTTCTGAAGCTAATGTAACAAAGCAAAACAATGTGCCTAAAACAATAATTTACCCTCAAAATGACAACCATGTGAATAATAATAAAGTTCTGCACTTGTTTATGAATCAGACACAAAATATGTCTTATCTTATCAGACAACCTGTTTTATACCAGATGCTTGTTGTGGTAAATATTGGAAAGTTGAACCTTGTTTTAACCACCAAAAATATATCTGCCTCATGTTATTGACAGATCATGAATTTAAGAATACTGTGTGTCTTTTTTCATGTGATAGTAACACGTGAATAACCAGGGCTACCATCCTATCCTTATTTCTAAGGTTTGTCCTTATTTTGAAGTACTACATGTTGGAAAATATTGTCCTTATTTCTGAAAAATGTCCTTAATTGTGACTTGCATTGTGAATTTTTTCTTACTTTCTGTAGCATAATAATTTTAAATAGACAATATCTGGTAGACATACAGACTATTTCCATCTCATCATGAACATTTTGTAATCAAGCTTTTGTGATGTCATGAGAGTAGTGTAATGTTGCAGCACAAAGACGTAACACAATATCAAGTATTGTTTGGCTGGTTAGGAATCTTAGGAAGGCTAATTTTGTAGTGAAGATTTAGCATTTAATTGAGTAAAGAAACTAGCAAGCAACAAAGCCTTTTTGTGACAAGTATGAGATAGAAATCGAGATGCATGAGGTTGTTTCCAAGAATAGTTATTGCTGATGCAGATTGTTCCTGGTAATAAAATACAATATATTCATTACAAACATTTCCTACCTCGACCAAAGCATTGTCCTTCCCAACAATGATTAACTTCGGCTTAACCACCAGAATACAATGAGTTAGTGGTTGTGCTCGTAGCTTGTGGTTGAGAAGTGCAAGCTTTGCTCCAATTCTCATGCAGGCAAGCATCATAGCAACATTCATAGGCTCATTATACATTAGTACAGCAACCTAAAATGGGATGAATTGCAGAAGATTTCAGATGTACACAGAACCTGGCATAAATCAATCCTAAAACTTTAGTTGAAGAACTTAGTAAAAATCTTGGATCACATCAAAGTTAATCAGAAACTTTAAACTAATATAATCTTCCAAACACAAAGCAATTAAGATATTTTTGCAACAATAAAGAGAAAGGCAAGTCACATATTTTATTGATAAAGAACATAAAGAGGCATTACCTTATCATTTTTGTTTACTTCAAACGACATCAAAACCCGAGACAGTTTGTTTACCATGTGGTTTACATCTTTGTATGTCCACTCTTCATCCAGGTACACCACAAATGTTTTTTCTGGACATTTGGAAGCCAACTGCAACAATCTGAAAAGCAATATACATAAACAGCGTGACCCAAACAACAACCATAAATACAAAGGTGGCCCAAAAAAACATAAATACAACAGGGTACAAGGAACCCATAAACACAGGATAGCCTCATAGAAAAGCACAGATACATGGCAATCCCCAAAAAACAGAACCTATAATTTTATTATGGGCTCTCTTTTCAGGTTACCCTCTATACATAAGTATACCAACAACACAATTGCCTCAAATTTTTTTACAAAAATTGCATTAGCAAAGGCTGTTATAAGCAAGTACGTAGTTAACTGAAATATTTTTGTTTCCTAATTGAAAGACTATGACACTTAAAATTGCATAACAAAGCTGTAAAGCTTACAATTAAGACCAAAAAATATCATGTTAACAACACACAAAAACTATCCAACAAGAAATGGGGATGGAAATTAGCTGAAATTATATTGCATGTAAACAATACAAACTTTCATCCAACCAGATATCATTTATGATTCAAGAACATCATTTCTCCATTCCCAAGCTAAGCTCTCTAACATCTAAAATCAATTGTCATATTACTTCAAATAGCTGGTGTTCAAGTGTTCAATTTATTACCAGATTACAAAATGATGTTCAAATTATTTAGAAAGTCGGTCATATGACACTGATGAAACATAATATAATTTTAAAAGTATTTTTACAAAATAACTTGGAAGGAGTTGGTCTGAGACTTGAGACTTTTGCTTGGTACCTGATCACAAACAATTAGCTAAGGATCTGTCTTGATATTGACAATTAGTTGCCCATGAGCTCCCAAAATTTTTGTAAATTATATGTTGCAGTGCATGAGAATGTTTCCTTCATTTTATAAATTGCATTGCTGGTATCATACTGAATTTCATTGTTTCTTAATAAAATCAAAACATTGCATTGAATTATCTACAAAACAGAGACATAATTCTAGTTTTTACCTAAAAACTTGTGTGTTTTATCCTTCATTTCTTGTATCTATTCATGATCTACACAAAACTAGCTATTCGCAATCTTGGTTTCAGAAATTTTGTATATGTTTTTGATGTAGCAAGAAAGACCTTTAAGTTTTAAATGCCACTGAAACTAAACATTCCAGCTAGTTTCATAGATAACGGCCAAGTAAAACTCATTGATTTACATCTTTTAGCACAGGAAGTGATTTTCTATTCTCGGTGTGCGTAAATGAACTCAACCAATTAATCAAACAAACATTTTGTTTTTCTAATGCAAACATAGCATTTCTACACAGCCACAAAAACAATCAAATTTTCTAACACTCTTTTCAATCAGACCACTTTCTGCACAAGTATAGTCCGAGTGTTCAAATAAATTTTGCTACAGCTCTGCTAAGAATCAATAAATGCCAACCAAGTAGCAAAATGTCAATTGGGCCAATGCCAAGTAGTCCACAGCAACAGTGATCATATCTTGAAGTAATAACTGCACGTGAATTTTACTGGAAAAAAATATATGTGAGATGCATTGCTTCTTTGTTGGTTGTCCAAACTAATTTCTGGGCCGGCAACACACAAATTAACTTAGCTGAAATAATCAGTACGAGAAAATCCACTGCTTCTTTCTGATGAAAGTGTCAAAAAGTGTAGGAGTATGTCAAAATCATGAAAAAACTACATTAGAGGCAGGAAGATAAATTACAAAGAGTTCAGCACACCAGGAATTTTAGAACTACACAATTTTTCAAGGAATAAACAAAAGCACATGGACTTATTGTTCTAAAAGACATAACTAAAGTGCCATTTGTCAACAGTACAAACAAGAATAAATACTGCAGAATTGGAACAGATATAATGGTGATACTTCATATTTACTACCATACCTTTCCGAATACGTAACCATTTCTTTTTTTAAATTTTCATTGGAGCCTATCATCTTATGCATAGTAGATAGGAATTTAATGTCTGAGGAGATCCATGGAATACAAAACCAAAGTGACAAGATAGCTGCAACCATAAAGATCATGCAATAAAGCGTAAAAGAAAACAGATCCATATTTTCACCATGGGCAACATGGAATTACAGAAATGCAACAGTTGAAACTTATCTCAAAAGCCTAAATCCATCTAGACAATAACAAATTCCTTAGTTAGCAAGCAATGGGTATCACAAGCATCACATATATTGCTGAACTGGCGATGTAGGCCTATTTCATTTTTTCATATACTATAGCCTATAAGCACATGATTATGATGATACTCTTGTCATGACACCTACAAAACTGGCGCAACCAGGTAGGCTGTCATGACAGACCCTTTTCCAGCTAGCTGGCCCATACTGCACTACTTTAACAACTGCCGACGAATGCTAACGAAATTGAGTTTCCAGTCGCGTGATCCCGTCTACTGTGTGTGCAGCGTGCTTAGTTACCAGTGTAGAGATGGCACGGGCCGCTAAGAGTCCAGTCTTCGGGTCGTCCGCTAAAGGTTTTGAAACAGCCGCTGACAATTTTCTTAGCGGTGACGTCATTCCGGACCGCTACGGGCCGCTGCGGTCTGCTCGCCAATGAGGCGAAATATTTGTTTTTTGCAAAGTTTCAAAATCTAACAATGAAATTGTTTGCTGCTGTTCTTCTCTTTCACGGTTCTGCTCATATTCCGTTTCACTTGTTTCCATGCAAATCAGTGAACCACGTTAAGAATCCATCAAAGCAACAAACACTTTCATTTATAGTCTGTCGCTGTTGCCCAGGTTCATGTTTAGGACAGGTGTTCCCAAACTTTCTCTGGCCATGTATGTACCCCTTCAGCATTTCGATTGATGAGCATGTACCCCTAAAATTTCTTATGACACAAAGGTTGAGGAAAATAACAAAAATATATTTACCAATAAGCATGACTTTGAAAATACTATTCACAGATGAATGCATAAATATTTCGAAATGACATAGCCTATATGTAAACATATTTTTCCCTTCAAATGCTAACCTTAAATGTACCCCTTCAAACAGGAAAGGTAGCCCTAAGGGTACATGTATCCCAGTTTGGGAACCCCTAGTTTATTAGAGGCTAAGTTTAGGTTAGGGTTTTAAGATTTAGATTTAGG
>JGI24158J21664_10010005_pt1 | contig 12655 bp, 6 predicted proteins | sample Ectturendosymbi3_FD_21664 | JGI IMG/M metagenome (IMG submission 21664) | reverse complement strand
GCGAGGGTGTCGGATAGTGATGAGCGGAGAAGCTACAGCATGCAGAGTTTTCGGTGTGAAAATGGAACACGAACGGGTTGCGAATGAAATTATCCAAAGAACCTTCGAAGCTTTCACACCTTGCGGTTCTAAGCAATCTCTTAAAATTCTGCAGGAGCGACAAAGCCACGTCGGACACAAGGCAGTCACAAGGTGTTCGGCGGGCCTTTGGGCGTTTTCTCGAGAGCGAGTCAGGAGAACTCGCATTATCGTGTGACTTTGTCATCTCATTGCCAAACCATTGCAGTTGGGTTCGCAGTTAATGTCGTGAACTCTTTCTAAATTTCCGGTCTGTGCCGCTAGAACTTACGATAACAGTTATTAGGTCAGGATTTATGACCCTAGGTGACGACAGAAACTAACAATGATTTAAAACCAGGAAGCTTCCATCCAAACCTTCCTAATGCAAAGCATATTGTTTGAACAGAGAACCAGGCTGGTATTGTCTTTTCACGTANTTTGTTTTCATTTTTCGAGTTGGTGCTTGGTGGTAGCTATCACAGCTGGGACACGCAGGCAAAACTTATTGAGTGCTTTGCATCTATAGCAGATTAAATGTAACACTGCGTTTTTAAACAGCGTTTTGTGAAAAATCCATTCCTTTCCTACTTCGACCGACGTTTGAGGATCCCCAAGTACCCTCTAATTTCCCAATGAGTAAGTTTACACACGCGAGAGCGGGCCTCCAAATCCAGGAGCCATGGTATTTCGTTTTTATGAGTGCATGGTGGACATTGATGGCATTTCAGAATCTTTTTCACATGTTCATGAGAAACGATTTTCAAGGGGAAGCATTGCGTAAGAGCAAACCTGAATGAAAACTCTTTCCAAGTTACGTTTTTGCCGCGATGCGATATGTGAAAACGTGCAACCGTGTGCTGAGGCGCGTGTGATTAAAGACTCGATTTTGTCAGAAACAACAAGTCAAATTTCTTACGTTTTCGTATAGCAACCTATTCATACACCACCTCTATCATCAAATATTGCGTTGGTCTTGTGCATTGCTTTCCGCTGTGTACGTTGTTTGCCAGTCGTCGCTACGGGCGAATCCCAGTGGATCTGATTGATTTTTCACCGCTGATTCTGATTCTATAAACATTTGGTTGTTAGACATGAAACTTACAACAAAATGAGCTAAAAAGACGTTGTATTAACACTTCTCCGTTCTTCACGCAATTCGAAGGACTCTAAGAAGAACCAATCAGCAGTTCAACCGATACAATCCACTCACGAAGACCAGTGGCTTTCATTTCTAATTTTAGAAAACGAGTTGTTGTCTTTGAGGAAATAGCCAGCCGCTGAATCGCGCCAAGGGATTTTGTTCAAAAGCTTATACTATAGATTAAAATAAATGTTCTGGAGACGGTTCTTATGTTGCCCTAGCCGTGAACGTACCGGCTTGCATGCGCGTTGACTATCACAAAGGTAATTTTAGACAATAGATTTTCTGCTTATCACCCCAATTCCCTAGCTGTAGTTTTAAGTAAATTCAATAACGCGTTTTTAGGAAAAGATATGCCAGTGAAAAAGATTGTAATTTGATGCAAGCGGAAATCGGCAAACAATTTTTGTCATTATAATGAAAATCACATCCAATGAAAACAAGGGCGGATCAAGGGGGGCGATCGCCCCCTAAAACCTACGAAAGTAACCTTCTTCACCATAAGTTTGTACAATTCGGAAAACAACATTCACGATATAGGGTCATTTGGTCGTCTATTGTTTTGTCACAACAGTTTTGTGAAGCATACTTCATCTCTCTTATAGTAGCGAAGCTGTTATGAGACTGTATTACCAAATATTACTGAAATAGCCCCCCCCCTAAAGTTACTGGCTGGATCCGTCCCTGAATAAAAGCGATATCAACAACGTTTCGTATTTACTCGATTGTAAACCGCGGCTTGTAAAGTTTTTTTTCATCATTTCGTGCGTCTTACAATAAAGGGCAGCTTAGACTTTTTTTTAGCTTGTCTGGATGACGCCCTGTCTTTCCTTGCATATGGTTTGTTGAACACACCCCCTTTCCGCATTATCTTTCCTCTCTTCAGCATCATGTCCACACTCCGTCACAGGAGGGATTATGATGAACAGAAGGCAGTTGTGATGGTGAATCATCATCACCAGGGTTGCTAATCAAACACGAAACATGCTATACATAAAAATATCTCAGAGGCTTAGGTAATCTATATGGTGAAGTGCGGCTTACAGTCGAGTAAAAACGGTATTGCAGACGTTTGATAACTCCCGGTTAAAATCATCAGTGCATTGTAATGATAACAGGAGATATCGAAACGACTGCAATATGTCGTTGACATCGTTTTGGTTGGCCGTGATTTTCATTACAATCTATTCAGCACTTCCGATTTTCGTGTATCAATTTTTTTGTCACTTTTGGAGAAATTTTGCCAAGGAACAATTTTACTTTGGAAAGTATTCACAATAGTCTTTACATAAATACGTTCATTACGCCATTTTTGCTCAAAATGTCAATAATCTGGTGAACACCGTCTATTGAAAAGATTCCTTTTACAGCTAAGAATCAGACACTAAAATCTTAGTGTATATTTCGCTATGTGGGCACCATCTGCTCTTATTCAAAAAAATATGTTGAACATTCGGTAATTTGTATGTTTTTCTAAAGGGCTTTGCTAAGAAAATATTCCCTCTTTCACTTTTTGGTTGCAAAAGTCCCATACTAGGGTTGGATTATCCGGATATTGGTTAACCGGTTAACCAAGGCATTTTCAGCTATCCAACATCCGGATAACATTTTGTCGGTTAAGCGGATTATGAAGGAATAATCTTATTACTGCTTTTTTATGTTTGTATGACGTTAAGCAACTCTGAATTGCCTTGTTGTCAACTGCGGGCGGCATGTCATCCCATGGTTATCTTGCAGTGGTACGCTGACCTTGAAACCTGTATTTACTTTTCATGTATTCTCTAGAATGTCGGGGAAGATTTGTTCTATTACGTTGCAAAGTAATTGATATGGGACGTGAGATTTTTAAACTCCCGGCATTAACAAAGAGATTCAGTCGAAACCCTTTGAGTCGAGTGTATGGCCTATGTTTTTTAAGTGTATAAATATTAAAACAACATTGAAATGGAATTCAAACGTTTCAAAAGTGAAAACCCTGTGTGGGGCTACTTCAACAAATGGCGAGAGGGCAAAGTGTGATACCTGTGGAACTAATTTTTCTTGCGAGGGAGGATCAACGGAATCTATGAGAAACCACTTGCATTTGAAACACCAGATTCAGGTTGAGTCAAAGACAAAAGCTCATGTTCTTCTTTGGCAGTCGGTTCTACAGGTAAAACCGCGATTGACAACTTTTTTAGACCAGTCAAAGTCTCGGAGAATTGTTGCAGAGCTGGCAGCTGTTGACAGAACGTCTTCTTACACAATTACTACCAGCAGGCAAATGAGGCATGCGTTTCTAACAAGAGGATACAGGTTCTAGACACAGAGTGAAATGTTAGAAATCTTGTCATGACATTCTTCTATTAACTGAAAAGCAATATAAAAGAAAAAATAAAAATGAAAAAATGGGCTGGGAAATTCTGCTCTATTACGTTTGACGAGTATACAAGCACACGAAACAGGAGATACATAAATCTAAACCTTCACAGCGATGAAGAGCACATTAAGGAAAAATAAACATTACAAATTTGTGTTTTTTCGTTGTACTGTACAAAGTTACCTAAAGTACAAAAGTAACAGGTCTTTTTATTTTGACTGCTAAATGGATTTGAGTCAATATTTTAATCATCATTAAAACTTTAGCAACGTCTTATATCTTCTTTTGAATATCCGGTTAACCGGATAGCACAAAGACCAAATATCCGGATATATCCGTCATCCGGATAACAGATTTTTACAACTATCCGTCTAACCCTATCCCATACATTAAACGTATATTCATTTACAAGTGACAATCGTGCTAAAAACCTAGCATCAAAAGCCAAATTCCCGTATCAAGCGAAATTTCTGACTTAACGCCATATGAGCATGCACAGAGTAATATTCTAAATATCAAATACGATGAGAAGACGAATGTTTAGGGCTAAATGTTTGGTGTTTAGGTGTGTCGGGTTAGGGTTAGAAATAGAAAATTATTGAGGTCCAAGACTAAGTCCAATAGTTTGCAGTGGTTATACTTATTCCCGTACTATAGCCTGCTGTTAGTGTCTGACTTTTAACCAAAAAGTTTAAATTACGCACATCAAAAATGTAATCGCCAAACTTTATTCTTTTACGCTCAGAAGCAAGATAACTGACAAAAAATAATAGGTCAGAAATTTCGCAGAGATCAGAAATTGCGCTTGACATCGGAATGTGTAAACTTTGCACACAAAATTATAGCAACCAAGTGTTGTTGCGGCACTCACTAAAGTTTTTTTCGCTGTTTAATATTTGAAGCCATCACACAAACGCCAATTTCTTATCAGCAGAACTCCCACTGAAGGCTTCAAACAGACAGGTGGTGGCGCTATATCACAGCGGAAGAACGCATTTCCCAAATAAGTGTGGCAGAACATTTACCAATGAAATTTGTTACCATGTAGAGCAGTATTAGGCTACTTCGTATATGCAAACGTATTACAATAGCCAGCGGCGTAAGCTGAGGTTTGCGTCATGGGGGAAACTTAGCTAAAAATGTCTCACTGGCTACTGTAACGAGCCAACCAGTCAAGTCTCAGAAAAAAACTTGAAAAATCATGGTGAATCCAGATGTAAATGGCTATGCAAAAAAAGCAAATCACCGGAAAATACTCCGAGAACAGCAAACAAAAAACATACTGAAGGCCAAAAGAATACTAAAACCTAAATATAAGCTACGTGGCGGCCCGGTAGGGTTGCCTGATGGCCGGTATTTTACTGCTAATTTAGCAGAGGCCGGTAAAAAGCCGGTATCTGAAAATCAGTGCCTGAAGCCGGCATTTTAAAAATTAATAATGTGCGGTAACATCAAAATGAACTAAGGCAACTAACAAAACGAACTAACAGATTTTCTCAAATTATAACGACTCTAGTAGTGGATCTTTCAGGAAAGTTCCTTCAGGCAAGTTTATTTGCTGCTGTTTACGCAATCCTTGGTACGATTGTCACGTCACATGCATTGTAATGAGCCAGCCAATATACTGGCAAATTATTGATCGTAGCTTAGCAATACTGATTGTCTCTCTGTTTTCCCTATGGTGCTTATGAATTACGACACAGCTTAGACCTGGCAATGCTAACAAAATAGCCGGTATTTTTACACAACGTATTTGGCAACCCTAGGGCCCTGTGTTTACATTTAGCTTGGCAGGGCGCCTCTCTTCCCCACTGTCAGTTACGTCACTGACAGAGCTATTTTATGGAACTTTGATCGGTTGAGTTTTTTCGCAGCGACGCAAAGCGAATGAGATTGTTTTTTCTTGCTAGTCTCCATTCAGCAGCATGACTGTACAGTAGAATAGAAAAAGTTGCAACACATCATTGCCAAACGGACTAACAAGAAAAGTTAATCTGACTTATGAGCCCTCTGAAGCACAAATTGACTTTCTTCGCTTTTCTTTATAATTCGCAGTTTGTGCAAAAGCTTCCAACGGGTGAAACATAAGAGTTCGCGAATACAAGCAGAGTATTTTCAGAACAACACTGGCAAAAGTGTTGTATTCAATGTGAAGTAAATTTTCGTTAGGTGAAAATCACAGGGACGAAGGAACCCGAGCACATGACTGGTTCCACAGACTTGCTAGTGCGAAAGTAATTGCTGACGAAATTGTGTTTCACCACAGCATACCTGTTAAACATTGCACACCTTAAAGCAGGTTCGGATCCTGCCAGTAAAGTTAGGGGGCGATTTCAGTAATCTTTGGTATTCAAGTCTCATAAAGGCTTCGTTACTAAAAGAGAGAGGTAGTATCAGGGGCGTCATAGGCGTACGGGAAGGCATTTTATTGGGGAGGCGGAAAAACTTGCCCTGAAAATAAAAATTTGCCCTAAAAACAGACAATTTGCTATGAAACAAACTTTTTAGTTTAATCCGCCGAATGAGGCCTGAAACCTTATGTAAATCTGTTCTATACAGTTGAATTCGTTTATAACGGCTTCCTCTGCAACGTCAATTCGCCCATAACATTACATTTTGTTTGGCCGCGATGGCATCTTTCATATGCATTTCAAGTCGCTTATTATGTCAATTCGGCAATAACGTTCGTTATGCAATCCCCTAGAGGTGCCGTTATAGGCAAATTCTGTAGTTACCTTACTTGCTAACTCAAGAGGTTGAAGTTCCTTGCGTATTGCGTTCTCCCAGACAAGAAATTTTACAGTAATTGCTATTACTGATGCAAATATGTACGCAACTTCGATGACGCAACGCAATGTTTTAAGGGCAACGGTTCCGGATCGAAGGGTCTGACACCTTAAGCCTGCCTGTGTTATCGCTGCTGTGTGCTTGAGCAAAGCACTTAAAGACGCGCACTCAAAGGAGGCAAGCAATCTGAATGTCCATGCTGACCGCTTCTAAAACTCCTGTTAATCAAAAAAATCTATCATCTTAACACCTTGCACCTCTACCCAGCGAATACGAACAAATACTCGAAAACGAACAAAGAAAGAGTTACCGAATTCGTATATCAAGCTGTTGAACTACCGACATCCGATTGTTCGATTTTTACAGAAAACGAGGGCTTTGTCCAGATCAAAGTCACTATAACCAATCACAACGTTGGTCCAGATTACAAACTACACTAGCCCAAATTACACGGATCACCCCCATGTGAATATACACTGTATTGAAAATTTTTTCACCGCTCACGATTTTTGAGCAACTTGCGCTTGCCCTGTAAAAACAGAGTTGTTTTGAAAATTTTCGTTGCATTGAATATACTTCTTACATTTAGGATTTGTAACAACTTGCGCTTGCCTTGAAAACAGAGTTTCCCTTGAAATTTTTCACTGCATTGAGTATATTTTTTACCATTCAGGATTTTTGAACAACTTGCGCCTGCCCTGAAAAACAGTTGCCCTGAAATTTTCACTGTATTGAATATACTTTCTACATTCAGGAGTTTTGTGCCACTTGCGCTTGCCTTGAAAATCAGAAGGTGCCTTGAATTCACAGTCCTGAATATACATTTTATACCATTCAGAATTTTTGAACAACTTGCGCTAGCCATGAAAAACAGAGTCGCCCTGAAAGTTTTCACTGTATTGAATATACATTTTACATTCAGGAATTTTGAGCAGCTTGCGCTTGCCCTGAAAAACAGAGGGTGCCATGAATTCACTGCACTGAATATGTATTTTATATCAGTGCTTCGCCACCGGTGGGCCGCGAAGCTCCTGCAGGTGGGCGGCGAAATGTTCCGAGATAACGCAATAATTACGCCTAGTCATATGTTCTGAAACACATTTTGCGTGAAGTGGGCCCAAAATAAAAGTCTCGGCGAAAAGTGGGCCGCGACATAAAAAAGGTTGAGAAGCACTGTTTTATATCATTCAGGATTTTTGAGCAAGTTGCGCTTGCCCTGAAAATTTTCAAGCGCGGGAGGGTGGCCGCCCTATCCGACCCACCGCCTCATACGCCTATAAGGGGCGTAGTGAGAGGGGTGAGGGGGAACAATTTCCTGGGCACCAAATCACTGCGGAGGGCACCGAAAAGCCCCAACAATTTCACAAGCACTTTCTTCAATACAGTACATTTGCTTCCGAAAGATCTCAGGCTAGAACATGGGAGCGCCACACTTGCTTCTTTCTCCTGGCGTCATCTAACCTTGTTACGCCCCTGTGTAGTATGGTTCGTGAACCAATGTACGACAAAATGGCCTTTAAACACGACTGTTTTCTTCCGAATTAGACTAAATTATGGTGAATAANGTTACTTTCGCGGGTTTCAGGGGGCGATCGCCCCAATCACAACCCTGGATACGCCCCTTCCTTCCAGTGGGAGGAAATGTACGCAAAGCTNGGAGGCATTTTCTAATAAAGTTCATGTTTTTATGAAGGTTTACATCCCAGTATGACAATATACCTTTGCTACATTTTAACCGAAGTGCTAACGAAAGCGCCGTCGGTAGCTAGTCTATAATCTTGGGACTTAGCTGACCAAGAAAGACGCATTCTCTTCTTTTTTGTGCAGGATAAATACAGACTGTACAAAAGAAATTGTACAACAACCTTTATTATCAATATTGCGGAGGTAACCAACAGGATAACATTTAGAAAACTGTGATTAACTGATGTGAATATAAAAACGAGGCCGACATTTCCCGAAAACGTCCAGCTTACATCAGGCTTTCATCAAGCCTGCCATGAAACTGCAATGCAGCAGAAGTCACAAAACGCGCATAATGAATCATGACCGTGACATACAGAGACATAACGGCGAAACAAAAAAGTTTTAAAGACGCGCAAGAGCACATCAGTTACAGCATATATAAAATTGTCAGCCTGATCTTTGCGAAACACGCATCGCCAGGGTTGCCAGATTGGCTCTTTTGACGGCAAATTTAACAAATTTGGCTTTTTTAGAGGCAGTTGCCGTCAACAAAAATTGTTTGGCTTTTTCTTGTCAATATTTCCCTTTTTTGGAGGCAGTTGGAACACACTATCAGACTGGTGTTTTGGCTTTTTAAATATCTTCCTGAAAAGTGTTATTAGGCTTTAGACAGTGCTTGGTGCATTTTCTCAAACGTTATCTGGCAACCTATAAAAGAATAAAATTGTAGCATATCCAGCAACCCATAATGCCAAAGGTTCGAGTGAAAACACTGTAGAAAATGTGGAAGATGAAGTAATGCTACAACATTATTCTTCCAAAACGTCTTACAACTAATAAAGAATTTTAAATTTTACGTTTCGTTAACACTTTGGCTTTTTTTCAGGCATGGTTTGGCTTTTTTACTCAAGAGATGCCTGGCAACTCTACGTATCGGAAATAAGACATCGAACGCACTGATCGATAATTCAGATTGCAGTCATTGCATTTGAAATTCCTTTTACAAAACGACGGATTGCTGAATTGATTTTTACCAATTGAAGGCCCAACGTTAATATGAAAAAGCGTTAGATATCTTTTCACAAGTGCAAAGCAGCGTTTGGCCATACATCACTTTAATACCCGATTGAGTACTTTTACTTCTTTTTTCAGGTCGGCATCATTAAGTTGTTGCACAACATCTCACTCTGCCTTGACCTCTGCGTCATAGAAATCATGCGCTTTTAGTGACATCTGCTGCTTTGCTGTTTCGTACCATTTGCCCTGATGAAAACCTGTTGTCCGCTGGCTGAAACTCCGAGGAAGTTTTTAAGTTTACAACAGGAGATCATAAAATTTTATACTTTATTTTTGATGTTACTTTGACATCACATTCCTCTCAGACCACAGCCTGAAATATATCTCGTGAGTGGCAATTAAAGATATCGCTTTTGCTTAATATACGCTCCTACGATTTCGTCAGTGACCTAATCAATCCCTCAGTCCTTCGTTTTAAAGTGTACTATGCACCACTAAAGCATAACGGGTTTTGCAATAAAACTAGAGCGACAATAGCACAGAGTGGTGATCGTTGCTAATGAGCAGCGAGGGGCACGAAGCGGAATGAACTCAGCTGGACATGAAAGCGTGTTTTTAAGAAATTTGATGCCTGTCACAAGGCTACAGTACAAGGGTACATGGCAACTTGTTTGGAAACTATACACACTTAATTTTATCGTCATCTGTACAGTAAACCTCGGTTAATCCGGGTTCGATTTCACCGACGGTTTTGTCCGGTTTAGGCGAAGATCCGAATTAACCGAAGATGGTTGTTTCTAGCCTGACGTCATCGAAGTACTGAGATATCGGCGAAAATCACTTCAATTAACACATTTACGACCCAGCAGCAGACTTTCGCAGAAACACAACGAACTGATTGATGTGTTTACAATGTTTTGGTACATCATACCAGTAACCGTCATGTCCAGGTAGTTACGAACAATCTTTCAGTTCATAATTTTAGATTACTTGGCTGCAAAATCTGGGATTTTGGACTGGCGTAGAAATTTCTGCTACTGGTTCATAAGCAGTCGCTCTATTTGGAAGGTAATGCTCTTCAGGCATCTTACCGAGTACGATACACTCAGCAATAATGCTCGACACAATGGACAAAAACCGTGGTGCGGCGGCGTGCCTTGAGCGTGTTCATCACAATATGCTATGCCTCTGTGTGACGTAACAATCATCTCCACGATTAGTCGAATGTTGCACGCAGTTGCGGCCGTTGTTATAACAATTCTGCACGCTCGTTGATAATCGTGAGCACGCTTGTGTTGCGTCGGATGGCTGTCGAATCTTTCCTAGAGATCAGTCAGTGAACTGAACACGAAAGTGGGGAAGTGCAGAAAAGTCCGGATTACGAGATGTGAAAAGCGCAGATTTTATCCGGTATTGGCGAATATCCGGATTAAAAAAAACGAATAAACCGAAGATTTTTCTAAAGAAAATGGTTAGAAATCATTCGTACCACCAGTTTTATCCGGTTTTGGCGAAGATCCGGAATCACCGAGGTTTATTGCATTTTCGTTAAAGGCACGTTGCTTACCGTTAGTAGCACAAATGCTAAAGTAAATTCATTAAGTCCGTTTGTTCACGTACCGTGAATAAATGAATCTCAAGCGAGCAACGATGCGTTTTTGAGCAACACTGATTTGTACAAGTCGGACCCGAAATTATTTAAGTCAGCAAGCTCTAGCCCTCTGGTCACAAATACGAGCGGTATGCGCATTAATAAATGAATGCTATTTGAGTAATTTTGCTTACCTCTGGAGGCCTACCCGGTTATTCCCTGTGACACGTAGTTAGAACAAAGACCAGAAAATAAATACCTAGAACTTTTCTTGTCAGTAAGTGAACATGATATAGGATGGCCTTGGGCGGAAAATTCATTATTTACCTGGAATGCTACTGAGCATGTTATGCTTCAGACATGAAAAACTTGAGGTATAACAAACTCAGTCAAACGCATGTTTGCACTAGGATATGATATTGACCGTGGTATAACTCTCAGGGATGAGGTGGTGGCAAGTGTTGACGTAAGACAAAAAAGTGGCTTTATTAGCCGCTTTTTTTGTTGCAGTCTAAACTGCGGAAAATCGTATCGTCATAGACTTGGGTTAATCATGCACTGTTATCAAAACAGAGCTCCATAGTTTGACATTGATTTCACAGTTGCAGCAACGCAGGCTAATACCAAGGTCTTTTGTGCATTTGCAACGGCCGGCTTTCAATGCTTCCCGCAGCGTGGCTGTTCAATTTCTCCCGCCAATAAAGAAACAAGATCAGCTCTCGCATCTTTTCTGCGCCGCGAAGGTGACGCCTGTGTGCGACATCTAGCTTACGTAACAGTACCTAGTACCGGTAATTTTCCACTGCGAGAAACGTGTTTCCAGTCGTGGTCGGAGTAATGATGTGTGCTGAGAAACAGACTGAGTCACTGGTGCCACGCCTTGTGATTTTTCACTAGATCTAGTGATTTTAGGATCATCTAGTGATCTAGTGATTTTTCACTGCAAACTAGTTATTTTGTTTCAAAGTATATGTTTCAAGAAAATTGGTTATCTTTTTTCTAACTTTTCAATTTTTCATCCCTTTTTTTCAGATTTTCAGCATTTTTCATTCCGTAAACAAGTGGTAATGTGAATTATTGCTTGAAGATTTGCACAAACACAACGAACCGTTTCTAATATGCGTTTCTCATTGTTTGCACCTCCGTGCTACATAGTGTTAATAGCTGCAATATTGGCCATGGCACTATTTCCATTTCTTAGCAGGAAAACTGCACAGGAAATAATTAATTACCTGTTAGGTTGATTGCTCGAAATGCTCACGAGTGGTGTCATTTCCTGCTCTTGAGGAAAGCTTGAAGATTTCATTTTTAGTATGAGATTTTCCAGGCTTCAACATTTGTGAATATTTGCAATCTTGCAAATGATGTTAAGGCTTTTGGGCAATAAAGTTAATAGATACATCATTTCAGGCAAAACTGCGAATTTCAACGCAAAAACTTTAAATTTAGTGATCTTTTTTCAGATCTAGTGAATTTTTTTGTGAATCTCGTGATTTTTGTCAAGAAGCCATTGGCAGCACTGGACTGAGTTACCTTTTCACGATGATCAGGGCAACGTCCTACCCAACCTTTAAGCGCTTCAATCTGTTTTCGTTTTGACAATAACATGGGGTTGGGGCCTCCAGTTGATTGAAATGAGATTTCAACTAAAAAATTCTATGAAACACCAGTCTTTGACTGCTTCAGGCAAAACTCATCAGCGAGCGGGTGCGCAGTCATTGCGTGGTTCGTTCATCAGTTGCCGCGCGAAAAGACGTCACGCATCACATACAAAAGATTTCTCTCCCTATTCTCTTTAAAGCATTTTGATATCCGAACGGAGAGTCATCTTGCCCAGCCTGCCAGCAACACTGGCAAATGCGATGTAACATCCGGAACTGTCACCTAGATGTCTTCCCCTAAGATTCGCAACTTTTGGCTCAAAAGACCCGATACTAGTTACCATCAAAAAGCTTTATACTTTGCAGAGCAACATGCCACATGAATAAATCCTGTTTTATTTATTAGGATTGCT
>JGI24158J21664_10010004_pt1 | contig 12655 bp, 7 predicted proteins | sample Ectturendosymbi3_FD_21664 | JGI IMG/M metagenome (IMG submission 21664) | reverse complement strand
CAAAATACTTTGTCAGGAATACAGGGACAGGAAGCGACGGCCGTAGCTGTCATTTACGTCACTGCCCCCACAAGTTCACGCAAAACAACAAAATACAAATGTACACATTCAAAGCAATCTGTCCACACATTCAAAGCTACACAAAAACAGTTCGAAAGTTGCACCAAAACCGAAACAAAAGTTGCAACCAAAAGATGTCAGTGTAAAAATTTTCAAGGAGTCAAGTAAATTGGAAGCGTGGTAACAATTCGAGAACATAATTTTGTTATTCCAGTCTCACCAATACTGTCACGCCCTCAGTTTCCACTTTTACAGATTTCTTGCCGTCATCGAGTTTGAGGTTGGAACCTAGTGACTGTATTGTTCCCACTAGGCTCAGGTCCTTGGCTGTAGTTTGTGGCATGGAACTATCCTCAGCGGGATGCGAGCTTGGGAGGTTGTTGATCACACGAACAACATTGCTTAAGATGGTTGTCGATATCTGAGCAGGTTTGCTAAATTTTATCCCAGTACTAAATGAGCAGTACAAGACAAAATGCGGTTTAAAATGTTTTTAAACCACTGAATGATTTACAGGAAAGAACAATACAAACCTTTTGCGATGTCAACAGTTGCTGAAAAATGTCACAAAAACGTCAAAAATTTTCAGTAATAGCAAAAGCGACTGCAGATGCATCTGCAGTCACGTTACTTGGTAAAGTTAGTCTATCCGCACATCTCGTCAATAGCTCATTTGATTTAATAAATTAGATTTTTATATAAGGTTCGGCAAAACAAATGTCAACCTGATTGAGATAAAAAGAAAAACATGCGCAGAGCTAATTTTTTAGAAATCTTGCGCCTGTCTCTACTGCTTCCAATTTTAATGATGCTCAAAAGACGACGCTTTATACATGTCAGAATGAAAAACTGCTTCATAATACTCGCTTTGTACACTTTTTGGAGTGTCATGAGTGGTCAGAGGCGTACTTTTCTGCTTACTTGCACCGGGGCCACAGGGTTATACGTATGGAGTGAATGCTGCAAAGGTGGTAAGCCAATGGCAGCACGGCGCCTGAACGTAATACTTAAACCTTCCCATAACGCTGAGCAAGAGTCGGGACATGCTGCACGTACCGTTTTTCAAGCCTTCGGTATGACACCACCGAGAATGGAAACCAGCCTACCAGTTCCAGTTTCGCATGCTCAACCCACTGTTCCACTTATTTGGTAATGTCAAACTACGTGGAGGAAATAAATACATGATTTAGTTTTTACTCTCAAAATGTTCATCGAAAAACGGGATTAGTCATGTAGTCGGCAACCCACTCAAAATTATAGAATCTTACGTTGGTATTCTTTTGGTTGACTTCATCCGACAGAGTTTCGAGGAAACCAGTCACTTCTTCAGTTTCTTTCGTAGAGAGCTTGACACCGGTTGTTGCAAGCAGCAATGTGCTTGTTTGATTTTCAATTTCTTTGGATCCTCCAATTGCCTAGGTGTTAACGAAAAACTTGTCACAACACTGAGCGACTGCATGGTGAAATCCAAGCATTGAGACAATATCTTTTGCGGAAGGCTGAAGGCTTATACATCACTATTTCCGTCATTACATGGAAATGTACTTTTAGGAGCTCATAGGGTAACAACAGTATCCAAAAAAGGGTTTGAAGCACTTTTTTGCAAGACACGTGTTTAGGCAATAAGACAAGGATAGTTAAAATGCTGGCAAATCACCTCTGGGTGAGAAGGATGTTAATATCACACAATTTAGGCACAAATGAGGATCAACGTCCAAACTTGAGGAAAAGCTCTCTCGATTTTAAAGGACGTAATGCTAAATACGTCAGCCTCTTTTGTACCGTTACGCAGTCACCTTATCTTTTCCAATATATTGCCTCATGTACAAAGCAAGCTATAAATCTACTGTAAAGAAAAAAATACGATTATCTCTTTCCAGCTCAATTGTTTGTGTTGTCAATAACGCAAAAGTGTTTGTTAATTCCGTAGCAGTAGAAATTCAAGAAAATATTTTTGTGGTTTCGTAGTCGGCACCAATGAAATGTAGTTATATTGACACTTCAAAACATTTTTAACAACTTATGTTGATTTTAAGGATGCATAAGTTAGCAACTACAAGGGGAAAATTGCCAATATTACCTGCAGAAAACCTAAACAGCGCACACAAAAGGTAAAATTTAATAAAAAAATCGCCATAACTTTTACTCGCGCGCTTTCCTCTTAACTGGAAGAATATTTAACCGGAAATTTAATTATCTAAACTCCCATTGGATTTAACGACTTTCTCTTTATTCTTTATAAATGTACGTGTAGCCAGCCACTGCCAACATAAACGAAAAGTAATTTCCAGTCATATTCCAAATACTTTGCTTCATTTCATATTTGGGTGCTGCACTGTGACATAGGAAAAGTTTACTCAACTCAAAAATGCGTCTCTTGCTGGTTTACGAGATTAGCACTTTCAGCATTTATTAAATGCGCCTGTTGACTGGTCAGCACTAAGCCAAGTTTTGACTACAGCTAATTAAAGAAAATGAGAAAAAAGTATAGAATTAAACAACGTTGGCAAATTATGCGATTACTTTATTATGGGTCTGCATACAAGAGTAATTGGAGCAAAAGTCGGTTCTAAATTATGTGTGCATCTATTTTTTCTAAATTAGCAGTACAGGTACATATAGTACTCAAAACAAGCTCAACTGCTGATCTGCCAACTTTTTCATGGAGCCAATGAGTTGCAACACCAAAAGAATTCACCACACCGGCTTAGCCTGCATGAAAATAACGCCAGATTCATTTAAGATTCATTTAAAGATTTTAAAGATTCATTTAAAGCACTGAAACCTACAAACCTGTGCAACTGCAGAGTTTTGCTCTTCCTTCAACTGTCTATCTTCACTTTTGTTCATCATTGCTAAATAAAGCTTTGTGCAAAAACAATAAGCTTCCGCAACTTCAATCTGAGTAGTTTGTCCGAACTTAGCTGATGAATCGTACTTCGCAGTTGAGCAGCCACTTAAAAAAATGTGTGCATGCACCTTCCATGCACTCGCCTTATAACAAGCCTCTTAAGCTCAGGAAATTTGATTAACCTCAAGCGAAATTCCTATTCTCAACGTACCATATAACTAGGGATGAATATAATGGAATATCGAATCCTTTGTATTCGAATCCTTCAGTATTCGAAACCAAAAATCAGAGTTTTTGGAATATTTAGATTCGAAATAAATTTGGATTAAATAAACGTGAAAAATTGCAAAGTTGGCAAAACAAACAACTTCAGTAAATTTTGCAGTGGCACTCTGCGCTCCCAAGTAAGAGAAAGAAAGAAACACTCAACAAGCTCATGGCACTACGTAGTGACCTAACGAGCTAATTAACAGGTTCTATGATCGCTGATCGGCGTTCTAAACATCTGCGCGATCAGCTCATTTTGCTGCTAACAAGTTATTCCTGAATAGGACTCGATATTCTGAATTCGAAATAAAGATCCCGGAATATTCCGGAACCTCTAAATGTTCCATAATACACATCCCTTCATATAACTCATGTGCCTCCTAAAATCTTCACTGAACACCTGCAGAACGTCCATAAATATTGGGTTTTTATATAGCGCAAGACCGCTAACTTTGGCAAATATATAAACTATTACTAACCTATGGCATCACCAACATCATCAGTACCTCAGTGCAGTGAAGCGTGGCAGCAATTCCAACATGACAATTTTTTAATGAATTTGTCGCAAATTCCGAAGAAATAGAGTTTAGGATTTGTGGATATCATACAAACTACCTTGGCGAAATACAACAGACATGTACCAATTTTTTCATATACACCAAATAAAAACATTCTTACCAAATGCCTTCAAAATATATCGAATTCTCAATTTTTGTCATACAATAATGCCATTAGCAACGGCACCCATTGAAAACAATGCTATTTTTGAGGCATTGAAAAATATACACAAAAGGCTCGAAATTGAGGATTAGTTGCTGTGTACAGGAAGTACAAACTCAAGTATATGCTTATGATGATCTGAAAACACTTCAAACGCGTTCAGGCGAAAACTAAGAGAGGGGGCCCTGGAAGATACCTATTTATTCGATTGTTAGCCACCCTTGACTGTGTTATGGTATAGTTTAACCATAACATGTCTGGCTAAGGAAATGATGAAAATAACAGCGCATTAACATTGAAGAAAAAAAACTGTACGAATTGTGAATAAAATGTGTTGTGTGTATCTAAACTTTGTAGCGTAATAACGATTTGCTGTGTGTGTACTTTGACCAAGTGCTGTATTTAACGATGTGCAAGACCCATAATGTAGATATTGAATTGAACATTATGTATTAATATGTATTTGGCATAACGCAACATATATGAGGAAGTCGAGAAATTGCGAAATATCTAAATGTTAATTTCGAAATTTTAACCGGTAATCATTAGGACAAAATAACTACACTCCATTGCATAAAATCAAACGCAAGAAGAATTTAACTGCTGAGGCAAAAGTAACGAATGGCTGAAAAACAGTTATGACTGGCTACTTTGGGTTTTACAAAAGGAAGAATGCGCAAAGCATATGCGTGCAAATGCGGTGGTCGAAAGGTGAAAGAACTACTAGAACACGCACTGAAGTAGCTGACAAAACGAACGATTTACAAGCATTGGAAGTAATTGAAACAAGCAATGAACTGCTGGCTTCGCAAAAGTCTGGCGTAATGGTAATGTGAGATGAAGCGCAACGATGCATGACGTGTATAAACTCATTTAGATGAAAGAGGTTTACGAGGAGTTAAGTCTAATAACACTGGGGTAGAAATATATATATTACGAAAGTACTGAAAGAAACTTCCTCACTAATGGTGCGTTATTCCTCGATGCTGTAATGTTTGTGCAATTATATCATTTTAGAAGTCAGATTGGTTATGTATTGGAACGTGACTAATTAGTCTCATACCTGAATGTGATGAAAATGAACCTAAAAATAATAAACGAGTAGATAAAAACGAAAGTATACCCGAGTATGATGAGACTTTGATTAAATTATGCGAATATGTAGCAAAAAATATACCTTATACAGAATAAACCTGAAGTATGAGGTTTGGTGAAGCAGTACTTATAAATACAATAAATAATGTGCAATATTATCAAGTATCAATGTGTAATGTATTAAAACTGCTTGTATGAAATCGTATTATAACTTGTTTGTGACGTGAATGCTGTGTTGCATTGGTTAATGTGATGGGTTATATAAAATTCCCAGACAAAACGTAAGTTGAATTGGTTAATCTAACGTGACAAGGAAAAGCCCCGAGTAAAACGTAAGTTGAATAGGTTAATGTGATGGGACATAAATGAGAGAACGTAAATGTAAAAAGATAATAAGTCACGACAGTCATGGAAGAGGGACAAATAAGAGAGAGAGAGATTGAAAGCATCTACGTCATGACAAGAAGGGTATTTAAGGGGTGGATATACAGCAAAAATCAGTTGACTCAGTTAGCTCAACTGGGAACTTGTAAACGGAGGCATGCTGGGGTACTTCGGTTAACCAGAGGGCTCTGTCAGAAGTTCCTAAAACGAAAAAGATAACTATTAACAAGCAAATTGTGATGACTAACGAAGGCATGCTTTAACATGGTTGAAAATCGATGCTCGTATTGAGAAACTCACACGGGAAATAGTAGGAAACCACTAGGAATGTCGTATAATGTTGTAAACGTTATATAACGAATTTAGTGAAATATTGCGATGTATCGTTTGTTAACCGTTGGATTGTTTTGAATACAATATGCTCACTTTAAATTGAAATGAGGACTCCAGTTCGTGTTCATAAAATACGATACTGTAAGTTGTCAAAAGTCTGTTGATTGGCGTAGAAGAGAGAGTAAGATGGCTAAGTTTTAGACCCACAACGGGATATTCGGAACCACGGTGTAGTATGTTAAACTATAACTGTTCTGGATCTTTTTAGAGACTAGCCTAGCCAGCTAGATTTCCTCTACAAAAACTGTAAGCCGCCCTCGATTATAAGCCGCACGAAATGGTGTTACAAAATTAATGCAAGCCGCCCTTGATTATAAGCCGCACTTGAACACAGGTTGCCTAAGCCTCTGAGATACTTTCGCGTTTCGTGTTTAATTGGCAACCCTGGTAATAAAGCTTACACCACCACAACTGCCGTTTGTTCATCATAATCCCTCCTGTGACGGATGTACAGGTGATGCTGAAGATAATAGAATGCGAAAAGAGAGTTATTTCGAAAATAACGTAGCCAAGTAAACGCTGAGCCTCATCTAGACCTTTCGATAAAGCACAAAAATAAAAAATATAAGCCGCCCTCGATTATAAGCCGCACGAAATGATGAAAAAAAACTTTATAAGACGCGGCTTACAATCGAATGAATACGGTACTCACAAAAGCAAGCAAAATACCTCGTATGCATCAAATAACCCAGCTTGAAATGTTCAAACGGTAGAGTATATTTAAACCTGACTTTTAAGCGTTTTGGACGAGCAGTTGGTGTGTTTTGGTGATCAAAACTAATAAATTACTGATAAACTTGTATCCAGAATTTGTGACAGACTTTTGTACTAATCCGGGATGCGAACCTAAACGGGTGCATACTTGATGGGAGTTAATTCCATTGCAACAAACCGGGAATTGTGCTCGTTTCTTATGAAATCATTTCCTTTTGCTTTACTTACATTTATTCCAAAAATTTTCCACCGTTTAACTGTTGAGCGTTTAGGCCACATTTCATCAATACTTCCGGATTCGTGCATATACCAACCGCGCGTGGCCTATATGCCAAAAACTTGTAAAAATTTTTGCAACGTTCGCACGACGTTTAGGGCTGCTTCAAACTATATACCGCATTTACATGCGGACATGACAAACGACAAACCTAGTTCCTGGAAAATGTACATCAACAGTTATGTAGCTCCAAGTTTTAGAGTTCAAACAGTGAACAGTATTTGGATAGTGCCACGCGGCTTATGTTGAGACATGATAGAAATACAAAATTTATCAACACAAATGATGAGCGTGCTGAGGTAAAAGGATGTCGGATGAAGTAAATCGACGCTAAACAGGTGTTCTACGACATAACATTTGCATAGAGATTTAGTACAAAATTCAAGACAATGTAAGAATAGTCGTAGGAGATCAAAATTCTTTTTTAGGGAGGTGGAAACCCAAAATTTTTGATCTAGCACCAATTTTGCTCAATGCCTTTTTTCCTACCTGAAAAGCAATGATTGCACTGAAAACCTCCGCACTTGTCAGGCAGGGAAAACACTTAAAGTACTTTTATGCTCTTGGTTATGTCCAACCAATTAAAAACATATTTAAAACTACTTAAGAAATCTCATATAAATGCTTGTCTGATCTGTGCGTGTTATTGTCCAATGTTTTGCAAACGTTTTGGCTACTGAGGATGATCGAACTTTCTGACCTTCTGCCTCCTACGACTATAAGCGTCAGCAATTACCTTGGTCACGACGGACCTGATTGTTACTTCACAAGCCAAAGCCGTGAGTGATGAAGTATTGAACCAAGCATGGGCTGTGGCATTGGTTGAACAAGCAACCTGATGCTTTTGGACGACCTATGAGCAAAAAGCAAAGTTGTTTTACAAAATTTACAATTTTTGTTTGAATAAAAAATACTTCGCTAGCAAAAATCAAATTGTTTAATCTCTTTTCAATCGAATTTTCATGCTACTGTCAAAGGAAAGTAGCCTGCCCTTTGATGTAAAATCGGTGTTTTAGCACTTTTTCTAAGGACTTGATTATTATTTACAAACACATCAGCAATTGAAAAAAAGGTTCTAAACTCTGTTTTTGGCTGCCACTGCGTTGGCGGCAGGTAAATTCACGAATAAGCCACATATGGTCCCATTGCAGACTTACTGATGTTGGGTTAAACTCTTTTGCCTGAGGAGATCGAATGACCCACAGAAGATTAAGTCTAAGGTTATTTTTGAAATGTATCCCCCCTTTTAAAGGACTTTTTCGCTTATTTTAAATAAACGATCTGTCTCACGTTGCTAAGAATATACAATGCTAAATGTGTCTCTTGCGAAGCAAGCAAAACCTTATCGTTGTCGCCGCACGTTTCAGAGTTTACATTTTTTCAGCACAAGCGAAACATACCGCTGCTGCACAGCTCTGTGCTGAATGCTCTCTCTCCAGGCCTTGTTTTTCCAAACTTGTAACTGGAAACGGTTGCAGGTTCGCACAGTGCTGCAAGATAAAAGCACCACAGAGTAGTCAAAGTTATTGTTGCTTATGCTGCCAGCAGCTTAACCACGAGCAACTGATGTGGTAGCAAAAAGGTATGCTACAAGGACCAAGTCTTGATCTTTTGCAGCACTTTTTGTTTGTAATCAGCAAAACTTGTCTGTAAACAACGGTGCGCTGGATTTACGTCCACTCTATCGGAAGATCCACTACGTCAAGTTGCTTTGACAGCATGCTGGAAAGACAGTTACGAACAAGTTAACGCATCTATCTATCGGAGTAGTACTTCAATTTGGCAAAAACAAAGAATTAATTAAAGTTGCCAAATTTTGAAGAAGGCCGAAGTTTCATCCAAGTTTCTTTGAGCGCAAGTTTTCTTTCATTTTCATACCAGTGCACGATTTTCCGTCGCCCTCAAATCCAATTTTGCAAGAGCAGTTGAACGACCCGGGAAAGTTGGTGCAGTCAGCGTTTAAATGGCAATCATGCTTGTCAACAGCTGATGTGCATTCGTTGATGTCTGGAACAAGAGAAAGCAAGTTTTGTTTAACCTGAACTAAGCGCATGTTATTTGTGCGATCATAGTAGAGGCAATTTAAAAATAGTCGAATGTTGAAACAACGCCGAGCATAAACATGACACAGAAATAATTGGTAAATTCACTGGTTACTTTTATGCAGTTGTGCAAATAAAAATAGTAATATTTAAAAAAAATTAGTCTTCACTGGATTCAAAGCTGAAGACTTTCGTACTTGATTAGCTTTTCAAAAATAGAAAACATTAAAAATGTTTCTCATACAATCACCTATGCTTGTTTGTGTTGTCACTTTTTGTTTTGTCAGGTTTGCCTTGACGCTTGCGTTACTACAACGGAAAAAGCGTTTAAACACAGAAAATATGGTTCAACAAATTTGCATATAAATTGTTTTCTGTTTGCTGAAACAGAAGATCTTTTTCCGTCAAGTCCTAAAATTTCACTATTACTACGTTACGGTATCCATATGCTCAATTATCTTCATACCGTTCAGTCCGCATTTGCCACCACTGCTGTTAACATACGAAAAATGAATTCACTGCGGTTTGAGAGAGGCAGCTTTCAGAAGCTGTAGGGTGAGTCACAAATGACTTCTGGACGCCCCCAAAGTGTACTCACAAAAGTTTTAGGTAACAAAGTCTAAAATTGATAAACGCTGGGTATGCTTTGATTCTATATGCTGAATCAGCCTTTATCTGTTATGAATAAATAGTGAAAAAGTTATTTAGGAAATGTCCAAAGACTTCAACTGGCATCACAATACATCATCTACGAACAAACGTTCTATAATTTGGATTCCAAGAATTGTAGTTTGCAAAAACGGCTAATTAATCTTTCGAGACAGTATGACACTCGTGCCACGGAAACCTGCATTCAGCTAAAAGTCTTCAGCTCTTCTTTACGCAGTGGCGTATCTAGGGTATGGCAGGCATGGCACGTGCCATGGGCGCCACTTTGACGGGGGCGCAAAAATTGCTTGGCAAAAATTAAAGTTTTTATGTATAGTTTCCTGAACCTCTATTTTTCGCCCCATGCCAGGGACGTAACAAGGTTGGATGGCGCCCGGGACAGTAAGCAAGTTTGGCGCCCCATGTTTGAACCTGAGGTCTTTCGGAAGCATATGTACTGTATTGAAGAAAGTACTTGTGACATTGTTGGGCCTTTTCAGCGCCCAAGGTAGTGATTCAGCGCCCGTGGAATTGTGCCCCCTTGCCACCCTCATCACACCCCTGCCTCATGTATTCATAAAGAGCAAAGCTGCATCAACACCGCGCCTTACCTAAAGCATTAAGTCGGGCGTGTTACGCCAGCACCACTAGGCGTTATGACATAATTGTGGTATTGTGACATGCCTTAACACGAGGGTCAGATATTGTGACAGAACAAGAACGCTCGCCTGCCATATCTATGAGACCTCCTCTTTCTCACGCTATACGAAAAGATATGTCTAAGTCAGTCCGTACTGCTGTACTTCAGGCAAGAACATATTGGTCAGAATCTGGCTGAGACGAGTTTTAGTCCCTGGTTGTGAGAATCTGACTGTTACACAAATAACTGCTGTTGAGGTCGTACAGATTTACAAATTACTTAAACTACTGCGGCCCACTCCGACTTTATGAAACTTCTTCGATGGCCACTAGTGTCCGATAAATCGGCTGAATACAATGCTGCAGTCCAGATACTATGGTAGAGAAGATTAGTTAGACCTCGAAAAATTAGCAGTTAATATCGTCGTCGAATGGTTGAGGCAAAAATGTTAACTCAGGCAAGAGATTTGTTAGTCTTGCTTAGAGCTAGCTTTTTCTGTCCAAATTTGGGTTTGTTCTATGTCTAAGGCCAGTGGTGTAGAAGGCGGGGGTGCAGGGGGTGCAAGCACACCCCCAAAAGTTTTGATTTGGTGAAAATCCTGGCAAAATCTCTTAAAATCCAGGCAAAATCTGTGGAAATTTGGGCAAAATGTGTGTAAACCTTCGCAAAATCGCTTGATGTGCTTTGTTTTTTTAAAAAATAGCGCCCAAAAAGGAAGTGCAAACGTTTTTTCAGGCAAGTTAGGGGAAATTTGGGCAAGTTTGGGGGAAATTTGGGTAAATGTGGTGCTTGATATGCTTTGATTTGAAAAAAATGCGCCCAAAATCAAAGTGCAGTCATTTTTGTGTTTGGAGGTCATTTTTTGGAGTGGTTTTCGGGCAAGTTTGGGGAAATTTGGGCAAAAACCCTTCGCACCCCCCAAAATTTGCCTGCTCCTACATCTATGTCCAAGGCCTTGTGAAAAGGTCCTGACTGTGAGAAACTAAAATCGACGTGCGAGACTTTAGGAGCTGTTTCCAGTTCAGATGTAGATGGCAAGCAATTACCTGAGAAGTGTCTAGATTGCAAAATGCTTCTTTTCAAGTGGCGTAACGTAATGTTACTGCGTCCTGAAGTCCTCCTGACATTCCTCGAATTGCTTTGCAAATAATGCTGACGGTGGCAGTTATACAGTATTTACTGCAAGCTGCGAAAAATCTTTCAGTAAGCTGAAACTGTTCCTTTCATACCTCCGGCCCTCATTGATTAACACTAAGTCAGGCAAGATTATTATGTGATACAGCTTTAATGAGAATAGAAAGGGACGAAACGGCAAAAGCTTACTTTGATGAAATCATAGACGAGTTTGCTTCGATAAAGGCACGGAAAGTGTTGTTTTGTTTTAATTAGCATTTTTGTGTAATTTAACTGGAAAAGGCTGGATACGTTTGTCTCGATGGAAATGTGTCTTTCGAACAGAATTGATACTTAACCTACATTCAATAGTTTATTGCACAATTCAGATTGAATGTATTTCGTTTTAAAAGGAATTGTCGTTTGCAGTTGCAATATGTTGTTTGATTTTTTTTGTAAGATATACAATTTTGTCAGGCAACACTATGTAGACATATAGACAACGATAACATTATTATTTGAATGTTTTGATGTTCATCATAATAAAAATAAATGAGTATGGAAGTATGTTGTACTCGTTATGGATAATTTATATGTTATTTGCTGAAAAGTTTAAAGCAAAAATAAACACAAATATTTTCCGTTTCAAAAAATTCATTTTCTTTATGGTTTATCTTTCGTAAAAATTGTGCCTATATTTAATATTTAAATAATTAGAAAGGGCGCACATTTAAATTTTTGCATGGGTGCCACTTTGCATAGATACGCCACTGTCTTTACGTTTGTGTTTCAAGCAGAATACCGAAAAAAACAAAGTGTCAAACAATCTTTCAGCACTCTTCATTAGTGGTTCTGGTTTCAGGGCTGTTTAAAAAATGGTAAAGTCACGGCCAATAGGTTTAAACCAGGGGTGGGCAAACATTTCCTACGGAGGGCCACATTAAAAGCTTTATTGCTACCGGAGACCAAATATATTACATTTTTCTACTTCAGTTACAAGTTACGTTTCAAAATATGAATTAATGATAATATTATTATAACCTTGTACTGTTTTATTTCATATTGACATTGTAACAATAGTCACTTCCGGTTGAGTAAAAATGCGGTTTCGAATTAAACATGTGGAATAAAGTCTCGAGAATTCGATAAATTTACTTTAACATCGACTCGAAATATGCACTACGTACGTGTGGCTGCCCTGCGGGCCGCATGCGGACCGCGGGACGTAGCTTGCCCACCCCTGGTTTAAACTATAATAGATACCACGTTTCTAGGGTCATTTGAACTAAGCGGAGTTCCTGAAATTTACATCTGTCACAGTTTTGCAGTGTTTTTGTGTTAAACAATAGATATCCTTCTGAATAAATCTGAGACCAATCTAATCACGGTATGCTGTTATCAGTGTTTTTTGATATATTCTTTCTTTCGCTTCGTTGCCTCATGGTATCTTT
>JGI24158J21664_10010002_pt1 | contig 12656 bp, 10 predicted proteins | sample Ectturendosymbi3_FD_21664 | JGI IMG/M metagenome (IMG submission 21664) | reverse complement strand
AAAAAACTGGCAATATGAAAAAACCGTGGAAAACATGAAAAAAAGAGTCGTTTCGGGGGGAAACGAGTCGCACGCACCGATGAAAAACTCGCATGAAAAGCGCTGACGCAATCCAAAACACGTTGAAACTCTCTTCTAGTGCAGTGTGTCTATTGAAACCACTGTCCCGACAGTTGGATGTCTTTATGCCGCAACCAAGTTCGAAGCGTAACGTTACCACCAAACGGAAATTGCGTCACATAAGAGAAGCCGTTGATTGATGATAGCCTTACGGATCAGAACGACTGCGCATTCCTCTCTGTCCTGGTCAAAGTGATCAGGGGTCCTGTTTACCAGTAAGTAAAGGTCCGCGGGTGCTTTTATCACTTGACAATCAACTGCACAGCCCTCTAAGCGGTGTTCCGATCAGCCGTTAGGCATGCAGCTAATCCAGCGCGCTGTTTTTTTTCTTTGAAGCTTTTGCTACACCTATCATCAGTAGCTGTATCAGTGCAGAGACTTGCTAATGTTTTGTTTCGGTGATCTGACGCACATCTTGGAACTTAATTCCACCGCTCGCGTCATGCTACCTTTCAGAAAAACAGTCAAGCCAAATTCGTCGGTATTTTATACTTTCTATGGAAATAAATCCTTTTCAGCAAAGAATCAGACACTATAAGCTCTTACAGAGCATATATTTCGCCTACGATGTAGGCATCATCAGCTCTATTCAAATAGATCCTGTTTTATACTTGTTTTTTATTCAAATAGAATCTGTTTTATACTTGTGTTTTATGCTTGTTATACACACCCCACTTCCTATTCGCTTACATGCACTGAAGCCAGGGGTGTAGTGGGGCGGGAACGCGTAGGAATGGCGCTCCCACACTTTTTTATGTTTTCGTTTGTAGTGCAATGAAAGTGAACAATGTTTTAGTGCTTTGCTGGCTGGTGGTGCTAATCAATGGCAGACAAATAAAAATTGCATCGCATTCACATGGGCGTTTCACTGCCTTTGTTGAAAACGTGCTTACTGGAACGGTTGGCACACAACAGTGTCTGGCCGCTTGCTGGTGGGAAGGCAATATATGCAACAACCATGAGCCAGCGAATTCCACCATGACCTGGAACAAAAAAGACATTTATCAGTAACAGGAGGCTATTGTGTTGAATAAACTAGTGGAAGTTGGCGACGAAACTTAGCAGCAGCAGCTAAATTAGTGACAATAAAGCTTGTGCTGGCAGTAACGGAGTATAAGGTTATTTATATACCATGCAATGAGTTGCAGTTACAATGAATTGACAGTAATTACACATTTTCAATCTGTAGGTAGAAAACCGAAGCTTTTGGTCACCAGGGGGCGAGCAAAACAAATTTTTATGGTGATTTCATGCTTTCACAATCACGAGGGTTTGATAATTTACCATTGCCTGCTATTCCTAGTTTGCCACATTGGTAAGTGTGGTATATGCTTACTTAACTTAAAACGCAAGGTGTTAATCGAGCAAACAATACGTCATGATAAAATTACTGTTAGTTGCTCGAAAGCTCGAAACAATCAGTTTCCCAGAATGGAAACAGGCGCATTTCACAATGTGATGCAAACGCATGTTTGATCTCAAAATTTGCGCAAGCATGTTTATTTTCAATCATTTCCTTGTGAGAACACTTGCGTTACATCGCGCCTGGTTTTTCTTCGGTCATAGACCGAAATGATTTTGAAATGACCAAAAAAATTAAGTCATTTCGGCCAAAATGTCTGAAAATATAGGCTAAAAAACACTATTACGGTGAGTTTTAATGCAACTGTGAGACAAATGCCCGAAAGAGACAAAAACAGCTCGAACGTCAGCAACGCTCAGAGCGGAGCACACAGCGTGCGGAGTGTATGTGTGAGCGTGCGGAGTGTATGTGTGAGCGCGCATCGGCATCACCGTGGGCGTCACAGTTCAAGTTGTTCAGCTAAACCTATTTTACTGTGAAAAATTCTGAAACTCGCGAACGTTCGCAAGCACATTCTCAATGCTGACGCCTACAACTTCCCACCTTCTTCAGTAAAAACAGTAAAATGTCACAACTACTAAATGAGATGAAATATTTAACTGTTGAACTACACATATAAGTACATGCTCTAATCGTGGGCAGCGCTTTCAAACCTTTGAATCAAACTTTTATGCAAGTGTATTCCATAGTCACAACGCTGGATATTCAGTAATACCAGTTAGAAGAATCCAAATTTCGCCGTTTTAGATGATCATGTTTTATACACTCCTTAATGCACATTCCTCCTGCTGTTAATATTTCAAAACTTGGATTTTTACTAACTAAATGTTCGCCCAAGCTCCTGGAAGCGGCATGGCATACTTTCAACCAACGACGCACGACTGGCTCAGCGAAGCGCGGCAAAACTTCGACATTTCAGGCGCATTGCCAGTGAAGCGTGGTGACATACACAAAATCAATCGGTTCGATCGCTAACACTCGAACTGAAACCAGCTCGAGCCATCAGTTTGAAAATGATCCAAAACTTTTACAAAAATACCGAATGCTCAAAACGCAAAGTGTTAAAATGACGAGGCGATTGTTTGGAGTGGCTTCAACGCTGCGTGCAATTTAAGCTGCAAGTCGTAAATAAAGCAATTAATGTTCTTTTCGATTAAGCCGCTATGATTCTTCTTGGTAGGTTTTTGTTTGTATCAGAATACAAAAGGCTACAAGGAAGTTAACTGTCCGTGTCCAAAAAAGTTTTGCATTTGGGCATGTTTAGTAAACCAGATTACTGCGATACAACAGCTTGATAATTCATCAGTGTGACTTGTTATCACTAATTTGCTGGCATAAATTTGAATTTTCGCCAGTAGTTTCAGTGCTGTTTTTTTTTTCGGCCATTGCCGAAATGTTTTGAAATGACCGAAAAAACTCATGTCATTTCGGTCGGAATGTCTGAAAATATAGACTAATAAACACTACTACGGAGAGTTTTAACACAACTGTTGGACAAAAATGACCGAAATGTTTCAATGACTGAAATATCTCAGTAAAAAATGACCGAAATGTCTCAGCGAAAAAAATCAGTTTTAGCGTTCTCTATTATTTAAACCGGCGGATCGGCAACCCCCGCTCCTTGAGACATCTGCTACCGGCCAGGACAGAAAGAGCGACTAAATGTCAAACCAAAAAATCTTAAGTGTTTCAAAGTACAGTACTAAACACAGGAAATACACCGCGGGTATCATTGTCTACCATCATCGCAAGATGGGACCATCTCATTCAGTGTTCCCTCTAAGAAAATTTTACACTGAGCATATGGTTGTTTTGGTGCGCATGCGGTTGCGCAACCACGTGGACACATAACTGCTGAAGCGTTTCAAGCAGTAAATGGTCTATGCCAGGGGTGACCGAATTGCGGCTCTTCGAACCTTTGCATGCGGCTCTTTGAGCTTTCCGAAAAAAATTATATATATGTTTTTTTTATTGTTTATTTCTATTGCGAAGTGTAGAAATATTGTAAAGTGGTATTGTGGTAGCCAGCGTGCCGCACAGTATTACTTTTGCAAGTCACTCCAAAAAGAATTGTGATGTCACCGAGGCGTAGATTGCAAATAAATTCGTGTTTTTAGATTTTAATGTTGCGGCTTTTCGTAACTTGGGTTTTACGATATGCGGCTCATACATGCAGCAGGTTTGGCCAACCCTGGCGTAGGCGATATATATATACACGATATGAAATCTGGAATGTTATATACACGATATGAAATTTGGAATGTTGGAAGTGCGCGAAAATGAGATTTCACTACGAAAATGCTCTGGTGGTGCTGCGCAGCTGCGCACCTTTAGAGGAACACTGATCTCACTGCAGAGAAACAAGCTCAAGGCTTCAACTGATTCGGCGTTATGGAGTCTTGCTTTAGATTTACATGCAACTGATACTCGTTGTTAAATTTTTTATGCATTTATCTGCCACACTTTGAAGGCCAGTCCATGGAAATAACGCCTGCCTTAAACCGGTCCGTGGCGCAAGGCGAGTTGCCGACAAATGCTTTAAATGAATGTTTGCTTTTCTTGAACTCGCATTGACCGTGAAATATGACCTTTGCGTAAAATCTCTCAAAACGTTTCGTCGTGAAACAAAAGCCTAAATCGTTTAGTCATTTTCAGATTTTAATGTCTTTCGGGAACTTTTTGGACGCGTTAAAATGAATTCGAGTTTCCGCTCCGTTGAACGGATTATAACAGCCACGCACAGCGCGGTGGATAGACGCCAATAATAAAGACAGACATGGCAAGACAGAACAGTACAGACATCCAGAAGCAAAGACATATATGTAATCCTACGCTTATCGCAATAAGTTGCCTAAAGTCTTGTGCTGAAACATGAGTGGAGCTGAGAGCGCCTGACAAAAATTTTAAACACTTTTTGCTCTTACAGGAAAACTGGAATAACACAAATTGAAACTGTGGTTGGTAAAGACATGTCATTCGATAAACACAATAAGCAACTTTGACTTCTCTTATAAAAGGAAGAGTCATATCCCTCGATTCGAAAAAGAATAAGACTTCGTCATTCTTGAAAACGTAAGCTCTTAAATTAAAGATTTTGATAAAAAGAATGGTTTTGACAGTTGTTAATAATGACCTCTTCACATTAGTTAGTCGACTGTTTCTGCATTTATTGCACGACATGAGAAAGATGCACTTTTTGTGCACTTTTCCGATTCAACTTGCCGTGAATTACGTTACCAGAACCGGGCTTCACAAGTGAACAGTTCATGGCAGATAGCTAAGCAGTGAAAGTTCAGTCAGTGTCGGAACTATGGCACGAGAGCAACCAAAAAATCAAGTTTGAATCACACATTGGATCCGCAGATACATCAACCCTGGGCGAGTCACGAAAAATTTTTTAGACAGAACAGCAAAACTAAGATGCTGCAAACTCAACTGTACAACGCTGATCGGAGCTACTTTAAAAAATGTTTCGAAAGCATGCAGTTAGAGGGAACGCTCAAGCAAACAAACGCACCAGCATCTCCTTTAAAATCTCATTGTCCACGTTTTTTCGAATTCAGTGAAATTATATTTTGAACAAGAGGGCATCAGTCAACTGAGCATTTTAAAATTAACCTATAACAGCTGGCTTCATGGCAAGCTTCAGTTTTTAATCCTTAGTTACAAATGGAGGTTTCCCTAACAAACAAACCAACGACAAATTTTTTGAATCTTCACAGTATCTTTGCAACATGAAATATTTCATTGTCAGATGATACTACCTATTTGCTTGACTGACACAGAGCTTGTGTTAAATCCCAGAAAAGGACCCTAAAGTCACCATCAACTCACCCGTTGGAATTCACTGATATTGATTTATCATTAATCCACTTCAAGGTAGAGCAGTTGAACATTCCATACACAATAACTGTCAGCTGGACCATGAACCAAATAATCCTGAAAAACATGTTGTGATTTCAGACTAATGCAATACGCATCCACATCATATTTTACAATAGCATTTTAACATGTGCATTACAAACAGCCCAAAGCACACTCAACGACAATCAACAACCTGACCTTAAAAATGTGTCATGATCGCATATTACTTCTGTTGTATTGCAGCCAACATAGAATTCCATTTTCACAAACAATACCATGTTACTGCATGAAAACAACAGCCACAACAGAAGCTGATATAAAGACTTCCTGATGTAGCACCTCCATAAAACTTTAGAATTTCTGTTCTCTTCACAAAAAGTCTGTGCATAGAAAATTGACTTTTGTAAAAATGCCTGTGAACACCTTAAACAGCTAGAGTTTTACTTCACCTGCACTTTTTCAAACAAGCTCCTAGCCTGAGATTTATCTGGGTATGCAGTTCGTTCATGAAATAGTGCTTCAACAAGAATTTGCACTTCCATGTCAGCCTGCAAAAATGCCTTCACTATCATATCAGATTCCTGTGCATAATGTTTGTATCAACACTTACTCTATACTCACAGTGTCATTATGAACAGCAGAATACAAAGACTGGGATAAACTGGTGTTTGCAGTAAGGTGTGTGTGGCCAGCAACTGACTCCAACCATGATGCACTCTGACATTGATGCAGCAACCCACTGAACTCATTCACCAATGATGAAACTTTAGGCATCTGCAGAAATACCCAAGACAACTTTTTAGGAAAAACACCTTGCAGGGACCAAAAACAACACATGATTTTATCGATGGAATTATAAATTCCCAATTAGATTTCACTGCTTTCATAAAGTGTATAAGTTAGTGCAGTTGGCACAACAGAGTATAGCACAATCTCTATTTCTGCCATATTCATCATTACAAATCAATTAAAAACCAACCTTTGCTTAAAANCATGCTCAACAAGCAACACATTTTTGGATTTGATTTCTGGCAATGCACCACATACTGTATTTATTCGAGTATAATGCGCAAAATTGTATACCAAAAACACCAACGCAAAGTTCGGTGCACATTATAAACAAGGTTTTAGATTTTTATGCCTTTACGCCAGAGGGCACATGAGTTCAGGTGCGCATAATAAACAAGTCATACGCAAGAGAACACGCAAGTACGGTATATTTCGTATAGCCTGTTTCAGCATAGCGCAGGGGTGCAAAAACCCGGTCACGCACTAGCACTGCGCGACTAAAAATTTGGTCAAAAAAATAACTTTAAGCCTTTGTTACAAAATGGCAGCGCGCCAAATTTTCACTCCCGCTGTATCAGTGTTGCACGACATTGGGTAGCTTCGGCAAGCGGTTGCGCTTGGCTAGAATTGGATGATTCGTTGCACGATGCATGACCTGGATGTAGAATGCGGCCCTAGTTCTTTTCGTATACCAGAGCTTCTGTCAAATGGGACAGCGCTTCCTAAAACCGGCGTGTTAGCGTTTTACCGCGTGGTATCTGTGGATACAATGCGCTGTAGATAACCTTCCCTGTTTGCAGTTTCAACGCTACTTAGGATCTGTGATGTAATGATGCAAAATGTTACAACATAAAGGACGACATGGATGTTGCAACATAGATATTGTGTTCAGTTTGAGCATTGCCTGTTTCATTTCAGTGTTTTCACTGGTAACATTCTCATTTGGATACATATACCAATTTTCAATCAAAAAGTTGAGGGTGCGCGTTCTACTCGAATAAATATGGCACATAGAAAACAAAACATTCTCAAAAAATAAGCAATGTTGGCTGCAAATATGAAAATTACTGGTGTATAAAACATGTTAGCATTCATAAGGGTCTGCTACATGCATAAAAAATAGGCATTATTGACACTTAAGATACTTAATCTTTGAAAACATTGTAGCATGAAGACTACTTCATGCAGAGGCAATTTTGCAATCCATAAAGGTTCAACCTCATATGAACATTGAAAGATTTTATAGTCTAACAAACAATTACTGACTGTTTTGAAGAATGCTGCTGCAGTGAAATGCTCAATGCCAGTTAGCAGAGCTTCTGCAAACAGAACCATTCTACTATATTTACATATGATTGGTGCCAATGTAGAATCAAAACCATAAGATGATGCAGTAAAAATATGGAAGTGTCTAGGTAGACAGCAATGGTTACACAAGGTCCACTGCTAGGTAACCAGCACCCATGTGATTCAGCATATGATTAGGTTTAGTCACCAAAAAATGGAAAGCAAGTTCAGACTTTTTATATAATAGTAGGATAAACATACGAGTACAATGGTAGAGTGCTCACAGAGGTGATGTCTGCACTTGGTGGTGTTTGTGGTAAGTTTTTCTTACGGTGCTCAGATTACAATTTCAGGTTTAGGCCCAGTGTACACTGGTCATGAGTCAGTAGTTGCTAGACACAATATTTTGTTTGCTTTATTGCTTCCAAGAGTTGCTGAGCTGTGCAAGGTACAGAATTTGCAACGCAACAAAACAAACAAAGGATTACATCTGGAAACTCCTGGTTGTCCTCAGTGCAAACAGACCTTTAGACTTAGCATTAGGGTTTTTAAGTTTACAGATTTAGGGTTTTAGGTTTAGTGTTAGGGTTTTACAGGTTTAGGGTTACATAGGTTATTTATTCAGTATTTTTTGGTCAATTGCACTACTCTAGTATAGTTCCCAATTATTGCATTTTGTTCATTTAATGTTCATTTTATTGCTTTTCAAACAAAAAGTTTATATTTCTATAATGACCAACTTTAAATGCATCAATTGATCAAAAGTATGAAATCCTGAGCAATGTTCCCTCAAAGCTGCATGTCTGCGTGGCCGCGCAGCTGCTAAGATCCCTCTGCGCAGTTGCAACAATGCTTAGCGCAATAAAATTTGTTTTATTTTTAGTTTTTATCTGTAATACATCTTACTGTGTAATAGATTTAATGACTCAGTAAAATTGCGATTCAGCACACCTGCTTGTTTTTCTGCACAGCATTATTAAAAATTGGAGGGAACATTGATCTTGAGCCTTAATCGCAAGTAACGTTCAACTGTGCCGTGAGTCACATGACCATAAATTATAGTGTAATGAATGACTACTCAAATCAGGTTGCATAGCCAGTCTAAGGTGAGGTAGATTTCAGTTTTAATTGGAACACTTTCGGCTGCATATGCACTGCTGGCTGGAAACCTTTGTTGTACACTACTATGTTAGGGTTTTTGGTTTTATGTTGCTGGCTACCTGGTAGTTCACCCAGTGCAGCTGTTCCCAGCTACCTAGCAGTTGACCTTGCGTAGATGTTGGCGGGTACCTAGACACCCCTAAAAATATAGTATAATCAATAACATACAAAGCTGCTTTTATCAAAGCAAGTTATCAACACAAGTACCTATGTATTTCCCAGGACACCTATCAATTAGGTTTCCACATAGATACCCCTATATCCTCAGACTTAAATGAACAGTAGTTTAATGTTGTGCACCTTTCTAAAATGCTACTCCTCTCTTAATTATACCTTTCGTTTCATATTTTTTTCTTATAAAATGAAAAATAAGACATATGCTGCAAATCCACACTGAAGGAAAACATTTGGCAAAATCTGTTTATTATGAATTCAGTTTGACAAATTTGAAGTCTTCATGTTGGCATTTGATACATAAGCATAAAATTACAACTTTTTTATATTGTAAGCATATTTGTAAGATTTCAAACATAGCTGAAACTTATAATTCACTTACCTTGACCCAAAATATGCCAATCAGCAAGAAAATGCAAGACTCCAGCAAAAGGAAATATGGAAAATAAGCTTGGTAGTATTTGGGACAAACTTTATCAATAAAATTTTCATCATGTTCTGGCAAATCTTGATAAATATCGTGACTTGCCACTGTGTTTGACCAGTTTTTTGGAGGTTGGAATATAGTTTCATTCCAGCTGATGTTTCTTATACCATCATCTATTAATCCAACATCTTCTACAGTGGTTATTTCATTTTCAGTTGAACCATGAAGAGCGGAAGCATCTTTAGAACTGTCATGCTGGTCTGTGAAATTGTTCATGATATCATAACAGTCTGGTCTCAAGTCATCCTTCCCAATAAGAACTCGAGCAATACTGATTATTGACAAGATGATGAGAATATAAGAGCAGTAATCCAGCAAAGCTTCTCTGGTAGGTTTAATAAGAGAAGCAGTTATTTTAAAAGCCAAAGTTGAACCCATAGATTACTTTTCTAAAGTTGGCCAAAATTTTTAAGACATTTACATCAGGTCACCTGCTCATAATAATCTAAAAATGCCAACACTTTATTTTAATCAAAAACATTTATATACAGTAGAGTAGCCCTACAGTAAAAGGTTAGGCATGAAACATTATTGAATTTAGCCATCAGTAACTGCAATAGCCCAAAAGGTGCAAATGCAAGCAAGATGTTTGGTAACTTATATATTACAATATTATTTTGGCAGTGGCTACAGTGAGGTACCAATCGACCAACATGTGAAAATTTAAGACCTATAGCAGATATCTCAAATATTTCCATAACTGTTCAAATTTTTTTTTCTAACTTATGGTCTTTTCATAGTATGCATATGAAGGTCCACAAAAAATTTCATCTCGTTCCAACGTGTTTTTTTAAGGTATGCTTGTATGCATGATGCAACTTTCAAAACAGCAGTATTTCCATACAAACCTTAACAAACACAGTTTCACTGATTCTCCTATTTCTTTTATTTTCATTCCTATGACCTCGAACTTTCATTCACCAATGCTCTTGTACTTCTACCAGCTAACCAAATTTCAGTCCACTGCCGCATGCGTAGTAAAATGACGTCATTTCTAATGTGTTTCACATCAAGTAGCAGCATCTGCTGGCATTGTGGGATTTGCTTCCTCCAATTAGTAAACTTTGAAGTGCTTTCCATGTGTGATGTGTTTGGCTCGAGTCAGAAAAAAACACTAATTGTCTGGTTTTTCAAAACGTCTCTAATAAGTGCACTCAACCCTTTTCCGTTTGGCCAAGCAATGCCTTAGTTTAAGATCGCGTCAAAAATTTCTCAGTGGAATGAATGACTATGTGATTCAACTGACTTCTAGGCTACCTGTAGCCTAACTAATGTGTTGTTCACAAGTTCATCTGCATAACCTGTTTGTTTTATAATGTGATATGGATGATGGACCATGTGTCCAAGACAAACCTGAAACCTACAATTTTAATTTACTCATGTGCCCAGCCCAGACACATGGGCCATAGCACAGGTTACTTCAACGAACACAGAGATAAAAAGCGAATACCCCTACATGGAACCTACATGTTCATGTATAATGATATGTGTGGTCAATGCAGAAGAGAAACATGTATTGAAACAAACCAAACATCATTGAATTGAGTTATGTTACCAAAAGCATCAAACAATGGAAGAAACATGTTGGACTGCTTAAAAAAATTTTTGCATTTGCTCACATCAAATGTCTCATGCCTTTTAAAAATCTCTATTTTCTTCTAATAAAACGCCTCCCCATAAAAATTTTAATTTAATTTATTTGTTTGTGAGCAGACACAAATTCCATGGTATAAATACACCCTCAGCATAATGCAGTAGAATTTATAACTGGCTCGTTAAGTCAGTGTTTATGAAGATTAATTTATGTCACACAAATATTTGTTACAATCATTCTTCATACAATCACAATCTTGAAATTGAAAATCCCAATTAAAGTTAAAAATGCCAATCAACCTCTTATCAAGCACCAATTACTTTCAGTCCAATGCTTTCCGATCAAGCAAAAAATGATTGTTCGGCTTTTTTTCCTTGCCGATGTAACGTCATCTGCACAAGCAAAATGTTAAGTTGCTCACCGGTTACCTGTCATTCTGACACCCACATGACATGATGTTATTTCTTTAGCATGGAACAACTCGAAAATACTTTGAAGCAAACTAAATTAAAAAATATAGTTGTATGGGGCACTAAAATTCTAACCATACGATATAAATTTTGCAATTATAAGTTGCCTAGATAGAAAGATATCAGCGTTTATGTGAAAATCACCTGCTCACTGGTTGGTTACCCCATTGCATATTTGCAAGCTGACCTTCATTTTTGAAAAGTTATTGATCCGTCGCCTGTAATGTGACAGTAATGCACAATGAATGTGCAGCAGACTGCACTACACTTGGTAGAAACGTACTAAACCTAAACCTAACCCCTAAACAGTAAAACACTGAAGCTAAACCTAACCCCTCAACCTCAACACTGAACCTAACCCCTAAACCTAAACTCCAAAATATAAATCAAAACTAACCCTTAAACTTAAACTAAAACCCTAAACTTATAAACCTAAACCCTAAGTAAACCTAAAGTTAAATTCCAAACCGTAAACCTGTCCTGTAGTCTACCGCAAATCTGAACAGAAACAACTACCAAAACAAAAGGCGCCATGCTGAGAGCCGACCAGAAACCAATTCGCACAACAGACGTAGACGCGTCCACCAGACTGGCAGACCACCATGACTACACTATGCTGTCAAAGTGACAAACTCATATTGTTCTTATTGGAATCAGATCACTGACTGTCGGCAAACCTGGTCTACAGTTATGATGAGTATCGCTTCCCTCAAACAAAACACTTGAGCCATGATTGCGCTAAACCAAGTCCTTAACATAAACATAAGAAATATAACAAGAACAAACCATACCAAATCATTTAACAAGGTTCACATTACACATAACTTACGCTCCATTGCAATTTAATGAAGACAGTAGGCTATAGCTGCAAAACAATTTAACATTATGCTCGCCTCAGGCTGCAAGTCAGTTACTCACTTTACACTGCACTTGTTATCGGATTCACGCGTGAGCGATTCGTCACCCTTCGCTTACCTTCGACAACGCACTAGCGAACTCGATACTGGGGCGTTTTCACACTGCAAGGACTCAAAAGATTTGCTTCGTGGGTTTGGCCTATGGTATTGTGAAAACTGGTGAATAGGTGAAAATGAAAAGATAAAGCCTGATTCCACTACACAAAGGTGCTTTTTGTAGGTGTTGTTGTAAACGCCAAGATGTGATTTTATTTAATGTAGTCCGAAAAATAACAGCCAGCAGAGAAAATCGTGGAGAACTGCTGGGCGATGAGGTCATGAAAACCGCGTCGTATCGTAATTGCACTCTTCAAGTGACTAATAGAATTTAAACAGCTTCTACAGGGCAGGAAATGGGAGTTCGTTTTTACATTGCAAAGCCACTTTGTTG
>JGI24158J21664_10010001_pt1 | contig 12656 bp, 4 predicted proteins | sample Ectturendosymbi3_FD_21664 | JGI IMG/M metagenome (IMG submission 21664) | reverse complement strand
CTGCAATGAAGTTGAAGCGCTTGCAGTTTGCGAAAAAATACAAAGACTGGACAAGCCAGCAATGGTCCAGAGTTGTGTTTTCCGACGAAACAACAATTCAGCAGTTTGCCTTGAGGAAGAGAACTTTGAGGAGACCACCAGGAACTCGGTACAATGAAAGATTCACACAGCAAACCATGAAACACCCGCCGAGTGTGATGATTTGGGGAGCGATTTCAACCCAAGGAACGGCCGGCCTATTTCTTCCTCGATCCCGGAACCACCAGGAATGGCAAAAAATATCTGGAATTGATGAAAGAGAATTTGGAGTTACACATGGCAGTGCATAATTGCGAAATATTTATGCACAACGGTGCGCCATGCCATCGGGCAAAAATCGTCACGGACATTCTTACGACGAAAAATATCAAATGGTTGGAATGGCCGGGAAATAGCCCGGACCTTAATCCAATTGAGAATTTCTGGACAGAACTGAAGATAGAGTTGCTGAGAAGCATCCAACCAGTGTTCCATCGCTTATTAAGACCATCAAGTCATCCTGGGTTCTCGACATGCCCACAGAGCTGTGGCGAAACCTCATCGAGAGCAAGCCGAGACGGATCAGGGCGGTGTTAGAAGCCAAAGGAGGACATACAAAGTACTGAATGTTGATATTTTTTATGTAAAATGGATAATAATGTATAAATATGACGCCTATCTATGAAAATTATAGATCGGAAACACCTGTGTACTTTCATTACGCTGCGGGATAGAAAAATTATGAAATTTCTCTGTTTGGTCTTAAACTTTCAAAAAATTATGAAAATTCTCTCTTTGGTCTTAAACTTTTGGCCACGACTGTACTTTGATGGTGGTAGAAAAGCGAGTTTATACTGTATTTTGAGAGACCGCCGGAAAAACGTGAGAACCGTTTTGATCCCTCAAAGCAACTTGAACAACACTGGGCCCCGCTCCGGCACTATACACAAGCAGCTTTGATAGGGAGTGTAAGTTTGCTTTGGTGAGTAGACGGAGAGCGAGGCCCGCCAGATAGTCAAAGTGGAAGTTTGTGTGCGGAAAGTGATATTAAGTCGACGTCGTTCCGAAAGTGCTAATCTGACAAAGGAATCTCGTCGGATGATGCATCTGCAAGAAAATTCAAAATTTGGATGAACAAATAATCCTCCTACTTACCCACTAGCCAGATGTCATGAGTTGGAATTGTAGGGACTAACCTGGACTATTTAGCCCAAATAGGACCGCCTGTAATCACAATAGAAATTTTCCTCAGAAACGAGAGTGATGGGACAAGGAATTGGAATTATACTTACACATAAGTCATGCCAATCTCTCCAATGGTATGATAAACCTCCAAAAACCATATATCCAATTGCATAGCCCATCTGATAAACCATACCTACAAATGTTCTCTGTTTCGGGCCGTAAACTTCCATCACTGCAAAAATAAATTAGAGTTTGTGCTTGGTTGTATGCGCCTAAAAACAAGGTAATGGACGTATGATATCCATCCGTTTTTCCACAAGGGAATGGTGGACACATTCATTCCTCTAACAAAATGAAAAGTTCAATGGTTAATCAAAAACAAATTTAAAATTTGTAAATTTAAAAATTGCAAACCTAAGTATGTTTCAAATACTGTGAATTGTATCACAACCGCAAGCTCATATCATGCACCCAGTGCGAAAAGAAATTTACTGCCACGCTTGATTGTCTGGTTCCTCTTATGTATTTGCTAAAAAGAAAAAAATTCCATTCTTCTAGCAAAATGCTTTACTTTAAAGTTAGCAATCACACCTAATTTTCAAACACATCAACTTACAAATTTTATGAAACAAAAAGAAATACTAAACTCAACAAAAAATGAGCTATTCGACTGATGTAGGCTAATTGGCAAAACGTTTCATTTAGTGAATGGCAATCATAAACGACATTAAAACAAGCAGTAAACCAGTGATGTTTAATTTAGTTTTTTTTTCGAGTAGACAACCTCTGTATCAGTGAAGCCGCCAGGAGGACTAGGGGGATAAAGCATCTTTATGGAACCCGCTCAATTCAAAAATCTGATTTTACCAACATCATACTCAGATTTAAGGACAAAGATGGTAATTATTCGGAACAAACCCCAATTTTCGTGGTAAGTACAGACATTTTGTCAACCAGAAAACTGATACGTACGTATACGTTTAGCAGGCCCATTACAAGAACTTCCTCAATCCCCAACGTGTTAAAGGTTACACAAGTTCAGACTCACTTTTATTAAAACCCTGACTGCATTTCTGCTCTGTGCCACACTTACAATAAACAAACCCGGCAATAATTGTTCCGTAGTGAAATCCGGCTGATCCTGCGCGAAACACTATGTACATAACAGCTGATGTGCTGAAAGTGACGCCAAACATACATCCTAATGCAGCGATGTACGAGAGGATCAAAACTGGCTTGCGACCGAACCTGCGTTTTGTATAAGAATATGAATACAATAGATTAGTCTAAAGTTGCAACCAACATACAGTTACAGTTGTTACATTATCGTATTCTCTTTGCGTAATCAACGCTCAATAGTAAGTGAAAATTTCTGCAAGCAAAGCAAATATTTTTGCTATAATTTCCCCATTTTACTACCCTTCCCTCTGAATTAATTAGCAGTATAGGCTACAGCTTTTTGGTGAAGCAACCACGCAATGCTTTTTGTGTTATCATATCTGTTATGCAAATCCAGAATGCTTTGAGCGGCTTGGGCAACTTTGGAAGAATTTTCAATTTCACGAGGTCCTGCAGAGTTGAATGCTACTTACAAAGATTTAATCCAACTAAAGATTTTAAAAAATGGAAAACCTCTTGGTATTTTCCGTCAGGATCAGGTTGTAAATCTTCTATTAAACCTGAACATCTTTACAAAATTTGATACTCCCGTAAACGCTTATCCTTATCCTACAGTTAGTGGAATAATGCCAGAAAAGTGGGGCAACACTATCAAAATGAACTTGTTACTTATAATTGTCCTTGAGACATTTTTTACTGAGAAATCGGTTAGAAGTATATCGAACGTCCTTATAATTGATTTTGTCGACATTAAGAATGTGGATGACATTTGCTATGTTCACACCCCTCCATACTATATCACTGCCTATAATGCAAGTTGGCATGTGAACTGGGAAATATTATTTCTTATTCACTATATAGGCTGGCGGCAGTACCGGCAGTACTTGCGTACATTTTTATTTTTAAGGTCGATATATTTTACCACCTTCAATGATTTCCACTTTTCCTTTGGTAACAGAATGGTCTTCACAACAACGTTAAATGAATATAGTATACACAAAGAAAAGGTCGTGGACAATGAAATAAAACAAGATTAGTAAGGCTAATTCAGAACATAGACCTCACCTGTCAGCAACATTTCCGAACAGTATTGATCCTATTAGTAACCCCACGTAGAACATCGACGTCGAAAGAGGTTCGAGATATGCTTGATCGCACACCATGTCGAACTAAATTAAAAACAATTATAATGACATAACGCTTTGTAAACAATACAGTACTGTTCACCATTGCTTAAAATTTATATGTTTCGTTGATCTTTATCATCGCGTGGTTTTCATATAACAAATGTATGGCAGAGAAGGTCAATACAGGCAGCGATGTTGTCACAGACAGTAATGTAGATGTCAAATACAGGCAGTGATGTAGATGTAGAACTTGTGAGACCGAAATTAGCTTCTTACTTTTACAGTAGATAGAGGCTTTATCAAAAAACACAAAAAAGACAGAACCGAACACCTGGACGTTTGAAACCTAAACATTTGTCAGATATATAACTGAATCCCGGCATTTTTTTGTATGCAATAACATATTTCTTCTTTCGACAGGGCTTTTCGAGACTTTAACTAAACAGAAATTCATGCGAATGATCAAAAGAACGAGCCAAAATTAATATCGTTTCGAGACTGAAACGGGACTCGAATCTTCCAAATTCCAACTGAGGCATAGAGTCAAAAAAATGCGTCTTGATGCGCGTTACGCGACTTTAAAGCTGTTAATGTTTTTCACTTGAAAAAAACACTACTTGGAGAAGCTCTATTCAAAATATTAGACGCCATTATTTTCAAAAAGGCAAACAAAACAATTTGTTAGAGCATATTTGCACAAAGGTATTTTCACTTTCAAATGAAAGGTGTATTCTATTACCGTCCAAAACTAGCTTAAATGGCCTGAAAACTACAAGCAGGAACGTTGCTGTAATGTAAACCGTTAGCTCCAAAGTCGTGTGACAGAACTATCAATAGCCACCTCTGCTAACCCCATTTCATTACAAGATTTGTGGTAATCTTTCAAACAAGTTTATTCTTAAATAATTACGTTTTCCTTTGCATTCAGTTTGAGTTTCATGACCTAACACCTGAAACATCAGTGTAAAGTAATGCAGTACTATTTTGATAAGCGCTCCACTGAAAAGCAGTCAATGCTCTAATAACAACCACATGCGAATCAACACATTTTTATTTAACTTGCTGTAATTTAGTATACCAATGATGAAAATGTATGGTTGACCACGACCTGAAGCCAGTGGCGTAACTAGAGGTTCGAGCCAGGGGGGGCAAACTTAGCTGAAGGGGGCCCATTGGTCACTGTTTGGGTATGCAATAATTAGTTCTCAAAATCTCATATACGTTATTCCACAAAAACAGAAAATATTTGTCGGGTGATGTAATGCGATTCAATTGGGTAATTGACTTTAAAGTTAGGATATGTTGCATGGAACCAATATAAAATTGATGCTCATCAATGACTTGTAACTGGGTAAGGTAGGCTTAGAATTTGTAAGACCACCACAGACCTGAATCTTAGTATTAATTCCACTTTTCTTCTAAGCACCAAATGCTTGACTTAATGATGGGGCATGGTGGTAGATTCTGGGCACTGCCAGAGTAAACAACAAAACAAATAGAAGTCCAAAACGGAATTTTTTGAGCAGTTCATTGATCTCTCCTGATCAGTGATAAGACCACATTCATTTAGCAACCACTAAGCAAATAATGCCAAACAATTTTATCTAAATATGGAGCTACACACCAAGCAATTGCAAATATGTATGAACTGTGCCGCAGAAGCCCAACTCGCCCCCCACCCCAAAAATACAGGGCTATTCAACTGGTGGACGGTAGTCATACAGCAAAACAAAGGAAATCACTGTATAGTGGCACAGTACCACACATGAAAATATTACATAACAATAACCATGAAAATATCATAAACAATGTCACGTTATAGTGCAGTAGAATTTGTCTAATTCGTCATCGTTTAATTCGTCAATTCGTTACTTTTTCGTCGGTCCCGGCAGAATTCCTATCTTTTGTGTACATTTCTGTTCGTCTAATTCGCCATCGTGTAATTCGTCAATTTGCTCAATTCGCATCTCTTTCCTATCCCTGAGAAGCGTTTTGTTCGGCTAATACGTCATTTGCAGTTTCGCTTTTGATGTTTAAGCAGCTAGTTTAACACATGTGGGAATTCAAACAAATTAAGGATCTTTACCTAAGAATTGTTACATCTCGCAATTTGTTTATCGAATTTATATACGAGGTGCGAAGCACGACCCGACTCCCCATTGAGAGAACGCGGAAAGTCTTTATAGTTTATTAAAGATTTAAAAGGTGTTAGATTAAATGGAGGAGTCTAGATAGAGGAATTAAAGAGTTTAATTTAGTAACAACCATAACGTCATAAACTTGTATTTTACTGCAAATAAAAGCACTGTTACGAGTTACTATGGTAAAGTATACGTGCTGCTATGATAGAGTTTTCACCTGTTTGCATAATCACGGCCTACTTAAGATCTTAAGTAGGCCGTGGCATAATTCGTCACTTCGCATAAATCATCACTTTTTCTAATCCCCTTGACGTGACGAACTAGTCAATTTCTACTGTAGTATCAAAACGCCTTTGTGCGAGCCTTTTGGCATGCAAAAGGCTTTATGACATCATCCAGATCTAGGGAGCGCACACATGAAGGGTCGATTGACAACATGGCTAATGAGGATAATTATAGTCTGCTGTGTGTCGTATGAGATCTGTTGGAGGTTTTGATCAGCTTCAGTTTGCTGAAATTCCTTTCAGCGGTGGCAACAGCATCGGAGTAGTTTAGCATAATCCGACGTGCAATAAATACATTAGGTTGAAGTTTATCCTAATGATTAGGATAAACGTAATTAACACGTGCCTTGCAATGAGAATTGAGCTTAACAAAATAATTGGGTCTTGACCATTGTCATTTAATTAACGCCGGTTATTTAGAGATGTTGTAATAAAATGAAAATGTTAAAAAAAAATTGCAGGAAATTAGAATCAAGACTATTGTTCAGTTACGAAACTACTATTACCGTAGGAACAAACCTGAGGCCGATCAAAGCAATGCGCCGCGATGAACGTTTTCTTTCATTAGCGTTTAATTGTATTTTGCACCGTGGTTTTAACTGGCCAAAATACACATGCATACATGCATATACTGTTGTGATCGGAAAGCCCGAGCGGCAAGTTCGCAAAGATTCACACTGTGATAGCAAGCAACAATAAAGATCATGCGCCGCAGTCACTCTATTATTGATTGTTCGTGCCACATACAGTATATATGGGTGTTGTTCTTCGCGCACATGCCGTTCGTGGTGAATCACACATTCAACGCAACGCCAATGGAGAGGTTGCAACCACTAGCGTATGGAGGGGGAGCACTGTGTCATGGTCCACCCCCTCAGACCCTAAAAATAAAAAAAATTATAAACAGTATTCTGCAGTGGCGCAACTAAGGTGGGGGCAAGGGCCTCAATTTAAAATAAACTGACTTTGTTTTCTGGTCACTGATATACGCACTATGCAAATTTTTTTATGACTACTGTACGTTTCCTCTCCTTGATTTTCATTTTACGATTTCATTCTTTCCCTGACAAAATTGCTTCACACGTGGCTGTTAAGTAACTTAGCACAGGTAACAATGAACACTAGAAAAAAGCTTCGGCTGGCGTGAGATTTGAGCTCACAAACTTCAATAAGCATCTTCGATAAGCGATACATGTCTAAAACTTATAACATCCAAGCACGCATGTAGGTTTATTTCATGAGCCTCAGACAACAGAAGTTGAGTTTTCTGTCTCACCGGCTTAGAAGTCTCGTAAAAGCATTATACTAAAATTTGCTTCCAGAATGCACAAAAATGCGTATTTTTAGGTGTAATTTGGCTAAATTTTCCCGGAGGCATGCCCCCGGATCCCCCTGGAATGGTCGTGCCTTCGGCACTTCCCCTAAAGTTGATTTTGACGTCACACGATTGTGACGAAACTTTGCCACCCCCTCGGAGTTTTTCTGCGTACGCCACTGGTTGCAACAATACCTTTCTGATGTCTAGAGTTGTTAATCACCTGGTGCATGGCACATGTTCAGATTAATAACATTTTATATCTCAAATGGCTATAAATGTTGACAAATATAGAGCAGGGGGCATACGTGGACGCAACGTGGTTAATATCCATAAACCACTAACTGCACTACTCGGTTGGGACAAGCTTAGCTGTGATTGCTAAACAATCTCTTCTAACTACACTAACAACATCTTGCTGTCTGGACAGCAGGCTGCGCAAATGTGTAAGTTTGGTCGTAAGCACCAAAAGTATCTTGCTTCTATGCAGTACAAAATACGAGGAGACTGCCTGAGCTAGCCATAATACATTTTTCATAACAATCACTACACAAAATATGTTGCTCAGATGTATGTTTGACTTCTGGACGTATACAACTAGGCACATAGACTAGCTTTACGTTCAATTCAACACTCCAAGCAAGGAATGGTGACGCTTTACGCTCAAGCCACAAATTCGTTTATTACCTCACATACGTACCAAAAATGATCTGGCGATGTTATTCTAGGTAACAGCGGCAGGTACTGCTCTGTCTGTAAATTACAGAACAAAACAGAATACGGATTGACAAAAACTACATTGATTTCTAGTGTTTTACATTTCAATTTGGGGTTGAAACTTCGTTTGGGGCCCAAAAAAGTTCCCCCGTGGTGACGGGACTGAATTTTGGGCCCCCTGTGTCGCTAGGCGGTAAACTTGCGGATATTTGTCTGATACGGATAATCGCGTATTCTGGTTAAACACACAAAAAATCTTGTCAAATTGGATTCGTTTGGACTAACATCCGAAATCACCGGAAAACATTCCGAGCAATTTTTGAAAAACGCTAAAAACAAAAACCTACTAAAATCAAAAGAATATTGCATACCGGCATACAAGCTAACAGGAGGGCCCATTTTTTACATTTAGTCTGCCGGCGGGGGGGGGAGCGGTGCGCATCCCTGCCCCCGTCAGTTACGCTACTGCCTGAAGCTCAATATTTCGGTGAATTATCATTCGTGACTTTCTACACCCTTGCTGAACACTCACCGGATATAAAAGAATATGATGGTTTTTAGGAACACTATCATTGAATTCTGAAACAAGCAACCATCCCATTTTTTTCAAACGATTGCTTGGAAATACGTGTGCACTTGTCTTACGTGCTTACAATGAAAGCAGTTTGGCTTTGCATATACGTAGAGCCAATCTGATACAAAATTAACGCTTGTCTCCGCTTTTCTTGCTGCTTGGTATATTAAAGTTATCAAGTATATTACTTATTTGTGCAAAGGCTTTTCAATGGTCTTGAATTTGTTTTTCTACATAAATTACTATTACAAAAACTACTACTTATAAAAAGTACTATTAGAAAGCTACTACTTACCACTCAAGCAAGACTTATTCATAAAAAACTGAAAAAATTATTCATAAATGAACTCTTAAATCTATCCTTATTATTACCTCTGATATAACTGTGCTTGTGAAAACATCTCTGTCGTAGAAGTAACCCTCATCACATTTTATGACTGGTGCTGATTTGTTGACACAGGAAAGATTTCCTGAGGAGCATTCAGACAAATTGTAACCATATCTGAAGGAAATACAAAAGTTTTATTGAGATGCGACGATAAAGTAGAGGAAAGACCGCCAATAACCATCACACCAGGACTTTGATGACACATAGATCTAGAAAAGAATCTTTATGATTTGAAGATAAGCTGTGAGTGATAAATTGTTTTATTTTTGTTGCAATTGTTGTTTTTGTTTTTTATTTCGTTTTGTTTTCGAAAACATGTGACACCTTAGCTTGCTTGTGTCTTGTTTGTTTTCCTCTTTTACAATATTTGTTACTATATTTTTAATTATGACATTCACAAATCATGCGCCACGCTAACTTATAATAAGCATCTAACTCTGAATTAATTTAAACCGTACCTGTAGCAGGTCGAGTATTTTCCTGTAATAGTATCAACAGGAGTAGTTAGGTTAAGAATGTCATTTTCATTCAACTGCGGAAAAACCGTTTCGTTGTCAATTGGAGGAACGTTGCATCTAAAATAACACAGGTTATATCACAACGACAAATAAAACGCCTGAAAGTATTTTATCGATGGTGAAATAGCAGCGCACTTTCTATCTACGTCTAATTCACTCCGGCACCACTCCGAAAACGTGCATGTGCGGGAATCTTTCGTCAAGGCTGAACTCGGGAAGACAAACAAGACAAAAATTTGCCTCCAGAGAATAGCTTTGTCACACAAAGATTTCATCGAAGTTCGTGCCGACAACACTTAAAAGAAAGCTATCTCGGTAAGCCAAAACACCGTTGACGTTCTGTTTATTGGGCGTCTTGATGAGGCATTGCGATTGTTGACCTATAGTACGTACGGAAATAGCTATTCATTCTAATTTTCTGCAGTGGAAACAATGCACAGGCAACAGTCATTCATTCCACCGTTGGTTACGGGTCAACTTCACTGTTGCTTGGAATTTTTTAGCTTTGCAGTTTTCTAGGGCGTTTCATCCGATCGCATTTTTCACTATTTAGCATTTGTAATGTTAACAGGTAATAACGTAAGTAATAAAGGTCACAGATAATAGCGCGATGTTCTATTTAAAAAAATTTTATCAGTCTGTAATGCCCAATGTGTGAACTCCTTGCTTACCACACATATTAATTATATTTACCAACTATTGTGCCTCCTCTTTCCAACGATTGCCATTTTATGGCTCGCTCTTGAGTAAGTCAGGCAAACTTAAGCCCTCAAGGCCACTCTTCTGCTTAAACTTTGAGTCACCGTCGTAGTGTTGCTCGAAGCTGTGCTTTCGTTACTCCTAATTGGGGTCAGCCAGTTTTTCAGTCTTAGTGAATTTTACAGTTGTGGTTATTCAAACTTCCCCTCACAAGCTTTTGCTCGCAGATTTCAGGACTGAGTTTGTGTACTTTTACGCGAAATTGATTTCCTATTAACAATACAGTAATTTGCTGATTGATTCGATTGCGTCACATTTGCAAAAACTAATTACTTGAGTATCCGTAGCGTGTGAAATTAGTACGTGATCGTCGAGCAGCTTTTATTAGTGCTGCTTAGTCACTTTCGAATATATAAGACTACACAGAAAAAGATGCGATATTTTCTGCGGTAAATAATATATCAGATTCAAAATATTACCTCATAATTAAGGAAGTGACAAAGTTATTAGATCTAGGAGAAATAAGTGAGTTACTTTCTAAGACTAGAGATCTGCGATTTCATAGATTTCAAGGAGCCGGAAGCATTGCGAAAGCACCCCAGAAAAAAAAACTTTTACGTGAGTCGTTTTTCATGTAAAAAGGACTTTCCAACTTCAGCACGGATTGAGTATTTACTCACTGTTATTTGATACGTAATGATCTCGATTACTTGAAATAACGCTATTAAGTTCTAATACGCGCCTTTTTATGTTGCTACTTTTTCAAATATGTGTAAATATAAACGCCAGATTGTCGCTAAGGTTGTGCGAAATCTAAAAAAACACGAACAGTTTGGACAGTACTTAAACCCTGAGTCATTATTTTGGCGTACACTCCACAATTTTTTTTCACCAAGGTAAAGATCTACAGAAAATAGATGCTATGCAAAGATGATGATTTAGAAATATCGGGACTTCCCATAATAGCCGTTGCCATTAAATTGTCAGCACTATGTGATGAAAATTTGTTGCCGGTATTAGTGCACCTTTAATACGACAAGTGAGGCAAAAGTTTTTGTATGAGTGATATAAGCGAAGCCGTCTAAAGACAATGTTTATTTATGTAAGACATTGTTCAAGACGAGGAGTTGTGTTTGGTGACAGTGATCTTTGTGTTAGCATGATGGCAAAGCCATACATATTGTAATAGAGTTTTTGGAATTTTACTTACGGTGAGAGATGTTTTTGCAAAAAATACATTGATGTGCCTACGTTTTACAAGACTAGGTTTAACATCTGGCAAATGGTCCAAAAGAAGTTCAGAGTTGATTAGAAAGTAGCAACCCGATATCTTCCCTCGTTAAATGGAAGGTATAAACTGCAACCCGAAAAGGTTTTCATTCCTGTAAGCCCCTTGATGTCGTTATCCTTCACGTAATTGGTCCGGATGTATGTCGTAGTGATATGTGCATGATTGACCCAATGGGTCAACAAACCATTGGCATTTTGGGGTCCTGTCGGCTTTTCAGCACTGCTGAGTTCTGTTTGCAATATTGATTCTCGAGACGTAGCACTTTCACTGATTCAAGATCCTTATATCTGTATTCCGTTTTTAATGTCATCAGAGCTGCCGTACCCACGTACGCACAAGGTAAAACACAAATTTGGAGGCAAAAATGGAGTTTGACTTCCATGATAACTCATGGTTGACATAGAAATAAACAACAATAAAATCTGCTGTATTAACCCGGCGTTCCCAAACCTTTCAGTTTATCTGAAAACTGGATTTTTTTTCTATGATTTTTGTACTTGCATGTTATAAAATATTTGTTTCAAGTGTCTGGAATGTCAAATACCATGTTCTTCTGGATATGAAGGGCTCAACCTACTTATTTTATGTTTTTTTTTTAAATCGCTTACTTCGAAAGGACGCAGAAAATACATATTAATATAAAATATAATAACTTACAACCAGCAAATACATGCACTGTTTCAAAAGTTGATTACTAAACCACAAAATGAGCATAAGATGTAAAGTTAGACATACCATTAAATCTTGGAAGGTAGGGGCAATTAATGTGTGTTTATAGTCTCAGAGGGTTTCGAAAATGGGGGTCGCATCACGAAAAAAAGGGAAAAGGAATAATTAAACATTAACGAAAATAAAAGTAATGTGACATTGTGCTGTGTATATGGACAGCTTAGAAGTGCAACCGTGCGAGGTTGCTAAACGTCTGGTTTATTACTGTATCTTTTCTACAAGGACTTAAAATACTTCTGCAAACTTACCTGTAGTCCATAGGGTAAGCAATAAATACGGTAGCTAAACCGATGATACCTCCAACAGCATTGGTGTAGGAAATCATAAAAAGCGCAATTGTCTGCGCCAGGCCAGCGTAACCTATGGCCTCCAGCAATACGTCGAAACTGATCATGTTTTGTGGAATTACCTGTCTATTACGCCTGGAACAAACAATTAAAACTAACCACCAAGGATAACCTTATAATAAATACTACGGCCAAAGCAAACGATACAACTGACATCTTGCAAACGTTTCGATAACAACTGTTATCATCTTCAGTGCATAGCAA
>JGI24158J21664_10009999_pt1 | contig 12658 bp, 5 predicted proteins | sample Ectturendosymbi3_FD_21664 | JGI IMG/M metagenome (IMG submission 21664) | reverse complement strand
AGCGTGCTGTGCTCACTTTCCCGAGAGCTCATTCGATCACTCAAGCAGTTGGTGATTCAGCAGTAATCGTGTCACGTGACCAGGAAAGTGAGCTGATGAGCACAAAACTCCACTCAAGCAACTAGTGAATACAGTATTCTGCAGTCCCAAAACTGAACCGAAAGTTACGAAGAAGTTCAAAACAATGTTATCAAATCCAATCCAAATCTGGTTAATCAAAAATTATAAAATGCACATCCATCAAAGTATTAGAATGACGCAAGCTTTAAATCTACGTCCATGTTCATCTTTGGTCATGTTTTGGGCATGTGAACCACAAGGAAATGTTTCTTGCACTTGCAGCAAGGTTCGGCTAGACTTGTGGAAATGACTGACAGTGAAGTAGAGAGGTAAACAGGAAACTACTTTTACAAAAAACTTAGATGTAAATAACCTTGAGTCGAAATTGCAAAAACAACATTAGGCACCATTTTAGCTCATTGGGCGCCATTTTGTAGCTCGTTGGGAGTCATTTTGTAACCAAAAAAGACATAGGAAAAATGTTAAATTTTGTTTGACTCGACACTGACTCTAGCTTGCAAACCAATGACTCGAAGTGACTCGACAGTTCATGTGACTCGCTCTGGCTCGACCAAGTTATGACTTGACTCTGACTCGACTAGAAAATTTTTAGATGACTCTAACTTGAAGCGCTTGTGACTTTGACTCGACAAACATGACTCGGGCACATCATTTACAAAACCCAACATCCTGGTATTAGAGCAGCCATTGCTCTGGGGCTTAGGTATAGGCTATTTTGAACAGATGTTTGTGTACTAATGGTCTGCAGCAGCGTGCCCTACAACTTTGTAATGAAAATGAAGGTCAAGTAGGCAACGTCTGGTTGAGACCAGTTGCAATGGCTGCAAATGGACGAAAATTGGTGCAAGTGAAAACACCTATACCGGTGAACGATGAGCAATGGACTTGCGCAGTATCTGTTGTAGGCTACGCCTGTGCATGGTGAGCATCGTAGCAGAGGCGCAGCCAGAATGAGGCCAAAGAGGCCCTGCCCCCCCCGAAAAAACTGGTTAAGATTTTTCGCTGGTGTTTTATATCTATCTCAACTGTTCGAAAACAAACGGAAGGAATAGTCGGACTCATGTAGTGTCGTGTTCTCTCATTGACCAAGGTTTAAAGTGACTTTTTGCAAGTGGATGCGAAACTATACGACTAAAGCATGAAACTTTGTTAGCAAAGTTGCCAATTAATGCGGACAACACGAGCTGAGTGTAGCCTGAATGCAATGGAAGGGCGCAGCTTTCTTGCAAAGGAGTGCAAATTCAGATGAGACATTTCTGAGAGGATTATTTGCATGAAGTATTGCCGAACCAAATAGAAAGATACTTAGTTAAGACATGATCAACCCCAAGCACACCACGCAATAGAGCGTTATGCAACAACGCAATGTTTCTCACAGGACGGTTGGCATTGTGGCTAATGGGTATGCGATGGACAGTGGCGTAACTGACAGGGGGGCAACGGGGCGAGCAGCCCCCCTGGCAAGCTAAATGTAAATATATAAGAACTGGGCCCCCCTTAGTTGACATTTTGTCATTTAGTATTATTTAGGTTGTTGTTTTTTTGCATTTTTCGGGGTGTTTTCAGTTTTTTTTAGCTGGTATAGACACCCGCGACACCCAGAGCTTCACTATTATTTCTTAACCTTTTTCACAGTTTTGGCGAGTTGCCCCCTTACAGTGACCAGTGGTCCCCCTTCAGCTGAGCTTTGTACCCCTGGCTCAAACCTCAAGTTACGCCACTGTAGATGGATATTTACGTCGTGCAGTGAGCCAACAGGAGGTCCTCCAAGAGAAATTTTTTAGTTGGAACAAAACCCACTTGGGTCCCCTAAGACTTGCAAAATTATTTTGAAACAACTAAAAATTGAGGCTAATTAATTTGCATCATACTTCAACAAGAAGTGCTCGTTTATTGAGCATATGAAACATTACGTTAAAACATAACGGTACTCAAGAAATGTGACCATATTGCTATTTTTTAAACATGACTTTTAAGTGTTCATAGTAAAATATAATCAAGGCAAAAATTTGAAAAATAATCATTTAACTATAGCTATTTTCTGGTATTCTTATTCGCAAAATCTCTAGTAACACTATCATAATCAACTTGCCTGGCAATGCAAGATTCAATGTTTAATCTTGCTAGGTCAACTAGTCGAGTTTGTGACATAGCAGACCGCAAATAATTTTTTACAAGATTAAGCTTGTTGAAAAATCTTTCAGCAGATGCTACTGTAGCTGGAATTATCAAGAATATTCTCAAGCTAATACAAACATTTGGAAATAATTCACACAAGCCACACGCAGGGCCGGATTAAATGAACGCGAGGCCCCGGGCAAAGTTGTGACCGCGAGGCCCCCTAAACGCTTAGCGCAACTGCGTAGCGTTTCACATGCCCTCGTTTCAACTTTGCAGAAGCACCGGTCAAAAACGTCAAAACTGTTACGATTTGGCAGCCTACATTTCAGAGACAAATGGGGTCGACCCTGTAGGGTTACATTGTACGGCGGTTTGTATTTGGTTAATTTCTTCAAACAGAAAGTTGTATTACAAAAAAACGATCTTTTTGCTACGGTGACACTACTCAAAATTCTTTTTTGTCATAGACTCGCTGACCATCTTCACTGCACAAATCGTCCATTCACACATGTATTGAGGACACTCTCGAACAGATCAAAACTTACACCATTTAGAAAAAATGTTCTCAACGAAATATCACGCAAAAGCAGAACCGCACTGCTTGATTGAAGTTTTGCGATGGCAGCTTCAGAAAAGTTGCACCTCTTAACTTTTCCGTGATCTAGTGGACAGCAGCGCTTTGTTTGATCTAAGACTGATACCCTCACGATCACGACAAGCACTTTGCGACTAATTGCTAGGCCTACGTCAGCGCATTATACGGTAATTTCAAAGCGTTAGATTTTGAAGAATACTTAGTAGCGAAAGTATTGAAGTGACCCTGGTCTCTGTCATCCCGTCACCACGGGGGGACTTTGGTGGGCAAAGCCCTCCCAAACAAAGCTCCAAACTCCAAATTGAAATATGAAAAACTGTGAATTAGGGGCGTTATATCAAATTTTCAAATGTCAAGACCCACTGCACAAACGTAAAGCCCCCTATTGAAGACTTGCTGGCGGTGGTTCTGGTCTCTCACTCTGTCAAAGAGTGTTTGTTGAAAAAAAGTCAGTTACACGAAAAGGAGCAACAAAAAGGTCGTTTAATGTTATTGTTTGCGCTGCAGAAGAAATTTTGGAAGAGCAGCTATAATTAAATTAGTATTCGATTACTGTTTCAATTAAAATGTGCACACTCGTATGTTTTTGTTCGTAAAACAAGCTTCCTGGGTTTTTATTGCACCAGTATGTTTTTTTAGAGTGCAATCTGGGTTTATTTGAAATCACTGAATGAGAGTCCTGCATGTGACTGTTGAACACAGACATCTTGGCAGGTAATGCAGAGAGACAGTGACACTGCTGATAGCGGCAAGCCACGTGTAGTTTTATGCTGTGTGAAAAGAACCACGAGTAAATCTGTAGCAGTGCTTCCACAAGTTTGAAAAATATATTGGTAGTGTGAGACTGCGATCAACGCGCCAGAGTAAGTAAATGTATTGCTTTTTTGCGACAAAATGATGGTTCACACAGTCAAGATCATACAGCATCACGTAGAGTATAGGGTAGGCCTAATCCAGAAGTCATAACATAATAAGCAAAGTTCTACACAAGCAATAAAATTAACTGGTTCCTGTGTCACAAAGGATTGGTGAAAGACCAGGAGGTCATCCAGTCTACCAACCCTGCAAAAATAACTTAATCAAACGACTCTTAATCAGGATTCTTTTCACACATTATAACAATACGTGGCTTAGAATATGTTTATGCAGACTGGTAGAAATACGTCTTTATCGTTAAGGCTTAGTTCTAACTTGTTAGTGAGCACTAAGTGCAAAGCTATATTTTCTGTGGCGAGTTTTCGTAATTCATCTGCACATTTTTTTAAAACCGCGTGGTGTTCAAACTTCAGTAAGTTGTCCGATGGCCTCATCAAAATATAGTTATACTGGCCGTTGCTTGCTTGAAACAGTTTTGCGAGTGTCTAAGTTTCTTATTTTTTCATCACTCATGTTATTCTGCTCGTTGATTATTCTTAAATTATGACTTATTTGTAGAAAGTGCTTGAAAAAATGAATATTTATGCGGCAGTGTGAGACCCCGGGAGTTTTCCCGGTTTGCCCAACGGTTAATCCGGCCCTGGCCACACGGGCCACAAGGCGGCGACCACTGCTTTAAAGTATTGTCGAAATACTGTAAGTGGTTACTTTCTTCTGTAGGCTATGTCGCAAAATCTTCAGATTTCTGGGTATGTCCTCTAATCCTAAACTCACATTCGATCCGACCTTGTATCAGCTTGCCGCGCAAGTTTAACAATCATCAAAATGCACAGCACACCTCCGCGGTGCACTATAAGCACTTGCGTCCTGCACTGCAGTTACTTTTAATTAAAACTTTTCAGCTATTATCTTACGCATATGCGTAATATTCGAGGGCTACTGCTGTTAGATTAGATCGTATTGTGAACTGGCATGTTTCCAATCAAATTTCATTTGAAGTATCTATTAGTTTAAAACTCTTGATTTATTAGACAGAGTTTTTATTAAAGATTCGTTTGAAAATGTTTAAAAATAAAAGGCTTAAAGGAATATTCATTCAAATGGATACACTGGGACAGGAATCGTGAATGTCGTAAATTCGACAAAGTAGGCAAACCTTCAAGTTCAACAATAATTTAAACCCGCCACCGGGCGGGTTTAATTTCGCTACATTATTCCGAGTGTGTTAGTAACAAACACTCAATCGTTCCCTTAGCAGGCCCGTAAATAGGGGGTGTCAGGGGGCGAAGGTCCCCTAGAAAAAATTTTGTCCTCCTGGAAAAATGTGCTGGACAAAGTTAAAAACTATTGGACATAGTTAAAAAAAATTGTGCCCCTCTCAGAAAGCTATTCGCCCACTAAAAAAATTGTGCCCCTCTCAGAAACTATTTGGTGTCTCAAGCTGGTTACGGGCCTGTCCTTCTGTCTCAGGCCCCTCCGTAGCTGTCGGGTCCCGGAACAATGTACCTTCTGGCCCTGAGCCAGTAACCCAAACTCTGAGCTGCGGGTTAAACCTTGTAGAGATCCTCCAATTGTGTCTTTTTCCCAAACATTCACAGTCACACACTGTTGCATTTATTTGCAACGTTGCCCGTCAACAGCAACAAATGAACGTTCATTTTCAACGGTTCAACAGTTGCTAGCCCATCTACGCAGCACTATGGGCAAAAACCAGGCCTGTAACTAGCTAGAAAAATGTTCGCCCCCCTGGAAAATGTGTTGGACATACTTTGAAACTTTTGGACACAGACCCGTCACCAGGGGTGAGGGGGCGAAGCCTACACACCTTTTTGTCCCCCCTGGAAAAATCGGTTGGGCATATTTGAAAACTATTGGACATAGTTTGAAAAGTTTGGGGCCCTCTCAGAAAACTCTTCGCCACCCCTGGTGTCCCAAGCTAGTTACGGGCCTGGGCAAAACCGTCTGATGGATTGGCTTTTTTGACGAATAATCGGGGATGTGACATTGATCCTGAGATGCTTATAGAGGAGTTGTTCAAAAAGAAACGCAGACTGAATTTTATCTTTTAATTGTGCTCGCAGGTATCTCGTAAAGTCAAAATTTGGCTATTGGTATCTTCTGGTTTGTTCCTATGAATCCACTTACATACTTTTAGCTGATTTTGAATAGGCATAATCAGTGATATTCTCGAAGACAACAATACACACCGCTTCGCTTTCTGATACTCTTAATGCTCAGTGAAAACTGTTTGGTTGACAACTACTTAATAATAATCACTGCGAAAGCAAACGTTTTCTTGTCTTTGTTAAAATTTATCGATGCCGACTGGTAGAAGATATTTGACGTCATATCCGGTTGTAACAGACCAGAAATTGATCAGTGACATCAAAATGATCTTTGTGCAAAATAGCTAAAGTCTGTAATCTGACGACGTCAGTGACTGGTCCCTCCCGAACAAAATTTCTGGCTGCGTCCCTGATCGTACGTCAGATGCCAAACTATTGTTGCCTAAAACGAGATAATTTGTTGTTGTTGGTCTTTTGCGACAAAAGTTCCAACATACGAATGTTCTTCATACCTATGCGTATTAGTCCTGAAAGTTTCAGGCAAATCGAGCGCGATTGTTTTCACATTTTTTTTTATCAAACGACCTCTGCTATGCCTAAGCTACAACATTTTTTACAAATCCACAAGGTGAAATCAGCTGCTGTGCAACACAAGGTAGCCTAATATTTTTACTTGTTCTTTTGCAACAACAATTTCGAGGAATGTTTTGCATAGCCACAGACATTAGCCCTAAAAATTTCAGACAAATCGATCAAGAACCTTTTGAATTATGTAATGTTTTATCAAACGTCTTCTGCTAGGCGCTACAATACTTTTGCAAAATAGCATGCTTCAATCAGTTGTGAAAAACAAGGTAACTCTTTTGGTACTTGGTTTCTTGCAAGAAAATTTCATACAAATGTTGTTGGTACCCACGGACATTAACCCTGTAAATTCGAGCTCAATCGAGCAAGAATTCTACGAGGTATTTCATTTTCCAGCAAACAACTTTTTCAGGCGTAAGCTACAAAACTTGATCCCATACAGTAGGGTGCAGTAAGTTGTTGCGTAAAACGCGATAACTTTTTTCACGCTTGGTTTGCTGCAACGAAAATTTGCAGCAATGTTCCACTTGTGTGAATGTGTCTTTCCTGAACATTTGCCGTGACTCGAGGAAAAAATCTCGTAGTTATTTAGTTTTGAATCAAGCAGCTGAACGCGCGACCATGACAAAACAAGCAAACGACGAACGTCCGAAACCCTGCCAGGCCCGCCCAATGTGGAAAAATTTACAGTGAACCCTTGAACGTCAGACCGTCCTATAAAAATGTGTATTCTCTGGAATCTTGACTAATTGATTGAATCGAATGTCTTATCATCTTCCCGACTCACTCCTAAGACGTAAATTCCTTTGCGCTTGCTATATCTGCGCTATCTCTCGTAACCATTTTGAATTGAACTTATAGAGCCAAAGCTGTTCTGAATAAAAAATATTGCTAACATGACCATATCGTTGATGAAGAACGTTGCTACAGTTTTCAGCAGCGAATGTAGACTGCAAGAACATTTTCTCCGTATTGCCGTAATTAGTTTAATTAGTTAAATTTAACGATGTGCAGTATGTTACAATAATTTTGTATACACTTGACGATTGCCTTAGCCGACCCCAGACAGCCATGGCAAGCTGCGAGTCCTCCATACTGATCTGAACGATAGCGGATTGATTTTTCCGAGGAAGAGAAGCAAAATAAATGTCACGATTTTGAAGATATGTCTGCTTTTTACTAAAAAAGCCACGAATTTCTGCTTTTTACGAAAACCATGCACGATGTTTAATCGGGTGAATTAATAACTTTCTGGCCCACAGCAACTGGTTAAAGCACGTAAAAAGTTTTTCGTAATCTCCAAGGTACGGGTTAGTATCCTTGATATTTTATACGAAACCATTCTGTTGGCAACGTGAGTGAAGTTTTTCAAGGTAGTTGCCGGTTCCAGCATGAAACACACAACAGAAAAATCTCAAAGAGTTTAATTCATGAAATGCAGAATCTACAATTGCTCATAATTAATATATGAGTAAAAAGTTTAGTGCTTTCAATGACAAACACATTCAGGAGAAAATGACCAAATTAAAAAAAAAAATTGTTTCCAAGTGTGGACGTGGGAAGGATTTCTTCGGGGGAAAAATAGTTAATTTTTCTAGGGATAGCCAAAAGGATATTTCCAGGGAGGTCAAAAGTGGCGAAATTTCATTTTACCCACTCGAGACCAAGAAAACGTTTTTTGCTGAAAATGTAATAAGAAAATGTCCAATTTCAAAATCCAGGGGGACCAAGGTCTTTCTGCCCCGTTCCGTCGCCAGTGGTTCCAATATCAGCTTCAAAATTGATGTATGCTTTGCGCCAAAATTACATAGAGCGTGTTCATCACTGGAGACAACAAACGGCTTTTAATTCAAGAATCCTTCTTCATCATCTTTTTGCTGTCCGTGAGGTTTCCAGCAGAGGCTGGTAAAAAGCAGGAACCCCTAACCGGAGTCGGAAACCACCGGTCCGCAGCCCGGTGCCGGTCCCCTAGGCTTTTGTTACCGATACGCACAGAAAGCATGACTTATTGTCCGAAACATATAAATATCTTTGTGAAGCGGATCGTCTGCAGTGTCAGCAACCATGACAAGATCACGAAGCAGACTGGAGGGGAAATACACTGTGGGTGTCATTGCCTACTATGACTATCTTGTTGCAGAGAAACATCAAGGCTCCCGCAGATTCGGATTAACGGAGAGTTTCAATAAATTGCATGCAAATGAAATTCGTTCATTTTTTACGTATTTATCTGCCACACATTGAAAGCCGGTTTGTGGAAATAACACCTGCCTTGAACTAATTATGTTCTGTAGTGGAGAACAGGTTGACCACCACTGCCCTAAAACCGTTCGACAAATGAAAGTGAGTTGGATGTTTTTTACCACTGAGGTTTAGCTGATATTTTGAGACTGTGGACAATAGATCAGATAACATAGATTTATTTCTGAGAAGATTGGCTTCTAGCTTCTTGGGATGGTCACGGTAGCAGCAGTGCTACAGCTGGAGGAGCAAACAAATCTTATACATCAGCGCAGTACACTACCGTACAAATAAAAATGCGAGACGTGTTTTCATGAAACGTAGCTATGAACTGCTTTTTAACTTTCACTGCCAGTTCGTACGAAGTTCTTACTGTAGTTCATGACAGAACATCACATAACACGTTTTTTACGATTGACGGCAGGAGTTAATGGATCGTCAATCATCCGTCCCGTTTACAGATCAGCAGCTGCTTCTGTTGTAGAACCACCAGTACTCGGACCTCCACTGATGGGCAACAGGAGCGAGACAAGCGGCGAAGCTTTTATCACATTCGCAAATATCCCGCATGAATCCGGTCCCAACTGCACGAAAAGAAATTGTTTTGCTTTAAAACAGCTCGGGGCCACGTACGATCAGATCAGTGACCAAAAAATGTTACTTTAAACAAAAAGCAGAATGATAGAAAATCATTCAATCCAACCCAAAATTAAAAAAGAAAAATTCTTTTATATGTTAATGAACATGGGCTTTTTCTGAATTTTACTACGACACCAGCGTCCATGGGCGTCTGAAGGTGTGGGGAGGAAGAAGGAGGGCTTTGCCCCCTGTATTTTGAAATGTGATATCTTCCTATTAATGTTTTAGTAGAAAAATGTTTTCCTATTAGTTTCGAGTTGATAAAACAAAATTTCACCAGTGTAGGGCCGCTTGGAAAAATTATTTTGCCCATCCACTGGGAAAATCCACTATTGGCCTCCCCTGGAAAAAATCCATACGACACATATGCCCACGTTGACCCTCATCAAACTAAACACAAGTGAATACGTTACCAACGTGTCAACTCCTAACACCCACCGGGACTAGTATTGTGTGTGTTTAACCAACACACTACTGTGTGTGTACTGTGTGTTGAACCGACACACTATTGTATGTGTTGAACCGACACACTATTGTGTGTGTTCAACTCTTCAAAGGAACTGGGTATCCCCGATTCGAACTTGCCAAATGGCTTCAGAAAAATATTGACCAAATTATCGTTTTTCAATGAAGCAATGTTGCCATTTGACGTTCAGCTACATTGGTATGTACAGCCTGGAAAACTTTAGTTAACGTGGCATTAGAAAGCGCCATATATTGTTTGCATATTTCTGTGAGCATGGAACGTCTGTGAAAAAGGCATTAAATTGGCAGAGAACTTTATTGACGTGCGAGTGAAAAGACGTGTCACTGTGTTTTTGACATCACAAACTGGCTTTTGACATGGAGCCTTCACAGAGTCTTCCGGGCTTTTGTACAACAGCATGATTGTCGAGTCTTTTCATCATCACTTCGTCTGTTTGTCATGTCGCCAGATTGCCAAGGACGTTTTGCCAATAGCGACCCTTTGTGTCAGCTTTCACGGGGTTTCAATTTTGTTGCTTTCAATCGCAAAAGGATTTGGTCAGGGGCAGGTTTTTTTAAGAAAAATGTTAGGTACCTAGTATGGACCTGTAGGGACCCGATTTCTCTGATTCTAGGCACCGGCTTTTGCTCTGATTCTAGGGACCCGATTTTCTCTGAATGTAGGGACCCAATTACAATTTTCGCTGATTCTAGGGACCCGATTTTTAATTCTAGGGAGCAGAATCGAGTCGCTAAAACGCCTTAAAAAAACGTGGTCAGGGGCGTAACGAGGTTAGATGGCGCCCGGGGCAAGAAGCAAGTTTGGCGCCCCCATGGTCGAACTTGGCTCTTTCGGAAGCAAATGTACTATGTTGAAAAAGTACTTGTGACATTGTTGGGACTCTCGGCGCCTCCCGCAGTAATTCTGCGCCCCCGCAGTGATTCGGAACCCCCGCAGTGATTTCGTTCCAGGGAAATTATGCCCCCTTGCCCCCCCTCGTCACGCCCCTGCGTTTGGCCAATTGTCACCAATGAAGATCAAACACGATACACAGGACGTTCTCTTTGCTCGAGTTTTTTTGTAGAATAAGTAGAAATGTGCTTCGCAAATTAAAATTGCAAAGCACTTGTTTGAGTAAAGATTACACCCAAAAAAAAACAAAAATTTTCTTACAGCAAGTTGTTTTTCTGTTCTTGCAAGAAGTTGTGTATTCCAGCTGAAAGCCCCAAATCATCTGCCACCTCGATCTCCCGTTTTTCTTAGTTGAGCTTCTGAAGCACTGATCGTGCAAATGGCAACAACTGCAAAGTAAAATAACTTGATGAGGAGTGAACAAACTGCAAATGTTTTTTCAGACGACTCGAAGAAAACGTTTTTGCTGCAGCATGCATAACAGATAAATATCTAAGGAGGTATCCAATGAGAAACAAGGAGAAGATTCCTGAAAAACGTTGTAATGGCTAACCGTTGAGGTGCTAATCGAGAGGGTGGAAGAGTGATCGTCATGTTAATTAGGCTGCGGTATAAGGCTTGGTACAGAAATGTAAAACTTGATTTCTCCGACATTCACAAGTTTGATTGCAACATATTACATCAAAACGTTATACCCAGTGGCGTAACTAGAGGTTTGAGCCAGGGGGGCAAACTTAGCTGAAGGGGGCCCATTGGTTACCGTTTGGATATGTAATAATTATTTCCCAAAAACTCATGCGTTATTCCACAAAAACAGAAAATATTTGTCGGGTGATGCAATGAGCTTCAACTGGGTAAATGACTTTAACGTAGAATTTCATGTTTTCACGTAACATATCCTTTCCGAAATTGATGCCCATAACTCATTAATGACTTGTACCTACGTAAGGTAGGCTGATGATTTGTTGTAAGACCCACCACACTCAGGGACGTAATGAGGCTAGATGGCGCCCGGGCCAAGAAAAAAGTTTGGCGCCCCCGTGTGCGAATCTGATGTTTTTCGGAAGCACATGTACTGCACTGACGAAAGTGCTGGTGACATTGTTGAGACTTTTTGGCGCCTCCAGCAGTGATTAGGCACCCGGGGAATTGCGCCCCCTTGCCCTCCCTCATTACGCCCCTGACCACACCTGAATCTTGGTAATTAACTCCTAAATTAATTCCACTCTTCTTATAAGCACCAAATGCTTGACTTTATGATGAGGCATGGGGTAGATTCTGGGCACTGTTTGAGTAAACAACAAAACAAATGTAACATGTCCGAAACGGAATTTTTTGAGCAGTTCATTGATCTCTCCGCATCAGTGATAAAACCACATTCATTTGGCAAATACTAAACAAATAATGCCAAACAATTTTATCTAAATGTGGAGCTGCACACCAGACAATAAAAAATAGGTATGAACAGTGTCGTAGCAATACTTGGCCCCACAAAATGCTTACAGTGCCCCCCTAATAGTGATTTCTACAAAAAGATTTATAATTCGTTGCTGTATCAGCCTTAGTATTCGTCATGATTTAGTTGTCGCTGTAGTATATCGATCGCAGTGTTATTCAACTGGCTGATCGTAGTCAAACATTAAAACAAAAGAAATCACTTTATAGTGGCACAGTAGCACACATGAATTCCACAAACTTTAAAGAGTTTCTGGTGGTTGAATATGTCAACGAATAGGCTGGCACAGCAAGCCAAACAACTAGTGAAATGAAAGAGCTTTGTGATCTTCTCGTCCATAAAACCGCACAAGAAGTTCCTATCACCAATTTCACACCCTCTCCACGTTCATCAATCTCACGACTTTTCTTAGGCAAGTATTGCATTCACAATTTTGATCGAAACCCGGTAATAATAATATTAATCGAAACCCGGAAATAACCCTAGCTAGTTGGAAATTTCATTTTCATTGCCTAGCTTCTTAGCCACTAATGCTTCGCAGTATGACACAGTGGATACTCACAACCTCTGGTGCGACTTGCTTTATGAGCGCAACAACGTCATTTCGAATCCGACCATCG
>JGI24158J21664_10009998_pt1 | contig 12658 bp, 15 predicted proteins | sample Ectturendosymbi3_FD_21664 | JGI IMG/M metagenome (IMG submission 21664) | reverse complement strand
AGTTCTAAATGAATTACAAAACTCGTAAATTATTAGAATAATTATAAAATTTTATTAAAAGTATCTTGAAGGGAACATTGGTTTCAAAAAATGCGCTTTGCTGGCAGCAGTGCTTCTGTTGCAACCTCTCCGGTGGTGTTGCGTTGATTGTATGATTCACCACGAACGGGATTGTCACTCATGCTCTTTTTCAGGCACGCCGAAAAAACGGCAGGGGGAGCAGTACAAAAGTTGAGGGAAATGGAAACTTATAAAAAACAAACAAATCTTCACCAATATTTTTGTTTCTGTTCAGTAACAATATTGACCTCAAAAATAATAACAGAAATTATTGAAAACCACTCTGAATTTTTTTGTTGGGTGAATAGCTGCAATAAATTTGTTTCAATTCGATCTTGCCAAAACATGAAATTATCTATAATACTGTAATAAAAAGGTACCTCCATACCTTTTTGAAAAAGCAGGGGGAAAATGCCCCCGTCACTTTCCTACTCTCCGGCATCCTTGCTTCTTTTCACACAATGTAAAACTATTTGGCTTGCTGCTATCAGCAGTCGCTGTCTCGTTGCATTACAATACGTGCCAAGATGCCTGCTTTCAACAGTTACAGGCGGCAAAACACCTAACTCCGCAACTTTAAGTGAACCTTTGAATCTTTGTTGCCATGTTCTCAAGTTTCGCAACCTACCTCTGCAGACAAATGAGTGGACATGAGTGAACCGTAAGCAAGCTCATCGCGGCATGATACCAAGCATTGGACTTGGGTCCTGTGCAGTGTGAGTTTCATACCGGAAAATAATCTGTCATTGCAAGAATTATCAAATATCCCAATTTCCAGAGAAGCGGAAAACGCCCATTCCCCCTCCCCCCCGCTGTTGACACCCATGGCCCCCCACCATGAAAAAGTTCCTCCACCACTGTTCGTAAGCTGATCATAGCAAAATAGTCGCATCATGTTTGACTGCACATCGATTACGCATAATCGTTGCCAAAAGTTACTTCTTCCCTCGAAATTTTTCTCTGGTTGCGGCCCTACACACGTACAAAATGTTTTCTTAGTTTTTATACGGTTTGAAATAGTTTAAAAAGTATTTTTAAATAACCTTGCAATTAAAATTGTTCCTATACAGCTTGGAAATGTGGAAATTCACCCAATCATGACACTACATCTGCTAGAAGCTTCGCGTCACTACCGGCGTCTCCTTGCATGTCAAAAGAGAAAAAGCTTTGTCGCGAAACAAGGTTAGTAGCCAAACACAAGGAACGGATGGCTTGCTTAGCTTTTCATGAAATGAGTCAACAGTGTCGAAACATGCAAAAAAAGTCTGCCAAACATACGAGTTCATACCGTACTTGTTCCATAGGTTATGCATCCCCATGCGTCTTAATTTTTTTCTCAACCACAAGAGCCGCCGCTGCTTGTGAGAGCGTAATAGTGGGGAGACATTTCAGTCACACCAAGGCCTTAGTTGACGGTTTTAAAATTTTGCTGGAACGTAGCAAACACTTTTGGCATGAAGAAAATAAAGTTTATCCCGGTGGTTCTCCCCAAAATTTGATTTTAAGCTTTATGCGTCTTTCTATGATCTACGCGATCCACGACCTACTTCATTAAATGGTTCATCAGCATTAATTGAAATTAAGCACTGGTCATCAGCATTTTTAAGAGCGTTTTTGACCGGATTGTTAAGTTGCAAACCTGCCCGTGTCCTTGTGGTAAGTGCGTACGCTTCAGTGCTGGCAGGTCTGGAGTTCGACACTAGGCCGGGCCTTGCCTATACCTTGCACATTGGCACTGTAGTCTTCTTGCCTGGCGAACGATATGAAGATAGCTGAGGGAAAACGTTTCTCAAGTCCGTTTGGACACTAAGAGATGTAACCCTCTGTGAAGTCCGATCTGCTTGGCCTGTCTTGGCATCGGAAAATCTCCACGGAGGGCCAAGTGCGTACGGCTGAGTCTTAGGCAACCTCAGCATAACCCTAAAGTTTGGGGTTTGGGAACCTGCAGCCGCGGGCAAAACGCGGCCTGAATGAACATGTAATGTGGCCCGCATCACAATTTTTGTTACCTAAGATGGAACACAGCATTGCGTCGTAACGAAACTTCATGATAAGCAGATACGTAGAAGTCAAGAGATGTGTCTCTCGCTCCTCATAGGTTTCTCTGCTTATTTTCCTTAGAAAGAACAAGGTAAAATTTTAAGATAAAATTAATTGTTTTGCTACCTGCCAGCAATATTTCACATGGCCTGCCCCCGTGATCAGTGTTCCCTCTACGGTGGGCAACTGCGCAGTACCACCAGACCATTTGCGCAATGAAAACTCATTCTCGCGCACTTGCAACGTTCTAAACTTAAGACCGTATATACTGTACAGTACATCACGCATAGCCCTTTTAACGCTTGAAACGCTTCACTGGTTGTGTGTCTACACATGGTTGCGCAATTGCGTGCGCACCAAAACGAACATTTGCTCAGTGTAAAATTTTCTTAGAGGAAGTACTGCCCGTGATAGCAAATAGATTTCTCTATTTACCGCCTAAGCAAAACTCTGTCCGGGCGTCGTTGTGTGTGGTCTTGTGCACTATTCGTACGTACTTGTGCGTACGTTCTTGTAGGTATCTTGTGTCTGATTTCGAGCTCGATCACATGCGCAATGACTTCTTCGTCGTCAAACAACGGAATGGGCCGTAGTAGCAGTAGTAGTAAGTTGCAGACTTTTATTTTATCTTTCAGTGTCCCCAACTTTAAGACGTTCGAACTTCATGATTCTCAGGACTCCCTATATTCCTCAAAATCGTGTGCAATATCTTCCAAATTAAACATCGTTCCTGAAACGGATGACAATCAGGACGAAATCAAGCATGTGGATGGAGCGAAAACTTGTGAATTGACGGCTACAACCGGCAGAGAATCAGCGGTTTTCACACAAAATGGAAAAACTGCTACGCTAAACAATGACATAAATAAATGCAAGCATGGACGCAGACCGGCAGCAAGTAAGTTGCGTGGGGTGTAGGAGTGCAGGGGTAATGATTAATATTTGTCTGTCAAGCAATTGTTAAGTTTGAGAAACAAACTCGATGCAATTTTAAGGAAAAATAAGTCATCGCTGCTTGCCTTCCTATGTCGTCCTCAATAGCGAATAGTAAGAAAGCAAGTCTGACCAGAAAGATTCAAAGACTGTTAACGGTTATGTTTAATAAATGACCTCGTTTCAAAGCTTAAAAACGTGTTATTTAAGAACGAATAATATAAATAATAAAAAGGTTCCAATGCAATATGCAGCACGAAGTGATAAAAAACATTTTGAAATTTTGACCCAAAAGGTTTCCTTTACAAGCTGTTTTTTGCGGCTTTCTACCTTCATCTATTTCAAGTAACAACACTAAAACTAATAACAGTTCATATGTTACGTTATGAACAACGACAAAACCTGCATCATTGCTCAACTGGTATTTTTCGTTTCGGTTGTCAAGCATTGGTCGCCAGCCTTGAGAGCAACCATCGTCATACCAATTTGAATGCGTATTAGTTGTTTAAGTGGAACTTTTATGCACAGGCACGCCAACACTTCAAAGACAGAATCAAAAATCGATCAACCTACGCGGGATAAAGCCATTATTTCTACGGTAAATGTCCGCTAGATGTTTATCATGTCATTTTGTGTTATTTTTGTGTTTCGGATAAAATGCATTTGGTCTACGTATATGTAGCACTAGGTAGAAAAGGCTCAACGCCAATTTTTGACTCAAGGTATCAATGTTTGTTAGAAAATCGTGTTGACAAAGGTCAATAATTATGTTTTGCTCATGAAGAAACACCACCGAAAGTGTGTTTGATATACCTCTGCGTAAAGCACGAATGGGAAACAGATATTGTAAGATCATTTTTCAAACTCATATGAAATAATTTCCCCCGAGAAATCGGCATCACAACGCGTTCAGCAAAAATATTTTGAAAGTAAGGTACAGTTGCCCAGAAGCTGTTGTACAAAGGCACAACACCAAGTGCCTGACAACAGCCAGATGCTCGTGCTACGAAACAAACCGCCCATTCAGGACCATGCAGATTAAGGGGGGCAACGTATACTCGTTTGAACAACTGTCGTGATTCAGAAGCGATACCAGAATACAACTAAGTATCTTTAGGATTTCTCTACAAGCTTGACTTCCTGCCAATGTTGGAAATCACTACTGAATATAACCATTTCGGTTTTGTACACGGTAAATACATTTGACTTTCGCTTGTAACTTTTTCCTAACAATTGTTCTTTTGACTTGGGTATGATTCTCTACAATACATCACGCCTACAGGACAAATATTGCGTAAACGAAAATATTTGCGAGTTAAATTAAAGCTTTTCCTGCCTTGATCACTGTCAATGATCCCTTACTTCTTGTGCGATATCGAGGTAGCCGCAGCCAAACTGCAATATTTGTTTCGTCATAAAGCAGTGTTTCATAACGTAGGTTGGATCGAATCCCGAGGGTTCAACGGAGCCGTTTCAGGCAGTGGCGTAACTGGAGGTTTGAGCCAGGGGGGGCAAAGTTTAGCTGAAGGGGGCCCACCGGTTACCACCGTAGGGGGGCCACTAGCCAACATTCAGATAAAAGTTAAGAAATGGTAGTGAATCTGGATGTCGTGGATGTCTATATACTAGCTTAAAAAAAGGAAAATACTTCACAAATTGCAAAAAGCAATAATCTAAAGAATGCTAAATATCAAAATGTCAACTAATGGGGCCCCGGTTATTATATTTTACTTTCCAGGGGGGCGACTCGCTCCCTTGCCTCCCTGTCAGTTACGTCACTGGTTTCAGCGGTCCGACGAAGGTCATCTGCAGCATGACCAAAAGCGTGGGACCACTGTATTATTAAATATAAACTGTTTAACAATTTCATTTCAGTAACCCATTTTTACTTTCTGTTATATTGCGCAAAAATGAGGTTCGACAAAATCTTGGACAACTACGTAAGGGTTCGGCGTGTAGGTAAAGGTTAAGAACCACTGTCATAAAGGGTAAATATAGGATAGAAATGCACTTCTCTGATGTGATTCTATTTGAATAAGAGTTGATGGATACCTGCCTAGTAGTCGTAATATATACTCTGTTACGATCGTAGTGTGTGATTCTTAGCTGTGAACAGATTCCTTTCTAAAAACAGTGCATTTTTCTACCGCTGACAACTGTCCTTGTGTTACATCAGTATTTTTTAAGCCGTTTTTGGGTGTCAAAATGACACCCTAAAATTTTGCAATGGCACCCTAAATTCTGAAAGCCTAGGTATGGTTTTGCCTTGTATTGAAGTAAAACGATTTGAGGAAAGCATATTTTCCTGCACATGGCTATTGCAACAGACGGCTGCAATGTTATAGGCTGACACATTTTTCTGGCGCAGAAGCTGGAAGCGAAAATTGTAAGTTGGGTATTTGTGCGTTGTCATAAGCGCCGCCTCGCTTTGGCCTCTTACTATACTGCCACAGATTTGTACGGTATGGTGTACGAAACTACGAAAGCACTTTAATGCAATTATGGAAGTGTTTTACTCTTTCACCGTTGCGATCGGCTTGCCTGGCAATTCATCATGCACCAGACTACAAGGAAAACAAAAACTCGGTAGTTGCAGCGCGCATGCAAAAAAGGTGGTTGTCGAGTGAGACGACAGTGAAAGCTAGGAGTGAGAGTTTGGCTATTTGGGCAGCACTGATGCAGCTGTCAGAAAATATAAATAAAGCAATGTGCGTTGTTTTATTGCGACTTAAAAAAAACAAATTTCAACATGGTGCTTTCCTTTTGTCAACATTGGCACTTCTCTTGACAGAACTGAGCAAAGTTTTTCAGGCAGGATGTTTTGACTTTGCACAGGTGAAAGCCTCCGTAGAACTGTGCATCAGTAAGCTCTCTGATGCTCTTTTTAAATCCGAGCTTAAAGCCAACTGCGAAAAGTTTGGTAATTAATCAAGGGAACTTGGAACGCTGGATGGTTTGGTTGAGGTGTCAAGCGGCATGGCGTTTTGGACGGGTGCCGAAATATTAGCAATTTGATCATCCCCACGCACAAAAATTGAAACAGGAGTGAATGAACCAACTACCGCGGCATCTCTTTGCTAAGCCTCCCAGGAAGAGAGTATGCCAAGATGCCGTGAAAATAACAGAACTAAAGCCGGATGATACCCAATGCGGTTTTCGTCGCGGTCGTAGCACAACAGAACAAATTTTCACTCTCCAGCAAATTTTTGAGAAATCNTGGGAGCCTGCNAAAGACTTATACACATGTTTTGTCGACCTGGGAAAAGTATATATATGACCGAGTTCCTTGAAAAAAGCTTTGGGAGNAGTACGATGCTGACAGGTGCCTCTTGCTAGCCGTCAAGTAACTGTATTCTAGTTCAGAAGACTGTGGCTGTGTCGACGGAGTTAAATCACAACCGTTCAACGTTGGTGTTGGACTCCGACAATGGTGTGTGCTGTCACCACTCCTCTTCAGAGTCTATATCAGGGTTCTCCACACTATGGCCCGCAGGCAAAATCCGACCTGCGAAGCCATTTCAACCGGCCGCAAAACACATTTTGCCAATAATAAAAAACCATATATTTACGAAAAATATGTTGATTTGGTACAATGTAACATATCCCGAAAAAATCAGATTACACAAGATGTCTGGCCCTCGAACTATTGTGCAATAGCTTATGTGGTCCTCTCCCAAAAATGTCGAAGAGCCTGGTCTATATTGAATTGGATAGACAGTCACAGACGCGTCGACAAGGGTGTCACTGTTGGGAACTGCAGGGTAAACCGTTTTCTTTTTGCGGACGAATTTGCACCGCATGCGTGGATCTTCTCAGCAGGGTCTTTAGCACGCATTTGATCGATTTTCTGCTGCGTGCGACCAAGCAGGAACGAAAATCAGCACTAAAAGATTGAGGTATTATGTCTCTTAAGATGCCCAAGCCAGTGTTTTCTGCAAGTGAGTGGAAAGACACTGCAGCAGGTGGAGACGTTCAAATACCTTGGAGTGGTATTTATGAGTGATGAAACTCGGAACCCCTAGAAAATTGTTAAAGCAAACGCGGTTCTGCGTGAGCTTTATTGCTCCATGGTGACGAAACAGGAGCTTTCGAAGAACGCAAAGCTTTCGGCTTTTAAATCGGTCTTTCTTCCAGTCCTCACCTGTGTTCATGAATCTTAGGTGATGACTGAAAGAATACTGCCAAAAGAACAAACAGCAGAGATATGATATTTGCCTAGAGTTCTCGATGTGGCACTTCGTGACAAAGACCACAGGTCTGAAATACTTAAGGCCCAGGATGTCAAGTCACATCTCCGAATCGAGATATCCCAGCTATGTTAGTTCGGCCATGTGTCCAGATTGTCCCAGGAAAGAATGGCGAACTAAGTCCTCCTTCAAGTTACAGTCTACACCCACAGGAAAGCGGCTGAAAGTTCGTCCAAGGACCAGGGAGAGTGACTACATGTCTGATCTTGCTTGGTCCGGTCATGGTGTGGAGCCAGCAGAACTATCTCAAAGTGCTGTTGATCGTGAGGTATTTCCGGTCCGCCTAGGGTTGCTGCCCCCGCGACTCTCCCCAAAGGAAAAGCGGGCACGAAAATGAATAAATGAATGAGTATGTACGCCTACATATTTGAACGTTGCTATTTATGAAATTGTCTTTTGTTTGTTTACCAAAAATGAATGTCGTATTCAAATAATCAAGCAAATCTGGACGGAAACTTGCATTTCTTTGAAAATGAGTTAAAAGTATCAGACATAGAAGGGAAAATGGTGTTGACACCCTAAATCTCCACCACGACACCCTTTTCAAATCCTTTAAAAAACACTGTGTTACATCATAAACATACGAAGCTAGTCAAGCTTTTCACACCAAATGTTATTACGGTCCGTCAAAAAGGTTTTAATAAATCAGTCGATCTGTAGAACAGAGAAGCACAAAAAGAGATTGCACTGTTTAGCAAACGTTATGCCGAGATCTTTCATGCCATCAGGAGCTAAAAAGGGCAAAGTTTATAAGGCGAAAAGCGCAAGAAATTGGCTGGATTAGCTAAAATGCGGCGACAGAATCGCTTTATTCCAGCAAAACTTCCAAGCAGCAACGTTGAAGCAGTGTCCTGAGAAAGGAACAATTTACTTAGATAAAAACGTCTATGCTGGTCTTTCCTTTGATTAGCACAAAACTACAGCATGTGACTCGAAATGTGCATCCGTCCCAATTCTTCTGCTGAGCAGTGAGTGCCAAGATCGTCTAAATGCGCCGAATGTCCGTGGCAATCGACCGATCCGGCTAATTGGTTTCCTGTCAGTCAAGTCCTGATTGATTATATTGGTTGGAACGTGGACTGGAGAAATGTCAAAATAGAAGTCAGCCTACAAACTACCGCATTGACGATGGTATCATCAGCCATGGTTAAAAATATTCGTGCGTGCAAGCTGGAATGAAGCAAGAAAATCCTCACGTCATCTTCGTTTCATGTGCTGCTCACTCTAATTGGAGTAAATGCAGTTGATTGTTGCGCGTAAGCAGTGAGGTCTTTTGGATTTGTGGCAAGTTCACTTGGTTGCTTTTCAGCATCAACTCACCGCTGGTCCGTTTTGACAAAACATTTATCCATAAAAAGGTTGACAGTTAAGTCAGTGTCTGAAATCAGATGGTCTGCTCGCCCGGACGCGACAGCTGCTGTTTGTGAAGGTTACGGAGACATACGAAATGCGCTTGATAAAATTGCTGATGATGCACTTCAAATGGCATCGACTTCACATGAAGCTGATTGCCTCTCTGAAAAGAATGGAATTTCTAAAAACAGCATTTCTCAGTGATTTCTGGAACAAGATATTGATTAGATATCAATCAGCAAAGCGCTGAAAAGTGCAACGATTAATCTGCACGATGCTATGGACCTCTTGACTTCTCTGGAGAGCTTGTTAAATACACTTGAAATTTTAAATTCTTTATTAGTTGTAGGACATTTTAGGAGAATAAAGTTGTAGCATTACCTCTACACTCTACAGCGGGGGTTCTCAACCTTTTTCCCGTTAAGTACCCCCGAGTCATAAAACAATGAACCATGGGCGTTTAAAGGATTTTTTCCAGGTGGGCAGTAGGGGATTTTTCCAAAATTTTTCCAGTGGGGAGCAAAAAGTAGTAAAATTTGTTTTTTCCCACTCAAAACTAGAAAACAATCTTTTTTTTCTAAAAATGTCTAAATTCAGGGGGTCTTGACCACCTGCCCCCCTTCCGACGCCTATGCAATCAACCCGAACTCCCAAGTTAGCTGGCAAAGCCGTGGATTTCACATTGTTGTATCACAAGAACACAAGATCAGGCAAAATCTCCACGGAGTTTTCAATTGGCACGCATTTTCTTCTGCTCTAGTACAGAATATTAAAAATAGCAATACATGAAAACTCAACTGCCATTTAAGAACCCCTGGAAATCTTCCCATGAACCCCTGGGGGTTCGTGTACTCCAGGTTGAGAACCACTGCTTTGCAGGAACAATTCGTTTTCATCTTCCAGATTTTCTACAGTGTTTCCACTCGAACCTTTGGCAATATGGGTTGCCAGATATGCTACAACGTTATTCTTCTATGAGTTGCCAGATATGCTACAACGTTATTCTTCTATGAGTTGCCAGATAACTTTAGAGAAAATACACCAAGCACTGTCTAAAAAAGCCTAATAACACTTTTCAGCATGATAATTAAAAAGTCAAAACACCGGTCTGATAGTATGTGCCAACTGCCTCCAAAAAAGCCAAATATTGAAAAGAAAAAGCCAAAAAGCCAAACAACTTTTTGACGCCAACTACCTCTAAAAAGAGCCAAATTTGTGAAATTTGGCGTCAAAAAAGCCAATCTGGCAACCCTGTTCAAGGACAAGGTTCATGCACGGTGCTGCCACTGACTCGACATCAATGTAGCATTCACAACGAAAATAACCGCGTGACACCCGGCGCAAGGGCCCCGCAGACCGCTGGTGGCGAGTATAAATGAAAAACGAAAGACGTGGCGCATCCGGCAATTGCGAATACGAAGCCAAATAGCCCTTGCGTATCGAAATACGTTGATTGCTTGGAAACGCATTTTACTCGGATTGCTGCACAAGATGTTTACCTACGCGTCAAGGCTGATATTCTTTTCTCTTAGCGAGGTAGACTTGAGAGAAGCTAAAACACTCGCTTCACTAACCAAGCGACTAAGAGTAACGTCTGTCCACATCAGTTGGCTCAGTTTGTGAAATTGTCAGAAATGAAGTATTGAAGTGCACCTTATTTGCACTCAAGTTGTTACACCGTCACACTAAAACTGAACAAGAGTTTTCAAACATCTCCGTAGTTTTGAAGCTGTTTCTCTGTCTCATAGTCACCAATTGCACGGGGAGCGCTTTTTTTAGCAANTTGTCTGTNATAAAAAAACAAGTTGTGGACAAATATGAGCAATGAACGTTTGCAGCAGCTGGCTTTGCTGAGTGTTGAAAAGCGCAAAGTGAAGTAATGCGTGATGTTACCTTTGAATTTATAAGTCAAAACTTCGCTGGCGTAAAAACACGAAAGCTTGAGAAGCAAAGCCATCATGCCGAGAGTAAAGCAGAGAGTTGAATTTAGGATGACCAACATGTTGCAGTTTAATAAATCCAAAAAGTCAGGCTGATTTATTATGNCAAGGGACCTGGATCGGTCTTTCTTGCCATAAGTTTCGANAGAAGTAGTTTCAGACTGTCGCTGTGTATTGAGCGGCAGCAAAGCAGAACANGATCTCCTGAGAAGTGAAACCTTTCAACCTTTTCTGCCGTTTTCTGCCACAAACTTCAGTAGCTTTGAGATGGTGAATCGCAGGCGTATAGTGCCTGACGACGCTTGGTCCCGCAGCTTGGTCCTGCGCGAAACAATGGTCCCGCAGCTTCAAAATTTAAAGCCTGCTTTTACCAGGTATGTGATTTGTGAATCTTTCTTATATATTGTGTGCAGAAGTCAACGTTCTTACACTGCGACGCAGATGGAAGCAAGGAAAAGAAAGGTAATTTCCGCTGAGGAAAGTTNGAACTTCTNGCGCTAACCGCTTATTATTGCTGGTGCAGTTATGCAGTAATTGAGCGGAAAATTGTAAGAAAGACTGCTCAGAGTATTTTGCCTAAAACAAAATTTTCATAAATGTCTTGCCGGCTTCCCAGGGCTTTTTCAAACTAGATTTATTTTCTCACGGCTGCATCAGTGTTTTCTAACTAAGTGACGCAGTCGAATCAATAAGCAAATTGTTTTCCTGAATCAGTGTTTGTACAAAAATCTGTATGACTATATAATGATTATATAGTCATACAGATTTTTGTAATCTAAGCTGTATAAATATTTTCAAGACGTTTTTATATTGTTCTAAGCAATACAAACAATTTCAACTTTACTTTGTTTGGTTTCAAACAAACAGTAAACCACCGAAACAGTGCACCGATGCACATTTGACAACTGCAAGATTTTTTTCTTTTTCAAGCCGTACGTACAAGCGGTCTTTGTTTCTACGAAGTTGTAAAGAACGCCGAAAGAAAATTGTTCCTTTGTTTTGGTATCACTGTGCTTTGACTGAAATTATTTTGCTTTTACCAGCTACTGGACAGACGGTTACTCAGGATAAGCTTGACGATCTGCATAGTGTTCACGATCTTGTTCCTTCCGAGCGTTATAGTCAACCTCATCCCCAAGTCTGTCAATGTCGATCCGCGCGTGCACATGTTTGCAAGTGTGATCACGTGGTTCAACTCGTGCGTCAATCCAGTCATTTACTGCTTTTTGAACAAAAAGATGCGAGCGCAATACAAGTAAGGATAGATGTGCGAAGTTACGGTTTATTGCGTGCATGAAGATTGACAGCTATACATCACAGCTAAAGGTGCGTTTTGTCATCATGACTCTGAACAAAATCCCTGTACCGGTGTAGGATACTAGTTCAGATAGATTTTTTATCCTGGTACCGGCGAACTTTTTGTCACCTATGACACCAAATCAGCTTAATTTGTCTTCCTCTTGAATTTGAGTGAACTGTTTTCTCTTTTTTCTACAAATTTTGACGACGTGATTTGCACATGAAGAACAAGAATAAAATCAATGTTCCTCCCAATTAGGTTCGGCTAGATGTGTGGCGAGAGGTTAGCCTTTGTTGGGTTTTTGGAAGATTGCAAATACTATGGTGTTTGTGGGCCCCACCCACAAGGGGACCATGGTGAGGAACCATATAACTTCGACAAAGTTTAGGTCCAGCAATATTTTGAGTGGTTGATTAATTTTTCCATAAAATAGCAAATTTAAAACTTCTCTTGATTTGTTCTAAGCAATGTTATGGTTATGAATGATTTGTAAACACTTTCATAATTCTACATAGTTGGTGTGCGAGGATAAAAGCGTTACAGAATTAACCAGTTGGTCACACCCAGGTCTTTAACAAAATTGTTTGTTCGTGCATAATCACTGTGATGAAATGCACATTGTGGGGAACACTGAGTTGAGTTGAGTTGATTTTATTTGGCGATAATTAATATTCAGCTAGAAAAAACCCAATTCAGTGCAAGGACGCCAGGGCAGTGAAGGAACCGGAAGGTTGTCGAGTCGATGCCCCTCAGCAGTTAAATTAGCTTTGTTACTGTCCAGTTTC
>JGI24158J21664_10009997_pt1 | contig 12658 bp, 5 predicted proteins | sample Ectturendosymbi3_FD_21664 | JGI IMG/M metagenome (IMG submission 21664) | reverse complement strand
GTAACATGGTAGGTTCTTGAAATGGTTGTAGTCATGTTGAAAATTTCATGAAACAGACACCATTTCACCATTTTCCGATGTTCCGCATTTCAGAGCACAAAGAATTTCTCTAGAGCAATGATGTGGATGTGTGGTTGGTCTTTTTCCCCTATGAAGCAATTTACCATCGTGTAAAGGTGTTGCACTTCAAGCAAAATTGAAATATTTAAAGCGTAAAAGAATAATCGTCTGCGTGTTTTCTACGGACCATCTGGTCTGAGACAAATAAATAAATCTGTAGTGATCATCAAACACCCGCCTGTTCTTAAGTAGAACATCAATTTTCTTGTGATCTGACGAATCTGTCACGTATTTGTAATCTAGTGTTTTTTTATCATGAAATCTTGTACTTTTCCGTAACAACAAAGTGGCAACACTGGAGTAGACACAACCTGAGTCTAGTTGAGAGTAGACTGACTGAGTGACAGACTAGAGCTGCTGTTCAACCTTTGTGGGAATAAAGTATAAACAGTGTGAAACCAAAATTCTTACTATTTAGTCAAGCCAGATGAAGCAAAATAGCTAATTTTCTCATGTGAAGCGAAATAATAACAACAGCGAAGGTGTGGACGGTAATGAGCAATGTGGTCCAAATGCAAAAGAGGCACCTAATCCGAAGCATACCAAATGTAATTCAATTGAAAAAGTTAGAAAAAGAGACGACACATATTTGAGATACGGGTTCTCTTTGCCAGATGACCAAATTCTGAATGTATAGCAGCTACATTCCAGAAATGCAAGAACAACCGAGCAGAACCGTCGCCACAAAGTTTTCAATAGGGGAGCTTTGTAATTCTGTGGGGGTCTTTGCGTTTGTGCAGGAGGCTTGACATTATAAAATTAACCAAAACTCCACTTATTTATAGTGTTTCACGTTTCAATTTGGGAGGGCTCAGAGCTTTGTTTGGGAGGGGCTAAGCCCACCAAAGTCCCCGTGGCGACGGGACTGCAACCAAGTCATTTCAAATTTATTGCTTTCCAACATCTGTAACAACTGCTTATATGTTGAAGTGTCTAGCAGCGAAATATCTGATTTTCTTAGGAGTAATTCGTTTTTTTTCAATTTTTGTTAGTGGGTGTTCCATGACAAACGCGAAAGTATATCAGGGGTTCCACGATGACAAAAAGGTTGAAGAGCACTGGTCTAGACTAGAGGTAGTGCGTGTTTCGCTTACATGACAGTCATAATTCAACGCAGGGTTGAAAATTCAGTTTTTTAAGATCAGTGAGAGGAAATTTCACTGTGAATAATAAAATGAACGACTTTGTTGGGAATATTCTGCAAAATAAGTTTTACGCCTGCTGTTGCATCTTGCTATCAGGTACACGCCGTAAATCCCGATCCACACCTATCTGCGGCGCTGCTATGCTATTAGGTGCAACTTGTGCAGAAACCTCGCTGCTGTTAACTGCATATTGCACTGAATAGTCCTCCCACTATCTACGCTGCACACTCGTAATAGTAGTTGCATAATATTGTTATGGTTACACTTAAACAACAATCACAAAATGTCCATAAGCTACCACAAAATCGGATTAGTCAGCAGTCACCAAACCATTGGAAGATGGTTAATTTTTATGTGCTTTGTAGTAAGAATATTTTGATGAAACTAGTTTGCTATCAACAGCCTACATGTCTTTGTGTCAAGATGGAATTCGTGGTTGGAATCATTTCGCTTTCATGTGAATTGTATTCACTGTCGTGGAGCTGTTTTCGTTCACGTGGGTTCGGCACAATTGTGTATGGAAATGGTGTTTCGATTTACATGTGGAGTGCTGTGGAAGTTGGATGATTAGCAACATAGGTGCAGGAGCAGGCAAATTTTTGGGGGTGCGAAGGATTTTTGCCCGAATTTTCCCAAACTTGCCAGAAAAATTTTGGACGACTTTGCCTGCAAATTTTTTCCCTCAAAGATCATCAAAACATTTTTTGGGATGATCTCTCAAAAAAGGTCTTCATGTGTTTTAGTGCAAACGTTGGGCGCCATTTCATGAAATCAAACAAGGTTGGACGCCATTTTGCCCAGATTTTTAGAAATTTTGCCTAGATTTTCAAGGATTTTGCGCGATTTTCAATACATCAAAACTTTGAGGGGTGCGCTTTCACCCCCGCCTCAAACACCACTGGTTAGCACAGAATTTTTGACATATCAGTACACATGTGTGATTGCATCTGGAGTGGCGTTTAGGTGTCTCTTATGAATAATAACGTTGGTGTTCATATTTAACGATATTCACAAGCCTATATTGGGTTATAGGGTTAATTATAGCAACTTAATCTTCAAAACAATGAAAAATACCATGCAAGATAGGCATTTATGTTGCCCCCTTACTGTTTCCTTGGCCCCGCAGTGGGGCCCCCACTTTTTTATTTCTAGAATCGCCACTGGGAATCACTCAGTTCAACCCCAGGGTGAACACTGACCACCCTTCAGATATGCTTCGTCCAGGGTTTTTTGATCGTGTCCGACCAGTATTTGTGCCGAACAAGCATCCTGGTCGCAGGCCACAAGAGTCAAGGCTGTGACTATTAAAATTCTGTCAGAGAAAAGTGTAGATGACCTCTCTACGGTCCCTTTTCTTAAGAAAACGCAATTAATGTTTTTGCAATAATTTCTTTTCTTCGCCTTTCGCTTAATTTTATGGCAAATGTTTTTCAACTTAATAGTGGGAGTCAAAAGTTCTTGTTAGAATGCACTCAAAATTGGTGTGATCGTTGTTTAAAAGTTTGACAAATTAATTAGCGAATTGTTCAGTTTGCACCAGCAATATTATGGCCACCCTACTTTAACCGTAAGTAGATGGCTTGTATCGTGCTTCTTGTTTTAGTGTGTACTGTTGTACTGTTTCTGAAACTGTATCCGATGACTTGGCTGCCACTTGTTTCAAATTCGATGGTTGAATCTACGAACCAGTGTATATATGGCTTCCTGTGTTCGCGTTACAAAGTTGTAGGAGATGTAAAAACTGCTGATTTTTAGATTCTTCGTAACTTGTAGCGTGCACAGGCACATTGAAGTGTTTTGTTTTACCACAAACGCTACGAGAGATGGCTAACCGCAAATCGCAAAAATCTTGCACCTGCTAGTCGTTTCAGATAACAGCTTTACCAGCACTGTTGGTTTAAACTGGCCTGTGCAGCCGTACGGCGTTTGAGAGGCAAAACATAAATCGCAAGATGAGGTCGCAGCTCACAATACACCGCTTTCCAGCATTTGCGAGGAAGCAGTATTTTATAACAAGAACGTTTGAGCATTTGGAACGTTTACAAATGTTTCTACCTCTGTTGTTATTCTCGGTGCGAACGTTTCGTGCACAATGAAGTTATGGAGAATGACTCCATTCTATTCTATCCGAGTCACGTGGGCACGCAGAAGATGACTTCACAATTGAATGACTTTTGCTGAAACTGTTTATCACGTGATAAACAAACTCGCTGCCATTCTTACCTTGCCGATTAATTTGACAGACCTGTAGCATTCGTTTTAATATTTTAGTTCTAAACTGCACGTATTGATGAACAAAATGTTTTCTGGCCAAGTGAAAAGCAATAACTAAACTTACTGTTACGTTATATCTAATTTTACATATTCTTTGAAATAATTCTCAAGAGTTTTGCCAAAACACAACTGCAGAAAACTGAAGATTTTATTATCTAAACAAGTTCAAGATAATTCATGAACTATTGTGACCTATATTACGGACTCAGTGTAAAAATATTTTTTTTAAATGTGCCACATCCAAGTACCTCAGATACGACCATCCACAAATCTACAGAGTAGAACTACATAACATCTGAAAAAGAGAGGCTAAACGGAGAATTGTTACTTTTGGAAAACTCTTTGTGGAAGAGGCGCAGAGTGTTGACGAAAGACCAGCTGGTCGGCATGTCTGCCAGTCTGCAAGCCCTGTTGGTGATAAGAAAAAATACAAATTGAAATAGTCGACATACGAAAAGCAAATAACGTAAAGATGGTATACACATGACACACGGATAACATAATGCAGTGAAAGATAAAAAGACAAAACATTGTTTGTAGACTGCTGTAATATGGGTCAAAATGCTCGTGACTAAGTATACCGTACAGGGGGAATGTGACAAATAGTGCAGTAGAAGAGCGGAACAATGGCATTAATCAAAAATACATTTTATTAATAAAAACAACAAAACATTTGTGTCATTAAACATGTCCAGACAAGAGAAATTTTGTGTGATGCCTGTTCAAGACATATGGGTGGAGTTATTATAAATATTTTGGAAGTGAAATCAACACCTTAAGACCATTGTATGTTAAGGGATGTTGCGCTTAAGCAGAAGTCATTCTGAGTTAGCAACATTTTCGCGCTGCGACAAGGTTTATTTGATGTGATGAAATAAACTTGCTTCGGTAAAGTGTTTGCGTAATTTATTAGGAATCTGGCCAAACTAAACAATATTCATGAATTTGGCAACATGAAAATTAATAAATATAAGATACGTAAATATTGATGTTTCGCGTAGTGACAACTATGGTCAGGAAGCAAAAGTTTTACATCTTTATTTTGAACTATGGTCACTGGAAAGCGTGCAGGGGTTGGTTTTGTATCGATCAGTTGAGACGTATGCACAGCAAAATGAGATTGTTAAGGTGAAAACGAAAACAATTTAACGCTTGTGCGCAGGGTTTGCTTTAAGGTTTGACCTTGCTGACCGCAACGACGTTTTAAGTCAACCGCAACTACTTCATCCAAATACCGAGATGGCCGCAAAGCAAGGTTTTAATGTATTTTGATGGTGGTGGTAAAGCGAGCTTCTACTTTAATTTGAGAGACTGTTCGTCTCACGAAACGCCTTTAAAAAACACTGCTACACATCAGCAATTTTTGTAAAGCCACAGCAGTGATCCACACCAAGCGAATCGATGGCAATTTATTGCGTGAGTAAACTAGTTTCGTGTGTTACACATCTTCAGTCCTGCGCAAAAGTCGACATATGAAACAAAAAGAAAAAATTACGCACAGTTGCTAAGATCAAAACTCAAGATACAAACATTGAGCACAATTGTAACTCCCCCACTAAACACAGCTACAAATCTGTTCAACGAACCAGATCGGCCATTCGGCACTTCTGACTGACAAAACGTACTCTCCGCGTTTAGCGTGGTCTTTGTCTCAGGCGATCACGTGGTTTGCAACAGACCGTAACGTGCAGTGGAAAAAGTCTAGCATGCCGACTATAGTTAGTTCGGGCGGTACAGTGAAATGGAGTAATTCGGTAAAAAAGTTTACGCTACAGTTGCGGTACAATAAACTATTCAGTTTGCTTTGCTGCCGGCTGTTTGAGGGATCTCCTGCCTGGTTCTGCTCCCATCTCCTTGCAATGATTCAAGCTTGTACTTATTATTCAGCAATTTTTGTAAAGTCACAGCAGTGACCCACACCAAGCAAATCGATCACAATTTATTGCGTAAGGAAACTAGTTTCGTGTGTTACACATCTTCAGTCCTGCGCAAAAGTCGTTGAATTTTCAAGGGGTGTTGAGCGCAAAAGTCGTGTTACACACCTTCAGTCCTGCGCAAAAGTCGTCGACTTTTGCGCAGGACTGAAGATGTGTAATACACGAAACTAGTTTCTTTACGCAATAAATTGCGATCGATTTGCTTGGTGTGGGTCACTGCTGTGGCTTTACAAAAATTGCTGAATAATAAGTACAAGCTTGAATCATTGCAAGGAGATGGGAGCAGAAACAGGCAGGAGATTCCTCAAACAGCCGGCTGCAAAGCTAGAGCCTGTAATTGTTGCTACACATAAGTTAAACATTACAGATTTTCTATTAAAAGTTCTAGGTTTGCTTTAAGCTGTCGAGGAATCAGTCGACTCCCCTTCCATGATTTTGCGATGATTCAAACTTGCACATATCTATGTTTAAGTACTTAGTCTTCACAAAGAAGACAGAGTTGAACCAATCAACAACAATTTTATTAGGTAAACGATTTCGCGTGCTACAGTGGGTTGACAACACCTGAATCTGGTAGGATGGGTTCGATTCTCAGTTGGGTCACACCGAAAACTTCAAAAACGTTGAAAAATTTGCAGCCTGTGTAGTCGTGCTTCGTATTGATGGATGGATGCACTGAAAAGGTTCACGCGCAGTGCAGCCACTGACTTACGCCCAGTGCAGCTCTCTCTGCGCAGAGCAAGCGGAAATCGGCACCCGCAGACCATTCGCGACACTTTAATGCGAGCACTTAGCGATATGATAAAACTTTCTTTTACTTACAGTATCACGCAAGCTTATCAAATTATTTTATTAGCTTGCCAAATTGGAGCTTCCAGTTGAGTTTGTCATCACAAGTATCACACCAAGATGAATACCTTGGTTTTGTCTACTTATTTCAAGACTATTAATCAGTACTTGGATTTTTCCATCTTGAGAGTGTTGATTAACATATAATTGCTTTTAGAATAGTTATTAACTAATTTATTTATGAGTTCGCATACGCGGTCATTTTTGTTGCGTCATAACCGGAGTTTTTGCAACGTTCCTTATTTACGGAGTGGTTCAGGTTTACGCCATCACCATATGTTTACGTCATCAGCATACAACACAGCTTGTGAGCTACTTATTTGAACGACGTCATTGAGATACAATGGGAAGAGCAAAGGGCCAATACTACCTTGCTACACGCCGCAAATTGCAGTTTAGTATGACGACGATTTTATACGGCAGTTTTGGTACAGTGCTTATACCTCTGTTGCTCGGAAAGGGGGAATTGTTTGTGAGGTTGTCCTTTTATTCCACAGTGAAATAAATTTTCAAGCAAACTGTTATGGTCGTCTTAATGAAATCTTTGTTTGGCTCCAAACATATTTTACATTATATCAGGTTTTTGTCTTTATTAGAGGTTGTTGCATCATACATAGAAGCTAGTGTAAACTTAGTGGAATAATTAGCACAGAAACCAAATTACTGTCAATTTAACAGATTGTCATCAGTCAAATAGGAACACAATCAAATGTACATAAAATTTTCAATATTTTTGAATGGTTGTAGCGTATAAACGGTGATCTAAAAGCACTTCTGGATTTAGATATATTTATTTGGAATGTTAGCAGTGCTTGCAGCTTTTAGCAAAATAGCAAATTCACTCTCGGCACGTATCGATAAAAAGCAGCAATCCATGTTAATTAATTTGTTGGTATTTTGTACGACTTTATTGTGTTTTCATCTTTGAGAGACGAAATTATGCTGCAAGCTTCGCTTGCTGTTGTGGGTACCGCTTCTTACAGGCAGTGTTTGCACGCGTTGACAAGAAATTGAACTGCACGGCAACTGGTCGTGTACCGCGCATCTCCATTGTTTTTCACCAATCCTGTGTGGAACAGTGACAATCTTTGCCTACATAAATCAGTTAATTTTCCATCGTGTTTTCGTTTACGATAATTTTCACTGAAACATGACTACATTTTTGCAAGATGGCTTTTTTGCATCTGTGTGTTTATTCGCCGATTCATATGCAACAATAAATCTCTCCTCTCGTAACTAACATCCACATTTCCTCACAGCGGTTTTGCTCGTTTGCTGAGCCTATCAAAGCAGATAGATCCAAGCGTGCTTTTGCATATAGATTGGTAACACTCACCATCTAAACGGCAATCACTGCAACTATTCCACACTCACGTCACACGTATTCAAAAACATATATACCTAAAGCCCGGACAAAACAGAAAAAATTCTCAGCTGCCTTAGTCAACCAGAACGATCTAATGTTAAGATCTCCACCGGTCGGTTTCCGCAGAGTGTTGCTTCAAACAGCAGCACAGAAGTAAGAACTGCTCGGAACGAAATTCTTGATCAAGGTTTCTCGTAAAAGTGGTAACTGTTTTGTCTAAAATTAATCTGAATTTTAGTGACATTGCCTAAAAATCAAGCGAGGAGCATAAAAAACATATTTTTTTCCACACCAGAATATGACCAAAAAAGTCAGGTATCCGTGCCGTTTTTAAAAAATGTTTATCCCATCATATCCTAATTTCAACGTTTAATTCAACAGATGTCGCTGTCTGCTATGATTTTTTCTTCAGCCCTGGAAAAACATTTTCTCCTGATAATTTGCAATGTCCTTATTTACCCGATTTTGATAACTAATACAACGCTGAGAACGCTACCCCTCAGCTCCAGTGAAGGTATGTTTATCGAGTTTTCTCCCTTGCAGAAGTATACCGTATGTGCCAGACGTTTGCCAACTCCATTGCCCATTACTGGCACGCAGTGTCTTATGTTCCACTAATCATGAGTGATCATACTCTTTATATAGTTTTATTATCATCGGTCAAGAAAATCGAAGTGCCATTTCAAGTTTTGCTTGGGTTTTGTCAGTGCGAGCAATACGAGAAGTATATGTTCTACTATTCTTCTGGCCCGGCAGTAAGATGCCTGGTGAAAAACGTCAAACACTTGTCGAGTGGAAGATTTCATTCCAGTTTAACTCTGCTAAAACGGTTTCAAGCAAAGAACTGATCGAAAAAAACGGGAATGGTTTCTTTGATTAAGCATTTGCGTCAAGACTTTAAACAACGTTCGTAATTGAAGACTGGAGGAAGAACAGTCGGTTTTTATGCCATAATACCGTACCCGAATTTGTTTCACGTTATCAAACAAGGTTGTGTTTGCTCGTGTTGGGCAGTGTATAAACGTTACGACCGAGTACGAACGCAGCAACGGGTGCGTGACTTACGTCGCTCGTTGTTTACCACTGCTGATGAGGCTTTGCCCAGAACGGTAAATAAATAAGAGGATCCATCAAATGACACAATATGGCTTTGGTCGCCGGGCTGGTGCACACGATGTGAAACGCTCGTGTGAGTGTGCTGCTCGGAAACGTGAATACACACTTACCGCGTGCCTTGCTACGACAATGGAAGAACGTTCATGTTATTTTTCATCATTGTGACAATAGTGACAATAAAACTCAATCAAAAAGAGATTCAAGGGAAGCAGAAGCAAACGTTGAATAGGGAAAAAGTGGCGGTTTTCGTTGGAAATGTCCAGTGGTTAATCAAATAACTTCAGCCATGCATCGTTTGTTTAAGGAAAATCAAAAGAATATTACGTAAACTACACACGAATACAAAACAAGTTTTTACACAAACGTTTCAATCTGTTAGGGCAAATCTTTTGCAGGTTAAAGACGTTTTCTCACTTGCATCCGCGTCTATTTGAAAAACTGTGAAGTGCGAAGACTTCTTCGTTAAAATTAATGTAGGCTACTTGTGTTTATAAGGGAACTAACACTCAAATAGAAACAAGGTAAAGTAATTATTAACGGTCACAATTCTGTTCAGTAGATTGAAATTTTGCAATGCGTTCCTTGTTATTTGGTGTTACTCGAAAAAACTGTAGTTTTTGATAAATGTTTCTCATTAAAGGGTCATCGACCTCAAACACCGAGGTCAAGTGTTTTTCTAGCCTTGAAAACACGTCCCGTTGTCAGGTTTCCAGACTGTTCGCCAGCATCACTTCCACGTCACGTATTCTTGCGGTCAAGCTTGATCACAACAGCGTTTACCGAGGCCGTTTGAGTTAATCAACACTTTCGAATCTTGCACAGCGCGTAACATGATTTTGTATTCGTAACATGCTTTCACCAGACAGCGCCTCAAAGTTACTGACGAGATCAATTTGGGGTAAAGGCCTGTGATTTTTTACTGGATTAAGTTGCATGACCGTTACTGGCGGTGTTTCGCAGGCTTATCAAAAAGTGTTTGGTCTATATCACGCACACGAGCCTTTGCAAACAGATTCAGACTAATTGATAAGTGGCGCTGTTGCCGCTTTTGTTTAGCAGCAAACGCTGTAAGTCGTTCGATTCCAATCTATACACTTTCGTGTTTTAACTGGTGAATGGCTCAACCGTACATGCCGCAAAATTCCCTCAGAGTGGGTTTAATGTATTGAAAGCTTGTCGTTTTTGCCTGTGTTAAAAAGCCAGAGGGAAAACATATCTGTTGCACACAGACTCTTCCCCCACTCCCGTCCTTCAATAGGTTTTATAAGGTATATACAAAATCTTGATTTCAAAAAGGCACATAGCCTACATTTTCCTATAGATTGTTTTACACTGTCTGCATCTATTTTAATTGAAAGCCAATAAGGCGATTTACAGTTTTAGGAAATTTTATTCTTAAGGCACTTTTTTTACGAGCAAAATTGAGAGTTGGGAATATTTGCAGAAAACGACCTTCTTCATATAGTGATGTCGGGGATTTGCCCATTAAGGTGCTTCCCCTATTCATTTTTTTCTCATTGTTTGACAAAAAAAGGAAAACTAGTAAACTTTCAAATTCCGAAGGCGGAAACACTACAAGAGAGGATGACCGCTTTGATAAATTACAAGGCGATCCCGGGTACGGATTTGGATCACTTAATTGCTCAGTCATCAAGGAAAGACATAACATATGCTTTGGGATAGATTCAACTGCAAGGATCTTCCTACTTGGATCCCTCAGTATTTGGGAAAGAAGTATTTTCCAGTTTTACTGGTCGCAGCTTGCGTTCTGATTTATTCATTTTATTCTTGAGTGTTTGCTTTCTCTGCTCTTAGCTTTGAACTTTTCACCCGTGAGCTTTGCTTGCAAGTTTCAGGACTGAAGATGCGTAATTTTTCGTGAAATCGATTTCTTATTAAAATTTTGCCGATCGATTCCTTGCTTAAACCCATTGTGGACATTTAGAAACCTGTCAGGCGTCACCAAGTGGTGAAATATTTCACCTGGTTACTGGGTTTCCACACTTGATATGAGTCCCTATGAGTCCCACGGTCGGCCAGTTCAGTTTCGTTTATACACGGTTTCTGTACACTTTTCGGAATGTCACGAGTTGCCAGGTGGTCTGCGGCGCCCATCTCCGCTAGCTTGCGCCGTGAGCCACGCGGCTGCTTTTGCAGTGAATGTTGCATTGATGGTGAGCCCGTGGCAGCACTGCGAGCGAAGCTTTCCCTTGCACCCACCCACCAACACAGAGCACGAGACTGGAAAGGCCGCAAGTAGCGACTTGTTTCAAGTCTTCGGTATGACCCGATCGGGAATCGAACCAAAGCCTACCAGCTTTGGTGGCACGTGCTCAACCAACTGCCAGGCGTCACCATTCCGGACCAAAGTACACCTGGGAACAATGATGTCCAAAGGATATTCCAGCTTTTCCAAACTGCAGAACTCCCGAAGTGCAACCCCGCTGTCTTACTTAACTTAGCGTCGTGCCCAGGACGGAACTTTCAAAATACATGATTCATTTAAAGACGCTTCGGAGCAGGGCATCAAAGCACGTAATAATTCTATACTTTGATCACTCCAGTTCTTTTGTTTTTCATACTTCGTATTACCTGGTAATCACATGTCAATGTGATGGAAAATTAGCTCGTGGACAGGCAACGGCGGGCAGAAAAATTCCAAGCCAAGTTTTCTTTACAACTCACGTCAGCTATTTTGACAACCAGCAAGGTTTTGAGCGCAGGTTTGATAAGGCTTATATTTCGAGCAGCCAACCATTATTGCCTCAGCGGGAGTTCTTTTATTGTCAATTTTGCCTATTTGTAAAGTAGCATCGGCAAAATAAAAGTTATCAGTGATGAACACTTACTTAAGCTGTGCGACTGGTCTGTTCGTATTTAAAGGCAATTGGCTTCTTCATTTGCAAAGGTACATGAAACCCTAATGTTGACTTGTTGTTGCAAGACGAGTGGATTTGAATCTTGCTATTCGTCGGAAAGCGGTGCTGTTACCTGGCAGCTAAACAGAGCTTCTTTGGAAGAACAATTTGCCTTCAAGCAACTTCTGTTTCTTTTCATCAAATTTATTGATTAAAAATTACTATACGTCTTTGAAGTTAAATGGTATAGCTTTGAAATTGAAATTAATTTTGGTGGTACTGTTCTTGTGGAAATAAAAGGCGGTAAAGATTCAATCACTCAAGTTGAAATCCAAAGGGAAGGTTTCATTGTTCTTGGTCCTCGATTATTCTTAAGCTATTTTTAGCTTTCTCACAGTTACGTGATTTCTTTTACTTGCATCCACCGAACAACATCTATCGTATTTTAGCGCATACTACCAGCACATAAATTGGTTTTATTTTCACATAGAACATAAAATTGTGTAATGATATTCATTTACTATTGTTTCCTGTTGCATTATAAAACTCTGCTTTTTCTCATTTTTTATCAATAGATGGATTATATTTTAACATCTCATCACTTGAATTTTCTCTCTTAGCTTCAAGCACAAGCTGCAACAAAAGCGCTGATGATGATATTTACTTTGGAGTTTTGTCTAAAACGAAACTCCATAGCTCCGACAAACTCTCACGCACCGTGTAGATGTCGATAAGTATCTCTGTTAAAAGTATTTGATTTGTGACATTGCATGTTCTTGCCTAAAGAACCAAAGTTTCTTTAAGTCACGAGGATGTATTCATACAGATTTACAGAGCTTAATCCCTCCCAGTTACCCTGACCTGACACTTGCATTTTTCCACTGCAGAAAATGTAGACGCGATCAAAAGTGACCAATGTCTAAGCTACGTTGTGTCATGAGCACATAGTTCGAAACAACGCGCTTTGATATTGTGGGCCCAAATGTTTTTCTG
>JGI24158J21664_10009996_pt1 | contig 12658 bp, 8 predicted proteins | sample Ectturendosymbi3_FD_21664 | JGI IMG/M metagenome (IMG submission 21664) | reverse complement strand
TATTTCTGAGTCTCATGGGAAATACAAATGTGTGCTGTCCCATCCCATGGGACGTTTCCCATGGGATTCCCATAGGAATGACATTCCCATGGACAAGCCTGATAATGAGTCGCTGTTCAAAAAAGCTTGGAAACCACTGTTCTAACGTCTTGACCAGTGGCCAAAAAGCTTTATTCGTTTGATTAACCGAAATCATATTTAAAATAGAAAATGCAGAAGTGAAAAGCATGAAATAGAAAGAACATGAAAACAGCCATTTGTTTTTGAAAAAAGGATCGTTGCTGCGCATTTGAACGCTGAACACGCGGCTTTGAACCAGCACCTGTCGTTGCGTCAATTTTATTGAATTTACTCTGATGAGTAAATAGTGTTTTGTTGCTGCCAGAGTAGAACGTAAGCAAACTGGTTTGGGGTCAATCTTTAAATTTCATCTGTTGTTTAATTTCACCTCCACGATTTAGGTTTAAACTGGCAATGCGCATTCAACCAACTCGTCGAGGTAGGGTTCAAGTTTTCACGTTTTATGGAGGGCACGGGGCTGCTCGCTTTACTTTCTCTGATATGGGAAAATCTGACTGTTAGATCATGCCGAGTTCCCACAATTATCAGTGACTGCGTCGAAGAGAACAAACTTTACCAAACACGATTTAGCTGCAACCCTAAGCTTTAGGAGACATTTCAAGACAAATTCAATTGATACGACGTTTCAAAGCGTCTGGAAAGGATACCTCAAAATTCATAAGCATGAACAAAATTCTAGACTACTGAGCATGGCACCATATTTTGCGCAAATATACAATGTTGACCAAATTACAGTAGCTTCTCAATCTAAGCTGTTGATTTTACGCGATTGGACTGCACACGTAACAAAACAGACAGCAACAAAATGCACGAATCGTCATTAAATCAAAATCTTTCAAATTAGCATCAATTTCCTTGGTATCCGAGCTTGAACGATTTATTTTCAACCGTCAAGTTCTGCAAACTATTTCTCAGCAGGAATCGTTTTTCTTCGCCACTTTCCTGGTGACGTGTCTTTGCGTTTGTGTGGTCGATTGCCTTTGCCGATGGTCACGCGGCTGTTACGACCGGGCGGCCAAACCGTCATACAAGGATCAAAGCAAAAGGAATACTCCTTGCTCAAAACGTCCCTGCAGGTGGGTTTAAGTGGTGCCAAGAAGATGTAACTACTTTCGACGACCGAGCGCATAAAGCTCAGTGCGACGTTTCCAATCGGTTGTTCCTCGTTTTCTCCTTGATTTTAAATTTTACAGCTTACCCGCTCACTGCTTTGTCAGTTCCAGCGGCGTACCGAGGGGGGCAAGGGCCTGGGGCCTGCGGGGCCTGGCACCGAATCTCTGGGAGCGCCGTAAAGTCCTATTAATATCGCACTCGCAAGTACTTTCGTCAATATAGCGCATTTGCTCCCCGGGGCCTAAACTCGTTCCTTGCCCCGGGCGCCAGCTAGCCTCTTGTACACCCCTGGTCAGTTCTCAGTAAGTATAAGTTACATTTTCCGGTTATTTGCCGTATCTCTTCAATTGCGGTGCAGTGGATAAATGACGTTTGTCAACAAGAGCCCTTCCAGCCTTTGCTCAAGCACCAGCTGATAAGCTCAGCGACTTGAACCGTTTACTGATCGGTGTGATAACGCGAGCAAAGCTTTTCCAAAATATGTTTTCGATCACATCGTTTTCGATCACATCGTACTTTTAAGAGGATAACCAAAGCGCCTATGAGAGAAAACATGGTTTCGGTCACCGACGATCGCGTATTAACCCAAACATTGTGTCTAAACCTTGTTGGATTAAACAATAACACATTTTGTTAGCAAGCTTAAATGGGGTGAAAGGGGTTTTTACCCCATGCGCGGCATTGCGGTTGCGTATACAACGAAAGTTGTGGCAGCAATCTCAACTGCTATTCACGAACAGCGAATGAGTTTCTGAAAACTCGCAAAGCATCGTCGGTGCAATGAATTCAAGTTAAACTTTCAAACTTTGGAAGAGAGTCTTTCACATTTTGCCGGCATTTCGATTTTTTTGCTGTAAGAAAACCTGTTGTGAGCAAAACATCTCGAATGTCATTGAAAACGTTTGTAAAACAACAAGGTGGGAGACGTATTCGTTTGCATTGAATGCTTCTTTTCTGGATGAATTTTCCACTTTCCGGTGAATTGAGAAGCCTTTTGCGCCAAACAGTAATTTTAAAATCCATAGTACAACAAGTGGAAAAATCAACCATTTTAAGACACTGTTGGTGAACCTTAATCATATAGTCGCGTGAACAAGTACTTGTGAAATAGGTAGCAACGTGCACCAGGGGCCCTGAAGAAAAAGTGAAATACACGCAACCTCAGCAAAGCGCATGCTTCTATAGCTGAATTTTCAATTTAAAATTGCGTTTTAAATCTTTTTGTTCTATAATATTTTAAGGCACCTGTGCAGGTCGCAGGCCTCTAGGTTTTACGGCATGTAACCGAAAGTTTGTTTGTGCTGAGGTATGTTCGAAATTGGCAGGTCAAGGGATTTAGATGCTTCTCATGTGTTGTCGGTTGCTTCGTGGTTTTGTCCTTGACCAAAGTGCTTTTTGAAAAGACTTTCGCGATAGAATCGGTAGGAATTTGTTGCAACGTCTCTCCTTGTGTTAAAACACAAAGCAAAGTACGCGCTTCAAAAAAAGTTATGTAATTTTGCTTAAATTCGAGCCCAAAAGTTAATGAATAGCACAGTAAAATATAGAAAGTCACGTCATACCGCATTTTACGCCACACAGGTTTGTTCTTTTTTGACTCTTGCTACTTACTGCAGTACTTTGCAATGATTTGCACGAATAAAATAAGGTTTTTCTCGCATTCAGGCCATATAGCTATAATTACAATCCAACAAGCTTGCTGTTATCTCTTCATAGGATTAACATCCGGATATGGATTCCACAGTACTGCAAAGGAGTATTGAACAAATGTACATGCTCATACAGCATCGTTATGAAATCGACCGGTGCTCCCTGCAAATATCCAAACATGTTTGGCAAAAGGTGATGGGCAAAGAGTGTCTTTTTTGTGAGTGTGCCGTCCAAGCAAACAGATTGCTCCTCACTCCAGAAAAGCTTTAGATGAGTGATGTCGGACAGCTGCTGTTGTAACTTTTCGGTGTTTGTAAATAGGTTTCAAATGTTCATTGCGTTCATTGCTGTGTTATTTCTCGCGTTTTCTCCTGTGCATTTTTCTCACCATACGCCGATATCAAAATAACGCGCAAAAACAAATAACACAAACCAAAAATAAAAGCACAGGAGTCAGAAACGTTTTTCTGAGTTTTTCCTTCCACCAATGCTAAGGTCCTAGTAAGCTCACAAAAGATGAAACCTTATGAAGATAAAAACTACGTTGTCCTTGTCAAAGTCATTGGTCGGTTTCCCGTAATTCCATTCATTTGAAGCCCTCGTGTCTTTCCGAAAGATCGCATATGCATACATGGAAGCAAACTTCCGAAAATATGAAAAACAACCTGTACAAGCATTTTTCATGGTCAGGTTTTTGCAAAGTAAGTCCATGAAAGTTTTTCGGGTGTTTTCCACAAAGGAAGGATTAGATGCTGCATCACCACATCCCCGGTCTAAGGCGCCACTGAATCAATTTCGCGAAAAAGTGTATTTTTTCTATTTAAGCTATAAATGCCAACTGAAGCTTTGTTTGTTTGTTTTTTTTTATCACTGAACAACCAACGCGTTTGCGCTCAGCGTCCGAAGATCGCCTGTTTTTTGTTCTCCATGCAGTCATTCCTGAAACGAGGTTCAAACAGAAACCAACTGGCGCAACCATTGTTGCTCATCAGACGAGGGGTATGCAGGAGGGGGGCGAGGCACCGTCACCTCCCAATTTTTTTGATGCTGGAAAACCGTTCTCTCTTTTTTTGTGGACTTTGCGCCAAACAAACGTCGCTTATGATTTCATATTTTGAAAACTGCTCAAAGACAAAGTTCAACAGATAATAACAAAATACAGTAGTGCTTCACAGAAAAAACAAAGTAATGCTGAATGAAAACGTAAGGCTCACCAAAAACACAAAGAAATACTCAACAGGAAAAAGAAAAGGTTTAAAGACAAGAGAAAGGTTCAACAGAAAAAAAGAAAGGGTTCGACAGAAAAAAAGAAAGGGTTGGACAGAAAAAAAGGAAGGGTTCGACAGAAAAAGATTTCAACCATCGCGATTGCATCAGTGGACGTTATCTGTTATCAGAATAATCCCCGATTCTTTGTTTGCCCTCATGTCCTTCTTATAGTGTTTTCTGAGGACGACGTCGCTTAGTGCGGCGTGTACTGTCTAACTCCACCCCTCTTGCTCTCCACTTGACCCTCCTTTTCGAGTTGTTAATGAGATTATTCCGTGTACGGCTTTGCCGAGAAAAAAACATGAAGTCAATTTGTTAGTGCATGAGAAGAGCATGTTTTCAACCAATTTCCGTTCGAGCTAAATCACGTTTATGGCCACAGGCGTGCCATCAATTGTTTGAAAAGATCGTTTACTGCAAGTTTCGATGAATCTATGTAAATGTAGAAAGCAAGAGAATGGAACAGTTCAGTGCAAAGAAGTAAGTGACCAAAACTACCTCGATACTGCTTCCACTTAAAACTCGAGTGTCGTAGTATATACATTCGTTGTGTATAGCGTACAAAGCAGACATGGGCAAACGACGTCCCGTAATGCTCTTCACCCCGATCGGCTGAACGTGTCCAGATTATATCAATAAAGGCAAACCATTATTTTACATATCATGTTACATTAACACAAACAATCCATCTTCTTCCGATCCGGCTACTGTCAATTTTTGCAATCAAATGTTGCCTGCTGCCTGCGAGTCGAAACGTTTGCCCAGCCCTGATCTGGAGCATTTTCAAGAAATGGCTTCACGACATAAATATTCTTCCGCGCAGGAAATCTGACAGTATGTGTGCGATTGGTTGTATAGCATCAAAGCATTTATCAAACAACAGCCATAAATGCTTGGATTAATGCAATGTTGCTTGTGATGTAGTGTTTTCTAAAGGTAACCACATGTGACTCAACTGGTCCATAGATTCCAACACGCAGGTTGAACATCAAATTTAAACATGCTTTAAACGTTTCTTTCAACTTCGACCTGTTTAGTTTTTCAAAAACCTTGGTGAAAAAATGTGTTAGCCTAGAGCAGGGTGACCAACCAGTTAGAGACCAAGAGCCACATTTCTTACTGTATTACCGTGACGAGCCACATCATACACATGGGCACACATGAACATCACCCCATCTCTTCCTCACTCACACATGTACGTTTGCTTAGCGAGATTTATTGTAAATATCACACACCAACATGATAAAATGACAGAACTTTACGAGGCATTTATTGTTATGCATGTTATTTAATGGACCTTCTGGTAATTGCGAGCCGCATGAAGACGGGCAAAGAGCGGCATGCCGCTCGCGAGCCAAGGGTTGGCCACACCTGGCCCAGTGCTTTGCTTGAAAATATTGTCTCAAATGAAACAGATTATGAAAACATGCTTTTTCTTTTTGAAAATCAGGAAAGCATACAGCCTACACCTGCTCAATCTTTTGACAAACTTGTTTTTAAGCGCAGCACAGAAGTAAGAATGACGCAAAAACCCACTCCTAAGTACTTAACCTGAACTACATATTTTTTAGCGTTGTCTGTCATTGTTTTTCGGCAAATGATAAAACGGCAGTGACAGCTGCGGAATTTCCGTGAAATGCCTGCTGTTCGGCTGCCTCCAATTAACATTCCATTGAAATGTAATTCATGCGAGTTAAAGACAAGATGCTTTGCCTAATGGTGGCAAAAACACCAAGTTCGGCTGTGCAAACAGGATTTGACAGCCACAGCGTTCCGCCAGTAATTAAGCAAAGCTGCAAACTTGGGAAGTTCGTTCACGTGCTACNTTTGTCGAAGCTTGTGATTTTAGTGATTTTGCGGTGAATGCGGACAGTGCAGATTTAGACTACATTTAGGCGCACTTAAAACTACTGAAATATCAAAATTCTTGCGTCTGCCATAAATTACTTCGCATCATTTAAACATTAATTGGTACCCAGGCAGAATTCTAAATGCTGACAAGCAACCGTCGTTTAGTTCACACATGGGCTTTAGCGAAGCGTAGTTATATGATAAGCACCTGGCGACAGCAGACGCGGAAATTGTAATGATCAGTGCTCCAAAAATTTCAGCGTTGTTTTTTTAAATCGTTAACTGACCGGCGGTGTTCTTGCGGAACGCAGCTGTCAAAACAAAATATTTCGCCGCGCAACTGACCGATTTCTGCACTTCTGTTCGGATCAAAGATGTACGTCGGACCGGGTTCGGGCTAAAGTTGGTCAAAATGTTTCGGGTTGATTTCGGACCTGCACACAAAAATTTTTATAACGTTTCAGAGAAAAGATTTTTATCGTTACTCTGGATATTATAAAAATACATCGAACGCATTTAGTAGAAAAAGTTGAGAACAACTGCGATGTGTTTCTGCAAAGCCAAATTGATCCAATGGGGTTATAACAACGATGGTGATACCAGCTGCTTTTGCTGGGAGGAACAAACTAAGGCCCATCTTATTTCCTGTCCCCTGCTACCAACACAATACACAAAAACGTAGCTTGCTGTTCTGTTTCCCAAAGCAAGATGCGTGGAACACTGGTACGGACGCATTTAACTGTTTTTAAGCTTCAAGTGACACGAGAAGAAGTAGAAAAAACTGAATTATCAGACATATTTAATTAAATTGGAACAGATATTGTTAAATCGGAGCTGTTCGGATTTAATCTGTACGGATTTAGCTAAGTTTGTCTGATTTTTCTAAATCTATTTCGATTTAATTAAATCTGTCTGATATTTCAATTTTTTCTGCTAAATGTGTCTGACATAATTTTTTTACGAGGGGTGCCCCTTATAACAGCTTTATAAGACACACAGGTAGTTAACCCCGGAAAGTTTATTGAACGTTGATATCAAAGAAATGCCGGAAAGCTTGTAACAATATGTTGGGAACATCATCTTACGTTTTGCTGCATTTTAGAAATTATACTGAAACCTATGAGCGCCAACGTTTGCAAAAAAGGCCCAGACGAGCTTTGTCAAGATAACCGTCAATATATTGGAGACCTGCAAAAGCGGAAAGAGCCGCTCAGCAAAAGATCAAAATTGAAAACATGTGAAAAAACACGACGCTCGGCGTAACAGCAACAGAGTTTCCCACTTTTCCCTACTCGACTAGGTAGACTCTACTATTGCTGCTACGAATTCAAAGTTATGTGTGGCGAATCACCACGCCACACTTGCCTCAAATGTACCCCTAGGGGTACATGCACCCCAGGTTGGGAATCCCTGATTTAGGCTATATTCATGAAGAGGGTCGTATAGAAAAAACGTTTTCAAAATGGAGTCACAGAACAAAAAAGTTTGAGAAGCCCTGCTCTAGAGCCACATTCACCACATTTAATAAGCTCTGAAGCAAGTTATATGTTTCTCAAAATAAAGTTAAGTTATGTGAAATATGCCAAAAGGGACCACTCAACAACTTGAATGTGTAGACAAGAATAATTGAAAATCAAATGACTTCAAAGAATTTGTAATGCAAAATGTACTTCTTGCTGAAGCAAATTCGCAGACAAAATAAAAAAGTTGACTTGGTTTCAGCGAGTAAAGTTCCTGTTTACCATGTGCAAAATGTAGGGAGAGTTTGCCTCAGGCATCAAATTCTAATGTCCACCCTTGCATATATCTAAAGAACAAATTCCACACAAAGGGCCGCGGGGCCCGTAGCATTTGCTACGTTTGCAACTATTGTCAATCCGGCACTGCATCTGCTATATCTCTGTTAGAGAGAGAGGAAAAACCTTAAGTACGAAGGTAATGTTTACCTAGAAAAGAGCTCCCGCAATTCGACGAAAACTAAAAAACTACAAGCACCTTGGTTTAGGCAAGAGAAAAAAGCAAATCGATGTGATTACCATCGAAAACACAACAAATCCATGGTAGGATCTGTTTCACAACTAATGATAAAAGATAAAAACTCGTCATCGCACCGAAGTTATTGGAACAAGCCAGATAATAATAAAAATGACAAAAATTAAATAGCCTTATCGCGGTACTATCCAGTGTTCCATGACCATGGGCGACGGAAGGGGGGCCTTGGCCCTAGTGGATTTTGAAAATTTCAACAAAAATAGGATTGTCTTCTTAGTTTCGATTGGGAAAAATTAAATTTCACCTCTTTCGGTTCCCCCCTAGAAAAATTTTGGGAAAATCCTCTAGCGGCTCCTCCCTGGAAAAAATGCTTCCGACGTCCATGCCCATGACGTAATAAATAAACCACCTACACATGAAGCTTATCTGAGACTGTTACATTTGTAGAACGACCCAGTTTTCACTCTCTGGATGCCTGTGAAAATAAATGGTTTCACAAGCATAACGTACAAATTAACATTCAAAGCATGATCTTTCTTTCTTGTGAAATAATTCTCGCCCTCGTTTGAGTTGTTCTTTGACTTGTTTTGATCTTTTTCGCCGCCCAGTGGGATAGCAATGTTGTTAACTCCCTTCGCAGCGTTTAGCGTATTGTTTAATTAAAGGCGCTTCCTGAGTATGGCTGCCAGCTTTGCACACGTAATCTTTCCGCGTCCTTCTAACGCTGTGTTTGAGTCATAACGGCATGTTTCCGCCATTGTTGAGGTTATCAGATTTTCATCATAAAAAAATAGGACAGATTTTCGAGCATAAAACTGGGATAGACTTAACAGTTTTATCAACACTATAAAAGCCTTCAAAAAACTATACATGTTTTATTTTGAGACGTTTCGGATTATTCTTAATTCATCTTCAGTCAAAAAATTAAAGCAACACTTGGCAATGTCAGCAATTCAAAACCAGAAGGCTCTATGACGCAAGAACCGACAGTGCTGTGACGCAAAAGACGTCAAACGCAAACCAAGACAGCCACGTCAAAATCGCTAAAAGCGAACGCAGGGCCAAAAGTCATGCAGAGGCCAAACGTTATGTAAAAGTTATGCACACTGTTTATAAACCAGTTCGGTTGTACCTCCACTTCATTCTGACGATGTCCCTTGAAGAGTGTCAGACGAAAAGCTTTGGGTTGAATCTCCTACTTCAGGCCATGTTCAAGTTCTGTACCACCAAACGCTTGTTCAAATACAAAACAGCCTTTTTCTATGTTTTACTTGCGTTTAACGTTGTTGTCGTTTATGAAAATTGCACCAATGTTTTTGGATGTACAATATATACTTTTTCCACGTAACCTGAGAGTGGCTCACCACTCGTGCGCGGATTTTTCGGTTGTTTTATTTTTTATCGACCCCCGGCGCAACGAGCCCAGCTTCCTCCTCAATCCTGCTATCATCAGGTTTACGAACGTGTCTGCCTCCCTCCTGCACATGTCCGAATTCACAAGAATCTGCGTCAAGGACGAAATTTATTCCAATGCGTATAAGTGACAACTACAACGCATAGTCATGCTGGTATGCACAGGTACGTGGAACGTGTGGTCTTGCGGTGGAACCGATGTTATTCGAAAGGAGATCAAAACGCTTTGGTTCAACAGTGGACGAAGCGGGAGAACAAGATTCGCAACAAACCAAACAACTTTGCGCGTCCGAGAAGCTGACGGTGACGTTCAAAACATGGGATGTACTGAGGGAATTACCCTCGATACTGTTCCAAGAAAAATTGCCGGCGTCCGAACGCTGCAAGTGCCAATGGCAAAGCTTCTGGTTTGCATCAACAAGGCTTCGTTCTGCGGCAAGACAAACCTCAAAGCAGAGGCGTTTCTTAAGCCCTGCAGATCTCATGGACTCCGCCTAGTCATTCCGAGCAATACTTGCACAGTTTTGTGTCCACCAATCGGCCGGACTCAGATCACTCCCACACGAGGCATAAATCGCTGCAGTCCAGCTCGATTCAAACCAATACGATGAAGCACTAATCATAGATGCAGATCGCCCGCTAGCGGTGAAGCTGTTAACGAGGTCTCCGCATGTCAAGTGGGTCACTGGCAGATGTGACCACGGATCCGGAGTCGACTCCAGCAGGACTTTGCGTTTTTTTCAGACCCGAATCCAGAGTTACTTTTGTTTTCGGCATTAGCTGGAGTCTACATGGTCTTTAAAAATTTCATTGCTTCAGTACAAACATTGCTGAATTTTGGTTGCATCAGTGGTGGTCAGATTTTGAACAGGATTCGGATTCTTAAATTTGAAAAAGTCCGGAAACGGATCCGGACCCTGAGATTCAAAAATTTTGGAACAGGAGTGAAATCGGAACATGCGACTCCGGCCACCTCTGGTCACTGGTACTGTTGCGATCGGAAATCCCGAGCGACAAAGCTTCGCACCGTGGCAGCAAACAACAACAGAGATCATGCGCCGCTCGCAATCTCTCTTACTATTGCTTGCTGGCGCTACGTATATGATGGTGTTATTCTTCACGCACATGCCGTTCGTGGCGAATCACACAATCAACGCAACGCCGCCGGAGAGGTTGCAACAGTACATGGCAGAAAGCTTCCTTCGGCCAATCAACCACCACTGGTTGGGAGAAGTGTTTACTCGACCAGCCACCGAAATACCAGCTAGAAAAAACGCGCGTTTGATTTTGAAGCAGCCGTCCGCAGAAAGAACAAACGGTCGAGAGCTTTGAAAACACGACAAATGCTAAAGTTTCCCGGATGTGGGAATGACGTATATCGGCAGCAAATGAGCTTGATTTTGAACAGCGATCCTAAAAATACTTAATCAGTTACGTCAACTCTTTTGCAAAACAACGATTGGTTAGCTTGAAAAAAATGTACAGTGGGAAGCACCGGTTACTGGAACTAAATCGAATCCAGTTGCATTGAAAGATCCAGCAGTAACTCAGGAAGAGTGCCCGAAAGCTTACAGCAGACCTTCGATCATGGCCGAGGACCGCAACCAGCTGGTAAATTTTCGGGGGTGGGGGCAAAGTGACTGCAACTTGTTCTTTTACTAAACAACTAAAACATTTTTGGCGTTTTCAAGATGTTTTTGAAAGATAGGGGGTGCAGTTGCCCGGTTTCGCCTGTAATTGCGGGCCTGCCTTCGATTCTGGCATTCATAGGTCTTCGATGAGTGCAAACAACAAAATCTGCCACACCCGAAACAACTATACTGTGGAAAAGCAACTGTTTATGCACAAGGCGTGCTACACTACATGGGGGATATGACTGGTGGCTTTGGCCTAATCAGCTGATCGATCTTACTGAGCGACTTTGCCGCACTGATTTTCTTAAACCCCGTATATCGAGTCACAGTTGGTATCAATCGGGCGTGTACCTTGTCACGCATATATACAGCAATGGCCTATGGTGGCACGCGGGCGTGTCCAAACATGTCACGGCAGAAATCTCATCTACACAAAAGAAAAACGTGCATCTTTTTTGCCCCTTTTTGAACACGATTGGTTCGATGCAACACCACTAATCTAACTATGCAGCTTGCAATCCATTTCATCACTGGCGATCATTCATATACAAAAGAGAGTCTTGTGCAATGAATTAAAACAAAGTAAAAAACTACATTGTCAGCCGGGTGCACAACTGTTTCACGCAAACGACCAGTTTTTACCCAGTTCGACAGGCGCCACACAAATAATAAAGAAGACTTTTAAAGGTCTCGTCCAAGCGAGTCAATCTCGTTCACAACGAATTCCATATCTTTGTAGTCCAGTTCGTCGTTGATAACGATCATTCGGAAGAAGTTGGGCCAGTCGCCCACTGGCTGATAACCGACCAGCATCGAACCGCTCTGCGTCATCCTTTCCTTGATCGCAGGTGGAATTGCTGCCATCTCGCGGCAGAAATCCATATCGTTGAGGTTCCACTCGCGGGCGCGCAAGCGTTGCGGCACATACCAGAAGCACACGTTGGTCCATTGGGGCTGCACATTCAATATGAACAGACTTCAGCGAAAAACATTGACGCGAACAACGAAGGTGTGGTAGTGGGCATCGGGCTAGCGAGAATGAATTTGGGTATTGAGGGGTTTGAAACATACAGTTGTTTGAAAGCTACAATTGACGTCCATGATGGCAGTTTTTATCATTTTGTTTTAGGCAAATTCCAGGGTCAAAAGAGGACGTTTGCTAAGCTAGCCTTCCATCCGTATTTTGTCGCTTTTCGGCAATGGAATCACTTGAGGGCGTTAATTATAACTAAAACTTCAGAATCGCCCTTCAATCACTACTGTCCATAAAAACACGCTTCAATGACAAGCAGTGTTCCCTCTAAGCTGCACAACTGCGCAGCACCACCAGACAATTTGCGAAGTGCTTTCTCATTCTCGCGCACTTTCAACATTACAAATTTAATGCGGTATATACGAGATAGCCCTTTAAACGCTGGGCACGCTTCACTGTTTGTGTGTCTTGCGGAGTTGCATTCGCTTAGTGCACAACAAAACAAACATTTGCTCAGTGCAGAATTTGCTTAGAGCAGTGGTTCTTCACCTGTGGGGAATTCCCCACTGGTGGGGAATGGCGAGTTGCCAAGTGGGGAATGACCGGTCGGACAGTAGAACCACTGCTTCAAAATTTAACACATCACATCCAAATGTTGACTTACTTTACAAATCACAACCAT
>JGI24158J21664_10009994_pt1 | contig 12660 bp, 10 predicted proteins | sample Ectturendosymbi3_FD_21664 | JGI IMG/M metagenome (IMG submission 21664) | reverse complement strand
TAGGGTCCCTAGAATCAGAAAATTATCATTGGGTCCCTAGAATCTGAGAAAATCAGGTCCCTAGAATCTGAGAAAATCGGGTCCCAAGAATCTGAGAAAATCGGGTCCCTGGAATCAGAGAAATCGGGTCCCTACAGGTCCAAACTGGGTACCTAACATTTTCCTTAAAAAAAAACCTGATATACATTTAAAAAGATGTTTAGTATTAACTGCATAACAGAAATTCGTGAAAGTTTGCCAACACTTTCGAACAAGTCCCTGTGACTGTCATACACAGTATTCAGATTTTATGTTGAAGTGATTACCAAAAGGCACTTAATAGTGCATGGCATAGTTGAAACCAAGGTATGTTTTAACATTTTTGTGGTACTGTATATATACATTATTTTTTGCTGAGATTGATTCAACTGTAATGAATGATTACTGACGAAGATATCACTGTGGAAAAGAATGCTTACCACTTTTGCTGCCTGTGTATGAATATATCGTATCTAGAATTCCTGCATAAACTGCTATTTTTGCGCCACTAAGCAACTCCATAACTCTCCAGTCAACTGCTAGAGAGTTGTTCAACCCCCCAAAATTCTCAACAGTCTTTGAGTCTCTAATTAAACAATTTTTTTGCTTTTGGGTTTCAGTTTTTTTGTGAGTGATGTCAAAAGTGAGGTAGTTTTTTTGCCTATTTTGGTTCAGGTAACCTGGCCCTGGGCCCAACCTCAAGGTGGAAGTATTTCGCTCAAGTTTTTATTGGAAACTAAGCAAGAATCTGAGTCTTTTGAGTCTTTGATCGGCTTTCTAGCATTTCTGGTTCAAAAGTTATGGCCTACAAACAACAATTAATTATCTAATTAGGGGATTAATTAATATCGTAATCATCAAAGCAAAAAAACGGTGACAAGTGAAGTCTGATGGCAGCACATGTTTATGTTTGGTGTTCATTTCTTTCTGTGCAGGTTTTTGACAACTATGCAGTCACTGTAATGATCGGTGGAGAACCATACACCCTGGGCCTTTTTGATACGGCAGGTAGGCTTGAATAAATGAACTTGGATAGACAATTGGTGAAGTTCTGCTTGTATTTGCACTGCTTCAGAATGATGGAGATTGAAGAAACAGCTTTTCTTGTTGATTTGAAAGCCACATTTATGGTAGTTTTCTTGTGCAGTAAATCAGATGTTTATTCTTCCCCCCCAAAAAATCTTATCCTGTGGAAGCAGCACAGAATCTTGTTTGGGGTCGTTAGAACTTGTGCTGTTCAAATTTTTGACACGTACTGTTTCTGATCATACCAATAGTTCATAATATTAATACTTTTTTATTCAGACAATAAGTATTGTATGTTGCCTTGTCGATATATAATAAACAATCTCTTGCTGTGCAATTGCCAGGGTTAAATGGCAGCTAAATTTCCAGAAATAATTTAGAGCTGTTCTGTGTAACATAAGTTTTGTGTGTGTTTCACATTGTATGACTGGCAAACTGGTAATGTTTTCACTGCTGATTATAAGGTTAAGTTTTGTACTACATCTTTTTTGCTTATTTCATGTTCAATACGTTTTTCTCTCTGTTCGTCCCAATACGAAGCCTCACGCCTTAGCTGCATAGTACTAAGCACTCGTGAGCAAATTTTTCAAACGAGGTCGTGCGACTGTGAACCTCCTGATTTGTGAACTTGGTAGTCAACACTTTAGGCAGCATGTCAGGGACATCTGGTTGTTCGAGAAGTTGCCAGAGCAGCAACTGGTTTTCTGTTTATTCACAGATAAGATTTTGAGTGAATGTTTAAATATTAATGTCAAATAGCATTCTCAGGCATAATGCTGAATTAGAGGTTGAGCGGCCTTGCTTTGCAACAACTCAATTGGCTAGTAATAGCCCAGTGTTAACAAGAGTTTAGGTTTTATAAAAATTGTTAAAATGTTCTCCAAGGCAGAAAACAGCTCTGCAGCATTTAAATATTTTAGTGTTTACTGTGAAATGTTTAAAATTACGTTTGTGTTTTTGTTGAAATAGAACTAAACTTCTATCTGCCTTCTAAGTTTCGCAGCGAAAAATAAATAATTTTATGATCTAGAGATCTTATCAAAAATAGTTGACTTTATTTTTGAGTTTCATTAGAGAACGCATGTCGTTACGTAGTGCGTGTTAGGTAGTTCGTGAGATCCTAATCAACAAGTGTGTTATGAAGTGCAGCATGCGGCTTTTTGCATTTTGGGAATGCGGTTGGAATATGCTGCACTATAAGACCAGAAGTGTCAATATGAACATTCAGGACTTTGTATATGGACATAGTATCTGTAATACATCATTCATGGCAAGTTGGCAATTAGCTGACGCTTCCTGACTTTAAATTTTTCAGGCCAGGAAGACTATGATCGGCTAAGACCTCTGAGCTATCCTCAAACTGACGTTTTTCTTGTTTGTTTTTCTGTTGTTTCGCCATCATCATACGAGAACATTAAGGAAAAGGTGTGTACTGTATGTGTGATTGTGTTGAACGTAACTATAGCCGGCGACTGATTGGTGCTTATAGGCCGGGGAGTTGTGTTTGCAAGACATGATTACAGTTTTGGTGTGTAAACGATCATAGCGGCTGTTCTAACCAGGGTTCCATATTTGCTTTCCAATTTTTCTGGCCTATGTCGTTTATATTTCTGAAAGTCAGCGGTGAAAGACAAAGGAATGCAGTTTTCTTTAAATCAAGTGTTCTTGAAATAAAAACAATTATTTTCATCAGTCAACCAACTACGCACTTGTACTGTTTTTATGAGAAACAAACCTCTCTCTGGCACATTTTCCATACGAGGCAGTGACAAGAGCTAGGCATACCATCGCGCATCTGTCGTCGCGCGCGTGACCAAGGACCGCGTTCGGCTTTTAGGCAAAGAGCCTCGTACGAAAAATTCGCCAAAGTCTCACTCATTAAGCTATCCACAAGTAGAGACCATGCTTAGCAGCTGCTACGCATCTGGGAGGTGAATGGGGACAGAGAGGTTTGACGGCATCTTGCTATAAGCTGGTGATCGGAAGCTGGAACATCACTTCGCTCACAGGAAAAGAGCACGAACTGGAAGCCAAACGATATTCCCTGGATGTTGTCGGCATCTCTTCAACCTTGGAAGCGTCGTTGATCGAATATTGTTGAGCTGGAAGATAAGTGGAAACATCCTATTCCGGTGTTGAACCAGCGAAGTTTGGACTGGGGATACTTGTAATCCCTCAACTGGCACGCTGTTGTGTTGTTGAATGGATTACACTAGGAGGAAGGGTGTGCATAAGGTTGAAGTTAGACCGCTCTCTTGTTTAATACATGTATACGGCTCAAACTCAAGTGCACTGTACCCGGAATTCGTGGAGGAAACAAGTGCTGCTCTGCCAAGGGTTAAAACTAACGAATCCGCGATCATTTCGAAATACTTCAAAACAGTGTACACCTTTGGAAACGATACTGGGTTATGGAAGGGTGTGGTTGGCCAACGTGATGATACTGACGTAAATGACAACGGGAAGCTCCTCCTGCAACTGTGCTGTAACAACGCACTGTGCATCGTGAACAGTGAACACCTCCCAACACAGATGTTTGTACAAGTGCACCTGGTGCAGCGATTCGTTAGGTGACTCACTGGTTTGTGCCTAATTTCGGCTGAATTAATCCAATCAGTGTTAGACTTTCATGTAAACAGGGACGCAGAACCGTCGACCGATCACCGCCTATAAGTCGGTAACTTAGGTCTTGAAAAACCAACAGGACCTACGCAACGTCCAGGACCAGGAGGTCATACCGAATAAAGTGGGAGGCCTTGGTAGAAAGACCTTTGCAAACAGCGTATCGTCCTTTGTTCTGAGAGCTCCCAGAATACACAGCGGATATGGAGTGGCTGCTGTAACTTAATCTGCTGTCCGGGGATGTGGACGAAAGCGCTTCGGTGTGGAGAATGATGGCAAAAACGTAAACTTGCGGTGGAACCAGGACTGTGGACCCGGAGCTGGAGTGAGCAATTTTGGACGGCTGGAGCCGGAGCCAAAGTATTTTAGATGGTGGAGCTGGAGCCTGAAATTTGGGTTCCAATTCCACAGACATGCTTTGTGGGAAAGTGAGTTAGAAAAATAATACGATGGTTTTTAGTTTTTAATGGACCAAATTGTCCCGGAGCCGGAGCTAAAAAGTTTAGATAAAGGGAGCCGGAGTCTGAAATTTGAGTTCCGGCTCCACAGCCTTGAGTGGAACCAGAAGTTGAAAAATACTATTTGTACAAAGAAAGCAACCTACCTACTTGACTGGCTACAGAAGAGAGCCGAACCTTTTTTGCATTCGCGGTGCGCTGAGGCGCGAAAGTCGGCAGCCCTCACAATGAAGAGGTTAAAAATGCAATGTTGGGAGAATTTCGGGCATAAACTGGGCACCAATTGCTGGCAAGCCAACGAAGTGTTCTAACAGACCATCCGGCGTCTCCGCTGTTGTCCTCGCGACACTTCCTAGAGGAAAAGAGGGTGTGAAAAAGAACGAACGAATATATATACATAACACCCAGGGCGCGTTTCCGAATGATTGTCGTAAATTGAGTTCTCCGACACTTGGATTTTGCGCCGTTTTTGCTTGGACAGATGCCGACCAGTGGTAACCAGTTTGACCTCCAGTGGTAAACTGGTAATTCTTCAGTGGCAAACTGGTAATTCTCTAACGGAACTTGTTTCAGTTGCCCTGGTATGAAATTACAAGAGGTAATATTTTTGTGATTTATTCAACAGGAATAAAATTTGTTTTGCAAAGTTTGCAGCCTAAAATTACTGCAAGATCGCACTTGTGTGTAATTTCGTACTGCTGTCATTTTCCATCTTCCAGGTGCAATCAGGTTTAGGTACCTATTTCAGAAGATTAGCGTTGGCTTGGTTCATGCAGTCAGTTTGTTACTACCTTGGCTTTAAAATAGCTGCTGCGAAGTACACCTCATTGAAAATTACCGCGATTGTCTATGTCACGGGTCTCCGAATTGCGGCCCTTGGGCCGAAACCGGCCCGCGAAGTATTATATTTACGACAAAGTTGTTGATTTGGTAGAATGCAACATATCCCGAAACAATCACAATACGTTAGATGTCCGGCCCTTGAACTGTTGTGTAATAGCTTAAGTGGTCGTCGGCCGAAAAAGCTGCGAGACCCCTGCTAGTCTGTGTAATTGCAACTGCGAACCGTGTAATAGAGTTAAAGCTGAACGGCGAGTTTGCTGTAGAATGGACGCCTCGTACCTTGTAACATCACACTGTCTGATGTTTAAGGCAAAAAATCTAAGGTATGTTTTTCGGCAATGCGAATGTAGTGATCATGAAAGCGAGAGCTGATCCGTGATTTCAGCCAAACTGCAAAAGCTATTCCAAACTCAAAACTTTTTAACGAGAAATGTGTGGCAAAAGTGTCGCTTTGCTTTTCATTCGCAAGTTAATTAACAGTGAACAGTGTAAAACCTTTTAGTAATGGCGTAACGCACATTTTATGTGGAAGAAAATTCAAGAAATATGTGAAAGACCTTCCGATTTCTGGTCTTGCTGATTCACCCCAGGCGCGTGAAAGAGATGTGCTATCGAAAAAATCGAGTTATAATTTACAATATGTTGCAGAAGTTTAACCAAAGCACGTTTACTCATTTCTTATTGTTTTTTTTGCAACTAGGATGATCTTGTTGCAATTATTGTTGACGCTAACATCAACCATGACGATAGTCTTAAATCGATCTTGTTCCTGTGTTTTTCAAGTTTTACGCACTTTATTATTAATGCGAACATAAAACGTTTTTTCTTTGTTTGAGCTGCATACGTGCAAATAGCACTGATCTAAATTTATCTTCGTGTGGTCTTTTGCAGTGGGTGCCTGAAATTACACACCACTGCCCAAAGACGCCCTTCTTGTTGGTGGGGACGCAGGTGGATCTCAGAGACGACGCCGGAACGATTGAAAAACTTGCCAAGAACAAGCAAAAGGCCATTAGTCAAGAAATGGGCGACAAGCTGGCAAGGGAATTAAAAGCCGTAAAATATGTGGAGTGTTCGGCCCTGACGCAGGTGCGTGCTGGCTCTCATATTGAATGCAACTTTTCTGCGCGTGAGATTTGGTGGTAAAATAATTCATGGCTCTGAACGGTCGCGGTCGGGGGAGTGGATATGCTCTCCTAGGCGGCAGCCAGTGGTTTTGGTGCTGCCGTAACAGGCTTTTTGGGTGTTGATTTGAATGTTGAAAGTCGTTTATTTTTATAATGTACGTCCATTTCCTGCAAAGAATCGAGCACAACCATCGTGTTGCTAATAGAGAGTCTCGCTTGACCAGGTAGTAGTTGCACAAGGCGCTGGAATGTACCACGCCCTGAACGCCTGAATTGTTTTGACCAGCATCGGCAAAATGTGCTGATAGGTGTCGGTCGTTAATGTGTGATTTTTACTCTTGCTATAGAGTAGCGCTTGCTTGTTGTTGTGCTTTTCAAAATGGTAGTTTTTTTGTTTAACTTAGAAGGCAGGTGAGTTTATGAATTTCACTGAGCCCTCGATCTACGACGCTGCGAAATAATTGACAATCGATTTTTTAAAACAGCGAGGCCTAAAAAATGTCTTTGATGAGGCAATTCTTGCCGCGCTGGAACCACCCCAAGAAAAGAAAAAAAGCGGCTGTTCTCTTCTTTAGTGTCAGCATCTATTTGGTCAGTGGGTAACGCAACCCCTTAGTTTTGAAACTTGCCAGCATTTTCATTTTTTCCTGGAAAATGTTCAAGCATGTTTCGGACGATTTCTTTGGGCTTGCCTGTATATATATGTATATATATGTCCGCTCAAAAATTTTTAATTTTTTTGGTAGGCTGATCTTTTCTTGATTTTAAGTGACTAGCTTGGCGGACCGTACAGTTTTTCGTTTTGGTTTCACGAGGCAATCACGTATGTGCATGGCTTGGTTTATAAGAATATTTTTTGTTTGCCTTCAAAGCTTGTGCATTAATCCTAGGTGGTGCGGATGATCACGGTATGGATGTGGCATGTTTGTTGCTTTATTATGATTAATGGGCTTAATTGTCCGTTTTTTTCGTTATTTGGTAATGCTGCCAAAACATAAGTGAAAGCGCACGATGCTTTTTCGAGCGTTTTGTTTAGCAGAGCACGAGTTTGTTGGAAAAGTGATATGTCGACAAATGTATGCACCGATATTTCTGTCGTGATCGAAGGAAGGCCGTTTTCGTTTGATACACACGCTACGGCAGCGAAATCCACACCGCTTGCCTTCGTTGGAAGATAGCGCGGTTGTAATGGAATTAGTAGTGAATGGTTTATTGAATTAATATAGTCTTGATCTCTCTCAACGTTAGGTTTAATAACTATTCAACAAGTCAGCGTCTTTGTTGAATCATACGATCCTTTTTCCCAAATGATGTGATGTATTTTCAGTCAGCAATAAAATTTTGTGTAATGTTTGCGGATCGGTGACACTTTAACGATTGCAGCGCAGCTTTGGCGAGGACAGTGCGCGCGTGGAAGTCCCGGTCAACTAGCACAGAAATCGAATAACGTAAATTCCGTTTAAGGTGACTTCGCAACAACCTCGAGGAAGAGGCCGCACGGTCGATTGCAAATTGTGTTGAGCGCCACACAAAGTCACAGTCGATAGCTTATTGTTTAATGGCTCCCCCCAGATTACTTGCGCGCCTGCTTCAGTAGTTGTTGCAGACTTTTTGGCCATTGCCGTTGAATTATATGTATTTTACTTCGAGCATTTTCATGCTCTCGTAAATAGACTGTCAAGCCGTGTGCGGGGCTCTCAACCGTCAATTAATGCTGACCGACTTGCGCGCGACTTCCTAACCCATGACGTCATGTTTTTATTAATTGCCATTCCGTGCGGTCTGCTTACCAGGCCAGCACTTTCAAGCGCTTGTCAAAAGCTGGGCCTCGAATGCATTCGTATGTTTCCAGATGTAGCGGCCTGTAGTCTTCTTGGTACCGCGCAAAACCTTGTTCCGTGTTATGCTAGGTTTTTCACAGGTTTCAAAAGAATGTTCAGAATTATAAAGTGCTTGAAACTTCCAATAAATGAAAAAATTCTTAGGCAATTAAAACTGCGCCCTGCCGCTGATATAATTAAGTGATTATAATCCTCTGCTATCGGTCTGAAACCACATGGTTTTTATGACAATCATTACTACCTGTTGTGGTGTAGCGTGATGAGAAATGGAAAAGTCCGAAATTCACCGTCAACCATAGAAAAATGTTCATACTGCTTAAACTGAGACGTTTCGGAACATTATTTGTCCTCTCGGATCAGTGTTCAGTGTGGAACGAAAATTAGTATTCGCATTTACTCGCAGTGTGTTCGTTGCTGGCACAGAATTGACTGTGTAAATTTGTGAATAGTGTGCGTGAAACTTGTAAATAGTGTGCACAATGCCACGAGAATGGAGAATGATGCCGGTTCGACGTTCCGTGTTGTACCTTCCTGTTGAAATATCAGTTTCACGCCCCTAACATATAGAAATCAAAAATGCATGTTACACGTGTTATGGCAAGCAAAACTTTACTGTGGAGATAGCTCGTGTCGTTTGTGTTCTTTTCTTTCAATAAGCTGTTGCGAATGTCGTGGGATGCGTGGCATCACTTCTGCTGACGTAGCAAAAGTGGCAGTGGTTTATGTTGTGTCATAAAGTTGAACAAGGTTTCATAGGGTCCCCGTGGCTTTTTGATCTTTTTCCACACATGAAAATCCGCTAAACTGCATGTTAGTACATCTGAAACACTTGGTGACTGTTACCCCAAGCATCGTTTGTTACCCTCCAGGCGCCACTGCAATTTTCTGTTCAATGAAGTTAATAACTTTTCGCTAAGTTGTGCGTTGTTGCACGATCTTCGGGCACTGTCGTCAAAAACTGCGTGGTGGCCTCACGTTCCTGCTAACTTAACTTTTAACGTGAAATGTGCTACGAGCACAACCGGTGACATGCAGCGTTTGGCAGTAAAAAGGTCAAGCCTCGGCGTAGCGACTGGTTGGTGTGAATCTGCCAAGCCACGTAAAGCTACCGCCGGCTTTTGGCGTTGAAGTAATTCTAAGTAGCGAATATACAGGCAATTTCACATTAGTGGTTTGTACATTGTAAACTTTGAACACGTTAAACTTATTTTAAGACACGTATAACTTGTTTTGCTGTATTGAGTTGGCATTGGAGTGCGAGCTCTTTCTAAGACATTGTCTTTTGCTTTTCACAGAAAGGACTGAAAAACGTATTTGACGAAGCCATCTTAGCTGCGTTAGAACCACCCGAGCCGAAGCGCAGACGAAAATGCGCGATCTTGTGAAAGCTTAGTGGTTTTTTTCGTTTTCAACTCTAGTGCAGTGCTGGCTGGCTGGTGGCGAGACGCGCTCTTCGTTTCGTCCGGCATCGTTTTATTCGCGGGTGTTCTCCAGCACTGGCATGTTCGCGCGACTACTCCTGTTCGAACTACTATTATATAATGTTGATGACGTGATTGACTGACGCGCGAGTTTCGTGAATTGTACAAAAAAAGCAAATTGTGTATCGTAACTCCTCGCTCTGTTTGCGACCCGCCTTCTTGTAATTACGCCGCCGCTCCGCTCCTGATCGCGTCAGTCTTAGCCTATTTATGAACATCCTCGTAGCAAGGGCCGGTGGCACCGCTGGTGATTTCGCTTTAACTCCTCCCGATCGGGGCCCGTAGTATCGCCCAGACGCCGCCGCGCCTGCCCTTGGCCCGATGTCGCAGTTGCCTCTGTACCTGCTCGTAATCATGTAGAAGTTTTACTCACGATATCGTCGACAGCTGACAAAAAAACAGTGCAAGCGTACACTGTATAGTGGGTTCTTACCCTAAGCTCCTTTTCGGAGCGCCCCCATAAGCGCCCTCCTTCGGGGTGAGCTTAAGAAAGAATGGACATGCGATGCGACGACGCGCCGCTTGCCGGCACTTGTGACTCCACAAAAGCGCACTGGTACACTTGCGGCCGCAGTACGCTATGACATGAGACGCACGAGTCGCTGAGCGAAAGCCATGCATTGTTGGTTCGCCGTCAACGGAGCGGTTGTGAAAGCGCTTTTGACGACTTTCGTTTCCGCTCGCTTGTACATGATAATGTGCTGCAGCGCCTGAAAAGAGGCTCAGCGGAGCTGCTGTGTCGCCTCAACAACACATAGTTTGCAGACAAGACACTGGTCGCGGCTCCCGCAATGCGTCTTGTTTGGTTTCTTTTTGTTCAGACGCCGAGCTTCGTACGTTTTCTTTATTCCACAAGCCCCCCCCCCTTCGTTCACGCATTCGTGAAAACTCGCGAAAATCGTTGAGGTAATAAACGACGCGAAGACAACTTCTCGCTTGTCGTCGTTCAACCAGCGGCGTGCAAACGTTGACGTCGCATTCCAGCAATTGTGATTCATAAAGCCAGTTTGTCGTCGTTCTTTTTTCCTTTTGTTTGTTGATCGACGAAAATGTCGCTCTATGCTGTTTCCAGGTATTCAGAACCTAACAACTTACTACTGACTAATAAACTGGCAATATTGCGTGAGTGACGAAGGCGTGCAACACTTACTGGTCCAGCCTTGAGGTCTACTCCGACGTTTACTCGTATCTGCTCGCGTTTGCGTCTGCGACAAGCTTTTTTTACTGATCACATCTTAAAGCAGTTTCCTTCTTTCCTTGACGTTCAGCAACGTCATTGCTCACCGTATATTTCAGTCCCTGACCAGTGGCGTAGCCAGCCGAAAATTTTTGGGGGAGCCAAAATGTTTTACTTTAGGCGACCAACAGTAATTTTGTTTAGAACGCCGCTTCCTAAAGCACAAAATGACTAAAATTTTGGAGGGCCATGGTCCGCTGGGTACGTCTATGTCCCTGATCTTGGCGTGCGTAATGAAGGGCGCGTGTTGGTTTTGATGCCGCGTCGAGGCCGAAAGGAAAGTTAACACGATTTATATATCTGTTTATATTTGAAAATGTCAAAACGGACCTGTACCTTAAGACAGGGTCGAATCTACATTTTTATGGTAAAACGTACCGTCGCCAAAACAAAAAATTTAGATGGTATGTTTTTATCTACGTGATAGTAGAGGAACGCTCGCTCATTTTAACCTAACCAGGGTTCCCACGCAGGATTGAAAAAGTATTGAATTTCAAAATTGGTTTTCAAGACCTTTAAAAAGTATTGAATTTGGCCAAAATGTGCAGTACATTAGGTATTGAAAAAGTATGGAAATTCTAAATGGAAAAGAAATCAGAAGTATCTGAGCAGAATTTAACTGAAGGCAAAGTAATTCATTATTTATGCAGCATTGAGCAATGTGTAAATTGAGTTTCATGATTGGCAATATCGAAACATGAAGCGAAGTAATGGTATTGAACTGTTCAAATTTAGTGTTGAAAAAGTATGGAAAATGATTTTTAAACACGTGTGGGAACCCTGCCTAACGGTCGTATCCGCAAACATGGAGATTGCGTTCGCAAGAAAGAAATAAATACGTTTTGAACGGTTTTTAGAAAACTATTAAAACGTATCTGATTAAGATACGTCTCGAAAAACCTGAAGTATTTAAGATACGTCTCAAGATATTTTGGCCTGTTATGTAAGTTTTACGCAGGAACGTAAGATAAGGAGGGGCCATGGGATAAATTAAGGACTTCGCCAGGCATCACTTCACCCTCTTGCGCAGTTACGTTGGTGGCCAATTGCCGCATCTCCTGTTGGCCGTTTCTACTAGTTCTTACGCATGCTTGTTACAACACAATTTACTCGCCTTGTTCCTCAAACTGCTGCGAAGTGTCAGACACTGACATTACCTATTTTCGTGGTATTGCTGACCAAAGTAGTTAGAGTTAGTCAATGTATGCACAAAACAGGGTTAATTGAGTGTAGTAGCGACGTGAAAAGCAGGGTTGCGGAGTCGGAGGAAAATGTCCGACCTTTCCAAAATTTCCAACTCCTCAGCATTACATGAATGAAGTTTGGCTGTCAAACGATTTTGCAGCAACTAGCAATCAATGGAAATCGTGGTACACAGCAAGAATTGTTTCAATAAAAATTTCAAAAGAAGTTGTACCATTTCAACAGGCACGAGTTAGGATTCCTAACGTAAGAGTGCAATGTATAAAATGAATCCATTGGACTTCCAATCGGATAAAAAAATCCGACTCCACCCAAAAACCTTCGACTCCGCAACCCTGGTGAAAACCAAGTGCAAAGTCTGAGCTATTTTTAAACAACATAGTTTTTAAATCAACTGATAACCCAGATTTTTTTTAGTGGTGCAGACAAAGTTTTCTTGCAGTTGTAAAGCTTCGAATTTGTGCCCGAAATACCGGTCTGTGGCTGCGACTGGCGCCCGGTGAGTGGCCATGTCTGGCTTTTTATGGCAGGCCCACCCTTCCAGAGACGTAACGAGGGGGGCATAATTCCCCGGGCGCCGAATCACTGCGGAGGGCGCCGAAAAGTCCCAAAAATGTCACAAATACTTTCTTCAATACAGCATATTTGCTTCCGAAAAAAGCTCAGGTGGCCTTTTCGGCCTCATTTTGGCTGCGCTACTGCCTGCACCCTTCTACTGTAAATGTGGAAACGCCAAATTCAAACTATAGCAGAAGAGACATCCACCGTCTGTTGAATCTAATTTTTCGTGGGATGGAATTTTTC
>JGI24158J21664_10009993_pt1 | contig 12660 bp, 8 predicted proteins | sample Ectturendosymbi3_FD_21664 | JGI IMG/M metagenome (IMG submission 21664) | reverse complement strand
TTTTTTTTCGGTGTCCCAGCGCCTTAGCTTTAATTTGTATGAAATTGTTTAATGTTTGCGCCAATAAACTCTCTCTCTCTCTCTCTCTCTCTCGACTCGTCTCGAGACACATTTTTGCGAGTCTTGGTCTCGAAGGTTTCAGGTCTCGTCTCGGTCTCGAAGGTTTCAGGTCTCGAGACTTTGAATATTGTAAAGAAATGGTTTATTAAAATTTCTACAATTCAAATATTTTTTGCTTGTTGTTTTTGCAGGTAAGAAACAACCAAAACAGGTCGGAAAAATGCCAGAAATTTGAACAAATTCAAGTCAGAAGCACGGGCATCCACAGAAACTTTTTCAGGGAGGGAAAACTCGATATTTTGCTTATCCTTTCCATATTACTGACGATGCAATGCAAATGCACGTTCACAAAACGCTTTGCCCTTTCTATACCAAAACAAAAATTCCCCCAGCTACGCAGGGGTGTAACGAAGGGGGGCACAATTCCACGGGCGCCGAATCACTGTGGGGAGCAACATAATATCCCAACAATGTCACAAATACTTTCTTCAACACAGTACATTTGCTTCGGAAATGTCTCAGGTTCGAACATGGGTGCGCCTAACCTGCTTCTTGCCCCGGGCGCCATCTAACCTCGTTACGCCCTTGCTGCTACGGCAGCAGTCGCAAAAATCGCGCTTCGTTGGCGCAGCAGTGCTTCTTTTTCATTCATGCTTCTTTTCACACTGCACAGTACAAAACCACGAAGCTTACCAATATTAACAGTCACTGTCTCGCAGCATTTTCTGCCAAAAATGTCTGCGTTCAACAGTCACATGTGGAAAAACACCTACGACCGTAACTGAACCCTTGAAGATTGGTTGCCATGTCATTGTTACGGAATAAAAAGTAAAGATCGAACAATCCGCTCACAAGCTTTGCAACCGGCATCTGCAGGCGAAGTAGCGGACATGAGTGAACTGCAAGCTCACCACTTCATGACACCAGAACAGCGAACCTACCTCTTGTGCAGTTTGTCATACAGGCAAACAAACTGCTCTTGCAAGAATTAAACTAATTAATCGAAATTGAACTGCTGTTTTCAGATTTTCCAAACGTTTTTGTTTTTCTCGTCTCGAAATTTTGACCAGGTCTTGGCCTCGAAGGTTACGGTCTCGACTACATTACTGTTACATTGAAACAACGCTGCACACTGCTCGATTCAATTTAAATTTTAGTAGCTTTCCGGTTAAATTCCTTCCAAGATAATTTATTGGCTTGCTGGTCTACTTGCAAATATGGAGATTTGATGCTTTTCTGTTTGTCACTCTACATTAAAATATGTTGGGGACATTTAACCCCAACACGATGTTAAACAAGTAACATCGCATAATACTTTGCATCACAAAAGAAGATTCACTTTATAAGAAGAAAACTACAAAAGATTTTATTGAAAACAAGATTACTGATGAAGAAAAACCAATGGCTAGAAAACTGAAACAAACCCATGAAGTGAAAACGTGGCCAGTCAAGGTTTAGACCAAGTCCCAAAACAGTCACAAATGCTTGCTTAGTTAAAACTGTTTAGGCGATGCTTTTCTGCATTCAACGAAAATACATCACATTGCTTGATCATATGATCAATGACATGACAAATTCATGGCTTGTTTTTATTGCAGTGCAGAATTTTCAACATTTTCAAAATTTTTCCCGTTAAGAGTGATCGTAAAGCAGACGCAGTTACATTTGCACTAAAAAACTGCGCTTTGCATATTTTATTTGCTTGTTCGTTTGCTGGTGATTTTAACACGCCGGCAGTGGCGGCTCGTGACTGGGTTTTGTGGGGGTGCAGCAAATCCTCAAAGATTTTCTAAACACTAAAAAGCACCAAGTTTTCCACTGCTGTGCGGACTGTTGTGACCGCATGACACATCCAGGTCTGTAACAAGGCGAAGCGCAGGGGGGTCTCCCTCCTATAAAAATGTGTTGGTCATAGTTCAAAACTATTGGACATAGTCAGGAGCGTAGCGAAGGACAAGGGGGGCGCAATTCCCCGGGCACCGAGTCAATATGGGGCGCCAAAGAGTCCCAAAAATGTCACAAGTGCTTTCTTCAATACAATGAATTTGCTTCCGAAGGAGCTCAGATTCGAACACAGGGGCGCCAAACTTGCTTATTGCCCCAGGCGCCATCTAACCTCGTTACGCCACTGGACATCGTTTAATGTGTGCTTATAACTCTACAGATACCAGTGCCTCACCAGTCATTCACCCATAGCTTGTCACTGCAATAATAGTTATATACGGAAATCTCACAGTTGGATCGTAGGAAGAGAAATTTCCAGGCCCATAGCCAACTTAGGACACCAGGGGGCGAAGAGATTTCTGAGAAGAGCCCAAAATTTTGAAGTCAGAATTAATTTTAGTGTTAAGGGGATTTTTCAGACGCCTGCTTGACATTTGAACTGAAGCACGAATTTGAGCTTGACTTTTAAAACCTGTTTCAATTCAAAACTGTAGCCCTACTCCAAAATGATATTCTATGGTGTTCTTAATTTGAGGCTAAGAAAACATCAAGCCAATCATGTGCTCAAGGCGTGTTCTGGAATACAACACATGTGTAAGCGCCCTGCAGAGCAGCGCTCACATTGAGAGCGCAAGGAGAAGCGCATACCTGGCCAAATCATAACATCCTCGATAGTGAAATCACTATCGGAAGCTTCCTGTGGCTTAATGGGTTGAGGCGAAGTAAAATAAAAATGGTGGAGATGCGGGGCACGTCATGGTGGAGGATGCGGGTTCGAAGCCATGACGTGCAGGTAGCATACGATCTTCGATATGTAGGCTTCGTCTCGTTGAGCACGAATGGCTCGAACGACTTCCATAGGGAAGGGAGTTATGTAAGCGCCCTGCAGAGCAGTGCTTGCATTGAGAGCACAAGGAGAAGCGCATACCTGGCCAGATCATAACATCCTCGATAGTTAAATCACTATCGGAAGCTTCCTTTGGCTTAATGGGTTGAGGCGAAGTAAAATAAAACATGCACTTGCATTGCAAATCTGAACAACTTCACAAGCAACATCACCTCCAGAATTTTCAACCTCTTCTTGTAGCCAGTACACACAATAAAAATCATCACCTACCAATGCGGTGCAAAGAAACTATAGATAAGTGTTTTTAAACCGTTTTTGTGGTTATCGAAATAACACCCTAAAATTTTGCAATGACACCCTAAATTCTGAAAGCCTAGGTATGGTTTTGCCTTGTGTTGAAGTAAAACGATTTGAGGAAACCATGTTTTCCTGTACGTGGCCATTGCAACAGACGGCTACAATGTTATGAGCCGACACATTTTTCCGGCGCAGTTGGAAATGAAAACTGTAAGCTTGGTGGTATCTGTGCATTGTCATGCGCACCGCCTCACATCGGCTTCTTGCTATACCGCGCAGATTTGTAGAGTATGGTGTACGAAAATGCGAAAGCACTTTCATGAAATTATGGAAGTATTTTACTGTTTCACCGTTGCGATCGAGTTGCCTGGGGACATCATGCATCAGACTACGATGAAGACAAAAGGTCGTTAGTTGCAGCGCTCATGCAAAGTAAGGTGGTTGTGGAGGAGGCAACAGTAAGAGCTAGGAATGAGATTTTGGCTATTTGGGCCGCACTGAAGCAGCTGTCAGAAACTATAAATGATGCTATACGCGTTGTTTTACTGCGACTTACAAACCCAAAAATTTTAACAGGATGCTTTCGTTTTCTCACCATTGGCACTTCACCTGACAAAACTGAGCAAAGTTATTCAGGCGGGATGTTTTGACTTCGCACAGGTGTAAGCTTCCGTAGAACTGTGCATCAATAAGCTCTCTGATGCCGCTGCTAAATCCAAGCTTAAAGCTGATTGCGAAAAGTTTGATAGTGAATTAGGGAACTTGGAACGCTGGATGGCTTGGCTGACGCGTATGTGTCAAGTGGCATGGCGTTTTGGAAGGGTGCCGAAAGATTTTCAAATTGATCATCCCAATACAAAAAAATGGAGACGGGAGTGAATAAACCAACTACCGCGGCATCTCTTTGCTAAGGCTCTCAGGAAGAGTGTATGCCAAGACGCCACGAAAATAATTGAACCAAAGCTGGATGATACTACTCCTCTTGATGGTCTGTATCAGGGGGGGTTCTACGGCCCGCGGGACAAATCCGACCTGCGAAGGCATTTCACCCGGCCGCAAAGCACATTTAGCTAATTCTAACAAAATAATTGCGAAAAATGTGTTAATTTGGTAGAATGTAACATATCCGGAAAAAATTACATCACACAAAATGTCTGGCCCTCGGAACTGTTGTGCAATAGCTTATGTGGTCCTCTCCCAAAAAATCTGAAGAGCTTTGGTCTATATGAATTGGATAGACAGTCTCAGACGCGTTGACAAGGGTGTCACTGTTGGGAACTGTGGGATGAACCGTTTGCTTTTTGCAGACAAACTGGTACTGCATGTGTGGCGGCGGGTAGATGGCGCCACATGTAAATAAATGGTCACCGCTAGATGGTGCCCATGAGTAACAAGTCACTATGATAGTCACCACAATCGAAAGATCGTAATCCATACTCTCTATATAATATAAGTGCAACCTAGTATCAGCGGAGTGAATTCAGTGATGGATCTCCATTGTGAGTTTTATTGCTCCGTGGTGACAAAACGGGAGCTTTCAAAGATTGCAAATCTTTCAGTTTTTAATCGGTGTTTGTTCCGATCCTCACCTGTGGTCACGAATCTTAGGTGACGACTGAAAAAATACTGTCAAAAATAAACGGCAGACATAGGATATTTGCGAAGAGTTCTCGGTGTGAGACTGCATGACTAAGATCACAGGTCTGAAATCCGTAAAGCCCAGGATGTCAAGCCACCTCTCCGAATCGGGAGATCCCAGCTATATTAGTTCGGCCATGTGCCCAGAATACCCCAGGAAAGAATATCAAATTAAGTCCATCAGGCTACAGTCTACACCCACAGGAAAGTGGTCCAAAGTTCGTCCAAGGACCAGGTGGAGTGACATTTCTGACCTTGCTTGGTACCGTCTTGGTGTGGAGCCAGCAGAACTGTCTGAGATTGTTTCGAGTCCTTCTATTATTAGTTTTTCACTTTACTTTTTAGCTGTCTAGTATAAAAATACACAGTACTCACCAAATGTAATCACTGGAGGAATGCCTCATTACCAGTTTAACACAATGTGTCAAATCACGGTGCACTGTCAAGCTTCAGAGCCAACAAAGCTATATTCAAGTAAGCTACTCCTTACTGCTCTCACGGTCACCAGCACTGGGACGAACAAAGTGATTCTGTTGCTGCTGCCCGTCACAGGCCATTGCACTTGCCAGCCCAGCGCTGTGGAAAATATAGCTCCAACTCGCAGTTCCAGGTTGGTTGTGCTTGATTGACATTTGACAGGCCACAATCCTCCCAGTACTTTGCTATAGCGACACCGGCGCTGCAAGATCCAGACTTTCGTCATTTGCAGTGTTTCCCATACAAAACCAAAAATAAATGTTTGTTTAGCTTTGTGCTGTTTATTTAGCTATGTAAATTTTTGGGAAGGAAGAACACATTGTCAACTCTTGTTAAGGCAAATTTAAATATCAAAGTAAAAAAATAAATTTACCTATAACGAAATTTACCGTGAAAGTAGGGTGTGTTGCAGTTCCTACATACGAGCCGCCGCTGCACGTCGGTTCCAACAACTCGAAATAAACATGTTTTGGATTCGGAATGCTCATCCTCTGCTGCAATCAATTTAAGTTGTGATATATTTCTGTTGACAAATCTCATGAATAGCGATATTGCTTTATGCATGGTGAAGTCGGAGAACTCCGTTCCTTTGTATAACATGTTGGGGTCAACATACGCCCCGATGACACCATTACTTGCAGAGGTATTTGCAGCAACAATTGTGTGTGCTGAAGCATACATGGAGCAGGCAAATTTTTGGGGTTGCGATGGATTTTAGTCCGAATTTCTCCATACTTGCCCAAAAAATTGTGCGGCAAACTTCCCCCCTACAAATTTTCTCTCACTCCCACAAAAAGAAATATGACGACCTTCTTTGGAGGTTACACAAAAGATTTTTTTGAAAAAAAAGATGAAATTCAGACGTTTTTAATCAGTCAGTCTCATTGATCACACAAATAGAACAAAGGTGTCGAAGCATCTGTGCCCATATTTTCGACAAATCAAAACTTTTGGGTGTGCGGTTTCATCCCAAGCTCCTACACCAGTACCACTATGCTGAGGGCCACGCAACAGTGCGTGTTTGTTGCTCGTGAACGTTATAACAAAAATTAAGAGCGTTGGAATAGTACAGCGAAACTATTTGTCACATAAAAGACTGTGCGGGTACTACGAAGAGGTTACGCACGTTTACACTTAAACTTACATTTCACGGCAGCTAAACTTAGCTAAATAATTGTATTGACTAAGCAGGACATATGGTTGAACCAATAGGGTGCTTGTGAAAATTTCTTCCGCTATGCAAGCTAGCAGGAACAGGTCTACGTAAGTTAGAAGCCTGGGGTAGCATGTCGTCCACATTTGCTCAACTTATGTTCTTAACTGCAAGCCATGGTCAAGCAGCAAATGCGGTGCACTGGGCGAATGTTATAATTTTACATCTTCCTACGTTCTGTGGGTGGCGCTATGACAGGAAGCATCCCCCACACGGAAAATCTCAAGCAATTCTTTTTATGGAGAAGCACTGTAGAAGTCAACAAATCCTAGCAAAAAATAAACTTTACTGAGTTCTTACAGCGTTATAGCGTAGAGTGGTATGCGCAGGGGCGTAACGAGGTTAGACGGCGGCCGCGGTATGAAGCAAGTTTGGCGCCCCGTGCTCGAACCTGATGACTTTTGGAAGCAAATGCACTGTATTGAAGAAAGTACAGAATAGTGGTACTGGTGTAGGAGCTGGGGATGAAACCGACATTGTGGGGACTTTTCGGGGCTCTCCAGCAGTGATTCAGCCCCGGGTAATTGTGACCCCCTTTCCTCCTCGTTACGCATCTGGGTGTGCGGCTCCTTTCACAGTGGAGATTACAAAAGAGTTCAAGTTTGAAAATTTAATGTATTTTCAGCAAACAAACGTTGGTGTATCACGTTGAAGGAAACAGAAAGCAACAGAAGGGGAAGTAATAATCCACCACTTTCGCTGACGGCCGGCGTAAAGCTGATCACAGCATCAAGAAGTCATCTTGAGCTGCTTTGATAAGGATACAGTTTTCGAATGAATCCATCCATGGTGGCGTCAACGAATCTGCAAAAATACAAAGATTTTGTCTCTGAAATGTCGTTTGTTTTTCTGCATTTATGCAATTGTGCTTTCTGCAGCACTTTACCTGTCAATCGGAGACACAATTAACGGAATAGCCAACAGGCCAATAGACGTTGTCGTAAGCTTGTGTGTGACACGCGAAATATTAGGCAATGTTCGGCGAAGCAACATCAACGAGCACGCACAGAGTCGGTTGATGACAAAACCTGAAAATAAACGAAGCATTTCAGTTTAGCAATCAAACAATTTCAATAGCGTATTGACCCCCTCCGAACTGGTATCGCAATTAGGGCCGGATTAGAAAAGCGAGAGCGTCCATTATACAATCAAACTATCCACAGATCACTACAAAATGAACATAATTCGTAATTGTCAGAGTGGAAAGGAATTTGAATGAAGGAGAGCACTAAATGTTTTGATGTTTTGCCAACGTGCGTTTCAAGAAACAGTTGTCCATACTATGTGAAAAAGATTCCGGGAGTAAAGACTAAAGAATGCTTCAGAGGCGATTTAGCACATTTCATGCGGTGAATAACGCTGCAATCCAACAGTTGGCCTATGTGTTAAAAAAGGTTTGAACAAACTTCGAATTTTTTACGAGCCTGTAGTAGTTTTACTCGAATGAACAAACTAGCTATTGGCATTGTTTTTTGTGACGTGACAATCATTTTTCAGGGTAATTCTAGGATAGTCTGACGAGTAGTAACCCATATATACGAGCGGATTCTGCATTTCACCATACTTAGTAATTAGTAAATAGCACTGGTGTCACGCCTAATGATTTTTCACTAGATCTAGTGAATTTCGGACTGACCTGGTGACTATTTGCAGAGCACGTGTTTGAAGAAGTCGGTTGTCTTGTTTCTAGCTTTTCAGCCCTCAATTGCGTGTTCGCCTTGAAACGTTGGCCAGTTTTTAACCTGTTTTTTGTTTTAACGCGAATAGAACCTGATTGAAGTACTGTTCACTGAAATCCTGCCACCTCCGAAACAGAAAAATTTTCAGTCCTTTTTATCCGTAAACAATTGATTTCGTTAATCGTTGTGAAGATTCACACCAACAAAACAATGTGTTTTATCAATTTTTCATGTGCATTGGTGTAAGCAGCCAGGGTTGAGTACGGTTGATTGGTTACTTACGTTGCAGCAGTAGTGGACAGATAAAGCAGTTATCAGTCTGATAGAAAGGGAAGTTGAGAAGGTTATTTCATCAGATGAAGATAAAGCAAGGACACCCCCACGCAAGCAGAAAAAGGTGCGGTATGAGCAGTTGTTCAATAGCAAATGGCTTCATGAAGCTGAGTTAAAGATTGACTTAACCTCGTGGAAGTAACTTCGTACTGTTAGTGTTTGTGACACCAAGCTTACAAATCTAAATCATACTGCTTTGTCTTCATAGGCAGCCAGTAAGAAGCATAAAAACAAGACAGCCAGGCCTTATCAAACCGGTATCTCCACTTTGGTCAAAAACCCCCAAGACTCCTAACTCTATGGAAGAAAAGGTTGCGAAAGCAGAACTTTTAAAAGCGGCGTTCATGGCTGATACACCCTCAGCCAAAGTGACCACTTGATTGCAACAATTAAAATGCTTTTCCAGACAGCGCAATAGCAAAAAAGGTCACATTAAATAAAACGAAAGCTGGTTATGTCATGCAACATGATATCGCATGACAAGAGAAGGGGACTTAAGAGATTTTACAAAGCAAAATGTTTTCACTTCCACTTGATGAGAGCAGTGATATTGCTGTTCAACAAATTTTGGTAATAGTCGTTCGTTATTTTCACGAACATGCTGTTAAAACTGTGGATTCCCTGCTAGATGTTGCATCGGGACAAGGACTTCACAACGCTGTAAAGAAATTGCTGCAAGAACGAAACATTCCACGAATACTGTATTATTGGGTTTGCAAGTGATGATTGTGCAACGACTGGAGTAAAAAGCGGTTTCCAAGCGAACTTGAAGATGTTCCGTCTGTTTTTGTAATATATGTCATTCTTTTGCACTTTGTGCAGTCGACTACCTTCTTAGTCGGAAATGTTCATAAAAATGTGTGCTCTTGTTTTAGTCGCAACAGCAAACTTGTTTCAATTTCACCTGCTTTTGTTTTTGACGTTTATTTTGCAAAAAATGACGACTTGAATACCGGTAGAGACTTCCAATATTCCGGCTGCATCAAGCCCACAGGTCAATTTCAGATGAATATCGTAGCATATTCTTAAGCCTTTTATAAACGGTAGAGCTGTGGCTTACATCAAACTAAATGCCATTGACCCTTGCATCCTTCATCATATCAAGGCAACAAAAGATATTGTTGTTGGTGGGGTCTGTGAAGCTTTGCTACTGCAAGAACCTCTAAAAGGCATCGAAGAGCGATTTCGTTTGGATATCTTTTCTTTTTTAGTGGAATTTTCCAAGATGATCAAACTAAGATTTGATTTGTCGGAATCTTGCACTTTAGCAAAGTAAAAGCACTGGACTCAAAAAGTAGATACGTCAACCACAAGAACTGTGAAGTCAGTTATACCACTTGCATTCAGTTTCCCATCCTTGCTCACACCAGCAAAGAATGAATCGCCGGAATAGTTGGGGCTTCCACATACCAGAAATGCTTTGAAGATATGTTAGAACTCAGCCCAGCTGAATTCTGGCAGAGGCTAAAAAGAATGGCAACCTAGGCTTAATTTCTTACCAAAGCTTATGTACAACCTCTTGGTATTGCCACATTCTACTGCCTGCGTAGTACGAGTGTTTTCACAAGTAAACATGGTGAAAACCAAGTTGCCTGCATGCATCTACATTTACTTAATAGGCTGTTCGCCAAACAAGTAGGGAAAGTGGGGTAGTGCGGGACAGTGGGTAAAAAGGGACAATCAATTTGTGTCTGATCCGTAAGTATTAGCGCCATCTGATGTTGCATGTGCGAAAGACTGCCATGTTTTCTTCTTCCACGTGAAGTTTCGCTTGAAGAGCATTATCAGCTGAGAAGAGAAGTTTGATATCTAAAAATTAATGTATGCCTTATAAGGGTTAGATATTTGTTTATTGATTTTGTCTGAGATATGCAAAGAATTTGGGTCCAATACATGGTGCTGATGTGCAAGAAGTGCTGTGGAAATTTGCCCAATAAAATTACTGGCTGTCTTGCATCCAGAGCTCTACCAAGTTTTGAAAATGACCACCTTCTTGAGGTAAAATAGGACAGAAATGCTGGGGCATGACGGGACGCGTCCCATTTTAACCCAAGGTCAGACTGATAGACTGTTTCTAGAAGCAAAATAGTATCAGTCCTTTTTAAATACCGGATAACTAAATATGGTGCAGTTTTGTCTAAGAGTTCAATTTTCGGAAAATTTGGGAGTGTGACGGCGCCTTTCGACCCCCTCCTGGCTACGTACCTGGTGAAGTTTTTGAACATAGTTATGTTTTTTTGCACAATTGAAACATTTAAATCGTTTTTGTTCGTTTAGTTTTTGCAGTTGCTGAATCATTTTTCAACTTAAATTATAGGCCTACATGATATGCCTAGAAATATATATACCAGTGGTTCCCAAAGAATGGGTTGCAACGGGCAAAAAATAGGTCGGGCCGAGTCAATCTAAACCTGGGTTGTATATTTTCACCGTTACCACTGCTTGTCTTTGTCTGTCTGTAGTGTAGGCACTTGCGAAAGGAGTAGATTGCTGACAGTGAAAACTAACTTAGCAACTTACTTCTAACAATCATCCATAAAATGTTTATTTTTTTATCATGTTTGAGGCATGGGTCGCGAGGTGTTCAGAAAATTCAGATTGGGTCGCGCTCAAAAAAGTTTGGGAACCGCTGATATATACGAAAGACCAATCGAGGGGCATGGGAACATGCAGACATGCAAAAAGCAATCACTGATGTTAAAGCAAAACGATTTGTTTTACGAGAAGCATCCAGAGTTTATGGCATTCCCAAACGGACTATTGAAAAACATATTGAAGGGTAAGCGAACCTGGAAAACTTCTGCTTGGCAGAAAGACGGTTTTTGATTCCGAAACAGAAAAGGAATTAGTTGAGCACATACTGATTCTACAGAAGATGTTTATGGAATTGCGTCCACAAAGTTGAAATCGCTTGCACATCAGTTAGCAATTGCCAACAATATTAAGGTACTTTTCATTCATCACACGACAGTAGTAGAAAAATATTGGTTGGCTGGTTTGATGAGACGGCATCCAGAACTCAGCTTACGGAAGCCAGAGCCAACAACCTTATGCAGAGTTACAGGTCTTCGAAAAATCTGCACCAGATGCCTTATGCAGTGTAAGTTGCGCCACAGACGCTTTCAAAACACAAAGATATTGAGTGGTCACGACCCTAATGTTTTACAAACAGTGCTAATGTTCGACTTGTAGAGAGTGATTCGTCACAACCTCTGCACGAGAAAATTGTCGCTTTGCAGGATGCCAACCAACCAAAATCATCAAAGTTTGTATAATTAGGTTGTCAGCTATTCAAAGGCACAAGTGACAACCAGGAAAAGAAAAGCACAAAAGCCTAAGATATTGTCAAGTTCTCCATGCAAAATTCTCTTAAACGAAAAAGTGTCTGCCACAAAGAAAAGCAAAAAACATCAAAAAAAAAGAATAATGACTGTACCACCTGTCTTTTTCTACAGCTTCTGAAGAAAGCAGCTGCATTATTTGTGGGGAAGATTATGTTCATGTCAACCAATTAGAGAAGATTGGATTCAGTGCAAACTGTGTAAAATAGGTGCCATGAAAATGCAGTGTATTCCGCGGAAAAGGCACATTTTCAGGAGACATTTGCATCTAAGTTGGTTGTAATGAGCTGTGCCAGGCGCGCAACTAGTGGAGTGGGCATTTGCCCCGCCCAAAAAAAAATATTTAAAACATTGCATAGCGATTTTGACATTTGTAGAAACTTTCAAATAATAAAGATATAATTTTATATTCTAATCATTTTTAAGAAATTTTATTGGAATTTTTCTTTGTCTTGCTCGTTAATTATCTCCTTACAAGATTTATCTTGATACAGATTATCTGATCGAAAAATTCGTAAATGATTGGTATTCAACCACAAATAAGCTGGAACTGTCAACTTGGGAGATAGTTTAAACTGTTCATATTTAAGGCATCTGTTTGTTTGTCTTTATCTGTTTGTTCGTGTGCTACTTTGTCTTAGACAGGCCTCAATTTGCCCTCATCACACTTGATAACATTAGGGTACTGTTGAACCGTGCAAATTGCTGAAACTTTCAAATTGATAAGAGCAATCTTGACATAGCAGTTAGTGCCTCGTCAAACCGCTTGTTCTTCTACGACCTTTTGATTATTATTTTTGTTAGGGGCAAAGCGGATCGCCATTATTAACG
>JGI24158J21664_10009992_pt1 | contig 12660 bp, 9 predicted proteins | sample Ectturendosymbi3_FD_21664 | JGI IMG/M metagenome (IMG submission 21664) | reverse complement strand
GGTAGAAGATATTTGACGTCATATCCTGTTGTAATAGACCAGAAATTGACCAGTGACATCAAAATGATCTTTGTGCAAAATAGCTAAAGTTTGAAATTTGACGATGTCATTGACTGGCCCCTCCCGAACAAAATTCCTGCCTGCGCCCCTGGGGGGGACATGGCATAGTATGTCCCTCGTGTCCCCCACCAAGTTGCGTCCATGACTGTTACTAAGAGCAACTCCAGTAATGACATCTCTGACTGTCTTCTGAAAGACCTCACCTTCAAATATCTCTCAACGAAACTCTCAAGCACAGGTTTTATTACGACCTCACCTTCCACGTGCGGTCGCTTTTCTCTGGCAACAATATAAGCTGCCTTGTATGAAAATAACTCAAGTCGTTGCTTCTTTGTGAGAGATTGTCTCAAGAACGCTTGAGACTTCGTTAGTTGTTCAAAGCGCTGCTCAAAAACATGCTTCCTTCCCTCATCTGGTGAAGCCACATCTTTGTGAGTACTCATGTGTCTCAACAATTTGTTCGGTTTCAGTGATTCTTCAGCGATTTCTTTTGAGTACATTACACAAATTGCCTTTCCAAATATGTCCGCAACTCCAAATCTCCCCAAAAAGGACCCATTCACTGATCGTTTCTGCTTCTTATATAACTGTTTCTTTGGCCTGCAACTCGGTCCCGCTTGAATCGAACTATCCATTGTGCAAAACAACGAAGCAAATTTTCTATAATTCTACGGGCTGTGCACCTGGAACAAAAAAGCTTAAGGCTGAATGCCTTCCAAAAATAAGCGAAGACCACAGGCAAACTTTACAGCAACTCATGCATCTCAAGAAAAGTGTGTTAACTGCCCTCTTTCATGTCAAAACACGCGGAATTGCCTGCTTTTTAATATCACCCACAGCTGATACACGCAACGTTTTCAAACAACGATACGATGACAAAATTTAAGTAGGCTACTGTTAAAGATGCTGTATAGACCGCTTGTTTGAGTAACAAAGAAACTGTGTGTAAAAATCAAATCTAAATTGGTTTCATCTGCTGCTGCACTGAACTACGCTGTCAGGTGAGCCACGTAAGGCGACGGAGGATACCGATCCTCAACCACTGCAACCAGGCTCAACAGCAGGAGCAATGTACTTTCGTGAAACTGATTATGACGACATAATCCGCCTACATTACAGGAAGAAGAGTGCAGTTCGGACCGCTTTAGAAAATTTGATTCAAGAAGAAAGTCACGCTGATTGCAAAGACGAACACTTCGCGACCCTAAGCCAAAACCGCTGCGACCTGGTTTGGGAATCTACGCTGTAGTGTGACAAGCTGTCCTTCTTTTGTGCGTGTAAATAAGCTGTATCTTGAGGACATGAACCAACGTTGCTCACTTCCAGTTCCAACGAAGACATACAACATCCACTCGGTTCACAAACTTCCAGCACATTCAGGCAACGACTTTCATGATTCAGGTTGTATTTCTCACAAAACGAAACTAAATCAGAGGTTACTCTTTATAGAGCAGTTTTCTTAGCAGGGAAGTTTCCCGAACTGTTCACTAGTCACAAGCAAATAACACCATGTGCTAAAGTGATTACACACAAACACCAACAAGTATGATTTTTAAATAGAATTGAACAATCGCCAAAACTTCGCTTATCTCAAATTCTTTTCAATGCAATTTGCAGCGTTTTTTTTTACTTTTGCACAGACTGATTTCTTATTCTCGCAAGACGCTGTTTTCATCGAGCAATGAGCGCTGAACTTATTTGCTTTACGTGACGTTCAACAATGAACAATCACACGCACGTCATCACAGAGCAAGACCAGCATCTTCTGGAGCAGTTGTGGTATCGCGGCTGCGTGCAACCTCAGATTTTCCGCCTGAATTATATCAAGTACCGCCGGGAGTGTCAATACTAAGTGAACAGTTGCGGAAAGTTAATTGACCGTCCCTCAACTATGAAATGGTCTCACCTGTTCCAGGGTGAAATTGTCTGAATGTGTCACTGAATCATGATTGGAGAAGTTACAGATTCGGTAGAACGCTAAGGGTTGTAGGCTGCATGAATAAAGACCAAGGGCCGGGTTCGTTTTCATACCCGCTCTTCCTCTCAGGAGGGTCGCGGGTCCAGCAGCCCTAGGATTCGAAAAACCTCACGGTTTTGCGCGATCTCTGATAGTTTTGCAGCTGCTGGATCCACATCAAGAGGGGTCTAAGCCAGGTCGGATGTGTAATCACGCCACCTGGTCCTTGTACGACCTCTGGGCCGCTTTCCTGTGGGTGTAGCCTTCAGGACCGGCCTCTCCGACCTTTCCTGGGGCATTCCGGTCACGCGCCAGAACAGTCGCAAGATCTCTTTATTCGGAGAAACGGTTCGACATCCAGTGCTTTATGAATTTCACAAATGCGCACTTCGTTGCGAGGTGTTACACCATGAATTCTTCACAAAAATCCCATCTCTGCCGTTTGTACTTGGTATTGCACACTTTCAGTTATTAGCCAAGATTCCTGACCACAGGAAAGGTAAGGATCGAAACAAAGACCGATTTGAAAAAACTGACAGCTTTGCAGTGTTTGAAAGCTCTCGTTTCGTGAGCAGAGGACGATAAAGCTTATGCATGGCCTGAGTAGGAGCGAAATGATGAGCGCGGCAACACTTTGCAAAAATCAAAGGGTGCGCTAAGTTTTCATCTAAGGGCTTAAGCAGGATTGCAAAAAATAATTTAAGACTTTTTGCTCGAAACATTATTGTTTATGTATAAGGATTGATAGGGCGTCCCTTGACTTTGGATTTTTGAATGAAAAGCGTCTATTATTTTCTCTACTTCTTCAATGGCTGCTTCCGAAAACTCTGACAGTTCTTTTGCAATTATCTCGCCGCCGGCAGAAATCGGTTGTATGCCTTGATCCATTAGGGCTTTCCTTGGATTCACCCAGTCTTTCTCACCGCATATGAACTGCAAGTACAAACAAGTGTTACTAGATAGTGCTTTCAAATATATTATGCAGTTAAGATGCCGTTGCATGAATATTATCAAAAGTTCATAAAATTTACGATAAAAAAACCTGAAACCTTGCAATCATTTACAAAAGAAGCATCCAAGCCAAGCTAGCAAGTAATTTGGGCCACTAATTTGAAGAAATGCGGAAATCGAGTTGTGTGCAGTTGCAAGATTTCCATCTCTGAAACTGTCTTCACTTCTTCAATGTACCAACACTGTAAGCTTCATAAGAGGTATAAGGAAGCTCCAACTGAGAGCAAACCCAATCATACGAGCCAGATATGGGCAAAGGTAAACAATGAACAAGAACTGACAGTGAGCAGAAATATAAACAGCCAACAGCAGTCGAAAGCAAAAGTCTAAAAAATAAATCATATGCAATTTCGCTCTTCAAAGCATATATCTAGATCAGGAGTCTCGATCTCAAACTGACAGAAATATTAGGGTATGCAAGTTTCTTCTGCTGGTGCTTCACTGTGGTACGCAAGTTTCTCCATGTATAAGGGAATTGTGTCTCCTTTGTCCCTCCCTCGTTACGTAACGCCCCTGCGCCCAATACATGGCATATGCTTTGTATTCTCTTTATCCTCTTCACTAGGCTAGATTTGAGTAAATTGTGTTTTTTAACTTTTTCGTTGCAATTCGCCAAAGATTTTGACAGTTAGCAGATGGGAATGGGAAGTCTAATAATTACGAAACTTACTTTGAGTGAGTCGATTTCGTGAATGACATCTTCGGCGCCGATTTCTATTGCTAGATTCATCGCTTCGTCCTCCGATAATTCCTTCCCGTCAATGGGCAGATCTACTACAATCACTCCTTTCTTCTCGAAGTCTTCGTCATTGTCGAGGACTTGCGCTTGACTGATTCAGGATATAAAACCAGAAAGCCAAAATATACCGTAAAACACACGGAGGAATGGCAATTATTGATTACAAACGTTTAGTCACGGTTTGAAATTTAGGTTGGTGCTTGAAATAACGCACTTAAGCAGATAAGTTCGTTCTGGGCAATTGCCCTGAGGAAGCCTACTTAAATAGACGGGCGAAACGTCGACTAAATAATATAAATAATCGCCAGAAGAACGAAATTATCTGTTTGATTTCAAACTTACTGGCAAATGCTACGCAACAACATGAGTAGCAAAAAGAACAGCATTTAACGCACTTAAGTTCAACCAAAAGACTTCGGGTCAGACGGACGTGGTTTGCGGCTGTGAAAGCAGTTTGTGTGTACTCGACCCACGATTTCGATTTCTACGTCGCTGGGTAGTTTTTAACGACGCGAATCAGACAATCCTGGAGAGTTTGATTTTAACATCTGACAAGTGTGTTTAATAGCGAGCTTGTATGCATTTCCACAATCTCGGTAACTGAGCGTTTTTGTGAAATTTTTATAAATTTTTTTCACGTTCTTGATACGGCCTAAGCCGTTGTATGGCCAACTCTGCAGATAAAATATACGCCACACTCTTTACAGCTATTAGCTACAGCGTTTGGCACTGAAGTACAACTCGTTTCCAGTCCTACGTGAGATAGCGATAAAGTAATTTGGGATGCGGTTTTGAAAACCTTTAGGGTGATTTCAGCAACGAACTTGATCGGTGTTGATTTATCTTTTTTCGCTAAGAATGACAGTTTTTACTCAATTGTGAAACAAACTGCCTCTTAAAAAACTGGTGCTTAAACAGTATCAGCAACTTTTCAAACAGCACCAACATCTTGGTTTAGCAGATGCATGCGTTCAGGAAGTTCCAACATTTCTTGAACGCAAAAATTTCTACCTTTTAGATTTTCTGACTGCCGAGTTGAGCATTCCTCTCACATTTTTCCTGTCTCGCGCATAACCTTTCACGACTACGCTTACGCCGCTCTTCATCTTTACGAACAAAGTTACTTCTTCTTTGACTTCCTGCAAGATAAGAACATGAGCGCCAGCGAAGATAGTGCGAATGTAATTTAAAAACAGATTTGAAATGTCGAAACTTTAGGGTGAAAACTTGGACGTCTTCAAAACTATACGGTTCAGTTTGAAGAGAACCGTAAGGCTTAAGAGATACCTGAACTTTGTTTAATGTTGAGAAACAATGATGCAGAAGTACCACTCATTATCTTTAGATTTTTTGAATCCATGTGATTGGTTTCACATAAAGTATTTTACAGGATAATATGCAAAGTAACTTCTGCTGTATCGCTAAAAGGAAAGACTTGCATAATTTTTATCACGAATGTGAGATCTCAGCGCAGGGTAGCTCAATGTAAATCATACAGCAATGTAAATGAATCAGGTTTTTACTCACAGTTCATTGTTGTGTGAGCAATGTGACCTTTCTTCCATGTTGTATCACACTGTAAGTTACTGTAATAGCTTGACATTTGTGTTTAATGAATTAATGGTCTGCTTTGTCACCTTTGATCAAAGTGAGAGCAGAGTACAGACATCGAGCTTCAAAAGCCTGTTTTCAAACTTCACCCGATGGAAATATTGGATAAGGTGATGTAGTAATTTACTACCTGCACTGTTTCCAAAACGCACAGACTAACACCTTAAATCAAAACCAGAAAGATTATGAAGAACTACGGTAATTCGATAAAAAATAATATGAGCCCAAGTTCAGTGTGATGAGTTAAGCTGTGTTGCACGTTTTGAAAACAATAGATTTCCAAGAAAGAATCAAATGTAGTCTCCACTTTTAACTGACCTTTGTCGATGAAATGGCTTTTTGAATCATGCTTGCAGCAATCTGGTGTTTTTGACACTGCAGTATAACTTCAGCTAACTTTGAATTTTTCTTTGGATCTGTTTCACCACCAGCAGCTAAATTGATTGCAAAACAAATAAAGTTATTAGTAAATTTAAAAGCTGTATAGTTGCAACATTCTACTTTAAGAAAGTAGCAAGTTGCATGTTCTTGGTAATATGCATAATTGTATAGCTTCATTCACATACCACAAAAATGAATTATAATATACAACAAGAAGATACAACAGTTTATTGACCTCTAATCTTTTAAACACACAAAGAAACATCCCAAGTATTTTGGTGCTTAGCCAGACAGACACTTGGTTTTAGATGTCCAGCACCAAGTATGTTGGAGTTTTTGTTGAGTTTATTGGTACAGTCGTACCGACACTAAAAAATTTTATCTGGGTAAAGCTAAAAATAATGGGGCATTACAGCAAAGCCTGTTGACAAGGTTTTCTTGTTTAAACACCCCTTGAGAATTGATGAATTTTCTTTTTAACTCTGAAGTTGATGACTGAATTGTAGTTGGATTTGTGATCAAATTAGATACGGACAGATTTAAACAAGCAGAAAGTATGATGGATGATCAACATGGTTGTGTAATAAGTTTTTGGTTGCAATTGGTATCTATTGTGGTGTTGTTTAGTTCTGCAATTAATTGGGAATCACATACCAGAGAAAAACCAAAGTAAAATATCTCCCTGGGTTGCCATAACCCTTTTTGCATTTTTGAGGCCAGTGGCCTAACTGTTATAGGAAATATGTACAGATTGGAGTTAACGCATTTGTTATAGGCTGCACATTGAGCTGCTGACCAACTGTTGATATATTCACACAGCATTCAACTATGCTTTTGGGTTGAATGTGTTCTGCTGTTTGCATTATTTTGCATGTACAGTATTTACAGCCTTGCAGTCTTGTGGTTCACTTCTTCAGTCAGTTGCTAACTTAGTTTCCTTCTTCTTTACATGTATAAGTGGTTGGTTGGAGTTGCTGTTATGCATTCTTGAAAACAACATGCTAAAAAGATGGCAACAAAATTGTACAGAGCCACCTTTCAAATCCTAGCCTGCACTGTTGTTTCAAGCAGTCACAAGCCTGAATTGGGCTTTCATCACATCAAGAGTCAATATAATTCAAATTCACTAATTAAACCACATGTGCTCAGAGAATGAGATAACTCAACAGCATCGAAGCAGACAACTATCATCTTTTTTGCATATGCTTTCTCTTATTGGCTTTGCATTCACTATGAATTCAAAGCACTCTTTTTCAACTTCACAAAATGAATTAATTGCAGCAGGAACCCCATGAAGCATGCTCTTAATTGCAGCTACCACATGGCCTTTGACCTGGTTGATGCATGTCACATGCTAAGCAAAGTTACATATGCTCTTTGAATGCCAGCCACATGAATAACATTGTGCTTTAAATGTCAGATTCAAAAGTATTCATTGGCAGATGTGTGGATATCAAATAGCACATAAAATGATGACAACTTCCGTGTGCCATTGTTAACAAGGATACGAAAAACTAACTCAAGTGAAAAAATAAAATGTTGTTATTCCATCACAAGCTACAAGACATGAACTTAAAACAGCAAAATATCCTTTAAAAGTTCCAGGTTTATCCAGAAGCAGGACACACAAGTATAACAATGGTTCAAAAACATTTTTCATTTTAAGAAATGCAAGCATCTATAAAATAACTGTGTTTGAATGTTATAACCGCAGAAGAGGGCACCAAAAAGTAGTTAAACCAAGTAGTGATAAGTAATCTAAGAAAAGTATTGCATCACCAAGAGTAACATTCAAATAAAAAGTAATGTGTTAATGATATTTTAATCAAAGTACTGGATATAAGTAACTGACATCTTCAGGAGAGAAGTCACAGGAAAAAAACTACATGACATTGATTTCTTATTAAAATATTTGCTGATTTGACTGCATCATCTTTGTGGAGACAAATTCCTTAAAAATAGGTATCATATTTATTCAATTGTTAGCCACCCTTGAATGTAAGCCACACTGGAACATAGGTTACCTAAGCCTCTGAGATACTTTTGCGTACTAACACATTTTGCATTTAATTGGTAACCCTGGTAAAGATGTTTATATCAATTCAACTGCCTTCTGTTCATCATATTCCCTCCTGTTACGGAGTGTGCACATGATGCAGAAGAGAAAAGAGTTTGGTAAAAAAATGCAGTAAAGGAAAGACTGAGCATCATCTACACCTTTTGATAAGGTAAATATATAAAAAATGTAAGACCCCCTTGATTATGAAAAAAAAACTTTGCTGTGACTTACAATCAAATAAATATAGTATGTGCAAGCCTGAATCATTGTGAAGTTGCGGAAGCAGCAGAGCTCAGTAAGATTCCTCAAAAACTTACAAACTCAGAGCTTTTAATTATAGAAAAAAACACTGTTGTTCATGTGCACATCTACTGAAAATACAAGTTCATCATAAATTTAAAAACAAAGTGTAAGAATCAACAACTAATGCAAAGTTGAACAACCAGGAACCAGCCACTTATCATACATCAATGTTATGCTAGGCTGCACTGCTTCAGAACACTAACCATAGATTGATCCTCGTAATGCATTTAGCAACCTTATTTGGAGTTTGTTCTCTTTTTGTCCTTTGGCAGCTGCTTTTGCTTTCATTATAGCTTTGAAAGGAGTAAATGCTCCCCGTCGTGGAATTGCAACTTGGTCTTTGTAATAGTCAGGCAGAAATTTCCATTTAGACAGTTGGCTCATGGAATTGAAACTAGATAGCATATGGATCTTAGACAAACTGTTCCAGTGCAGTTGGTTGGAATGTCTGATGCAAGAGCTTGAAATATAAGGTCCATGTTGGCAAGCAAAAAAAATTGTTTTAAATAACCTTCTTGATATCATACTCATGTATGTTCCAGCCTAAGTAGCTTTAACCACAGTTAGATCAAACTTGAGGCCAAATGTTATGCTGCAATATTTAAGGCAGCACAAGCAAAATCACTTTCAACAGATAGGTGCCCTGTAAAAGACAGATATCGATCAGTAGCGGATCTTAGTGGCAGATATAAAATGTCGTAACTGGAGTCGCGTAAACTGATATTTTCAAGTGAGCAATGACACCACAACAGTAGTAAAAATAATATTTGTGGCTAGCCTAGGTTTAATTTTAGCCACCATCGCTCTCACACTAAGATTTTTATATTTTTGATAACATCCTCCAGTGGGGCACAAATTTAGGTTTGAACCAGGGTTTTTTTAAGCCATTTCAGGGACCCAATTTGGGTCCCTAGAATTTCAAATCGGGTCCCTAGAATCACAGACTAACTATTATCATTGGGTCCTTAAAATCTGAGAAATCGGGTCCCTACAAATCCATATCGGGTACCTAACATTTTCCTTAAAAAAACCTGGTTTGAACTGTTGTGAAAATAAAAAAAAGTCAAACAGATCGAAAGTCTTTAGCATTATGTGTGTGGGGGAAGGTTATATTAAATTGGAATGAAAAAATATTTTTTCTATTGAATCTTTACCTTTATTTATTATGAAACGAATTATTTTTCCACTCTGGTTACATCATCACATATCCGTTAACAATAACCATCATGCTGACATAAATTTGTTCTTTACAATGTATCCAACAGGTAAGGTAGCCAAAAATTAGCAAAAACAATTTTGCATAATGAATTGATACCATGCTCAATACCATCAATACTTTGATTCTACGTAAAATCATTTTTTCAGCTAATTTATGAAGCAGTAGCTAAAGAACTGCCCATGGATCTTTAAATTTGAAACCTTACTTGACCACCTCCTGTACAACGAGAATGCAGTAGGCTTGATAAAAAGATAGTAAACACAAAAGGTAAACCTAACCCTAACCTTAACCGTAGCCCTAAGCTAACGCTACGCTAACCTGACACTAACCCCAAACCTAAACCGAAAATTATGAAAAAAGTAAAGAAAAACTGATCCCATGAATTGAAATATATAACCAGTCACTTCTATGAAAACAGTAAGTCGCCAAGGTGAGTGGTGAACCAAAAACCATTGGCACATCAGACCTGTAACGTATCCGCTATGCTACCAGAAAGACACCCTTGAGAGTAACAAACTGACAGCTTCTTTATTATTCGAACGGAGTCATGCGAGGCGGTGTGGTCAAATAAGTTTTGAAATAAGAAGATACATGGGCGGTTCCGTAGCCACTTCTAATTTAAAAAGCATGATAATGCTAACACTTGACTACACAATTTGTGCTTATCAGTGATGCCACAGGCTACTTTGCAAAAATTACCAGATTCACAAGAAAAATTCACGAGATCTGAAAGAAATCACAAGATTTAAAACTTTCACATCGAGGTTCGCAGTTTTCATTATCTCTTGTTCTTCACTCAACTCTTGTGTTAAAGTAGGTGCTTTTCTCTAACCTTTGGAGTCTTACCTGGACGCTGGGAGATCAAGCACCGTTCACAATGTGCACTACACTACACTGCCAAGTATTGCTGTTTTTTCCAGTTGGGAATCTTCTTGTTTTTGCCATAGATCTCCTCGAGATATTTCTTCAGATTGTTCTGTTTGCTCCGAGATTTATTACTATTGGTACTCCCTGGCTTTAATGTTCCACATTCTTAGTTGTCTCCTCTGTATTTCTAATCTCAGCTCAGGTCCTGAAACTTTTCTAACTTCTCCCTTTCCTTGCTGTTGCTTATCTGCTATTCGTAATCCTATGTCAGTGTATGTATGCATGTGTCATTTGGTACTGCTAATATATTATGAGTCCTTCTTTCATCTACTTTTCTATTACTACTACGTCTGATCTTAGAGCTTGGATCTGTCTGTCTGTCCTGATCTTAATGAAGTCCCACAGGCAGCCTTGACCAGGTTGTTTTCTGCAACTGGTGGGTGGGCTTGTGGAGCCAGATTTTATGCCATCTGTTGTTGTGATCTCGTAGTGCTGGCATATATGCTGTGGTGGATTGCTGCGCCTTGTTGCTATTTGTTTTATATGGTCTTATGATCAATGATGGTGCTTTGTAACTACTATGATAGGATAATTGATAATGATCTTGTAGCGCCATGAACCAAGCTAAACTCAAGCAGGCAGATAAATTAGCCTAGATCTCTTCTGGCGATTTTTCATTATTAGCAAATGTTTCGCCCACCTATTTAAGTGGGCTTCCTCAGGGCAATGTTTTTTAACCACGTATAACATGCAACTTACTAATAACAAGAAACAATGAGCAGTATGAGTATGACGTACAAAGACAAAAAACGCAAAACTGACCATCACGAATTATACGAATGGCTGACAGCATGCCACAGAAAAATCGTAGAAATGCAGAATGAAAACCGCTGGGAGAAAATGAAAACCGTGCATTTTGCACTTGAAAACCGCTCATTTTACCCTTCTACGACTTTTCTGTGGCATGCTGTCAGCTATTCCTATAACGTGATGGTCAGTTTTGCGTTTTTTTTAACTTATTCCGAAGTTTTCGTTGGATGCCAGGAAGGTAAAATGCAGGGCTGCCACTGCCAGCGCCAGGAAGCAGAGGTGAGCGGATATTGATTTTTCAACTCCTGTCCATATCAGAGGCGGCCGGAGTCACTTTTTCAGACTCGGACTCCACTCCTGTTTCAAAATTTTTGAATCCGGGTCCGGCAATTCTTCAAATTTGATAATCCGACTCCTGTTCAGACTCCGGCAACAATCATCGATCCAACTGTAATTTACACATGATTATACCTAAGATATAATCGCACAGACTCCTGCCACAACCGAAATGGAAAAATGACGCCTGATCCGGATCCGGTTTATCACAAATTTTTGACTCCGTGTCCGAAAGAAAAACGCAGAATCCTGCTGGAGTCAACTCCAGTACTCCAGATCCGATCCCACCTCTGAACCATATCCGAAAAAATTTTTGCATATCCATATCCCATCCTTATCCGAAAAGTTCTGAAATTTAGTATCCAATATCCAGCCATATCTAAATGCGACATTGGCAAAATATGAAACAAACAGGCAGCGGTTATAGGTCCAACAACGGACTTTCATTTTTGAAAACTTATTCATCCGTCGCCTGTACCATGACACTAATCCATTACAAATGCGCAGTAGACTGCACTACACTTGGTAAAAACGAAGTAAACATAACACTTTTCAAACCTAAACCTAACACTTAAGCCTAAACTACAAATCAGACCACAAAAGTTTGCGAACTTCTGATAAAACAAATAAATATGGCACCATGAAAAGTGCAAATACCACTACCAAAACGAAAGGTGCCCGATCGCAGCCAGAGTCAACGCGAAAACCATTTACAAAGTAAGACGTCTACTTGACTACCATGACAGTGCTGCTAATGTTGCAAACTCAGCGTTTCATCTAACCGTATCACCACCAGCAGACCTATAGCCACTTCCTAACAAAATCACCCTGTCATTTTGTGACCCAAACCATAAAAATAACATCGTATGTTGTGCACTTTCAATCAGAAAAGAAATAGTGTGTGTTTTGCCGCCAGAGGTATAGCCCTGCTGTGGTCATTTTTACATTTGAACTGTAGTGAATCTGGCTTTGTCCACTTATAACCGGTGATGTTGTCGAGACTGTAACCTCCGAGACCGAGACCTGGCTGAACTTTCGAGACGAGACTTTGTCATAAAGGCCGAGACGGAGACCCGAAAGTCCGAGACTCGAGACCTCACATTTCTCTGATGGTAATTAAAGCTAAATCCTTGAATAATGTTGCGACAAAATATCTGGCACATTGCCAAATATCAAGATAATAAAAATCATCCGATATTTGTGCAAACGCCCAAATACTGCAAATGTTCATTTTCACTTTCCTCTTAGGAATTTACAACCTCAAACCTGTGGCCTTATTTACAAATTCCATGAAGAAATGCATGGAC
>JGI24158J21664_10009991_pt1 | contig 12661 bp, 15 predicted proteins | sample Ectturendosymbi3_FD_21664 | JGI IMG/M metagenome (IMG submission 21664) | reverse complement strand
CTTAATCCCAATTTCCAGGGGGGAAACGGGCATTCCCCCCTGCGAACGCTTATGCGACCATTGACTATTTTATATCAGGTTTCACAAACAAGGCCAGGTCATCTAATGAACCGAAGAAACGTTTCTGACTAATTATTCGCACAAGTTAATTTGTAGTATCTTTAGCGATTAAGTAATGTGCAGTACAACAATATTTTTGGCGATGAGTTTCAATGAAATCAAGTGTCATACCAACACCTCTTTAGGTCTGGTGGGGGGGATGCACCCCTTGCATCCCCCCTGTGTCCGCGCCTGAAGCCATCGCAGGCCGCGTGTTTGAGACCCTGCTGTAATCCATTGTCCAAGTGTGAAGTATATACTCAAGTGATAGGCAAGTGTTATACTGGTGTTTTGTTTGTTGGTTTTAACAGACGAATTTAAGCTAATTATTTAAGAATATATTTTTTCTGTAATTAAGACAAATATCATGAGNCATAGGCCAGGAGACATAGGTCGAAAACTGTAAGTGTTAGTCAAAGTAGGCTAAANCTAGGCAAAAAAGNCAAAAGAGAAAANTGCGTTGAACAAGTACAGTATTTTAGCAGAACTACCTTAGAAAGAAAAAAGGTCTGGAAGAGCCAAGCCACAGTTAAGATGGTGACAAGGCAGGCAGCCAATCTGATGATATTATGCCAGACAATCAAAGTGGAAGTTTATGTACGAGAAGTGAGATAAGTCATTTCGAAATTGATCGGTCTGGCAAAGAAGGAAACTAGTGCATCTGATGAGGCTTGCGAGGACGAAAATTCCAGCGCCGGATTTAGATGGTGGGGAGCCTGGGGCCCAGGCGTGGTGGGAGGCCCCATGTGCGGATACAAAATGTTTAGGTAGGGGATGATCCATGATGTCACTCGCATTTCCACATATCATTAATATTTATGACGCAATCTTGTGACGTCACATTTGTAAAACTCAACTGTAACAAACCTTTACGATGCAACATGGCATTTAAAACAATGATTAGCGATTTGTGAAACTGTTGCAAAACCAGTCGCTAGAAGCATCGCATCTTCTTTTTTTTAATATTTGCTTGAAAAAAGTTTTGAAAATTTTTTGGAAAAACTTTCTGGGTGATCCAATGTTATCATCATCTCCAAACGCCAGCCATCGTTCAGCAATAAATTTTACGACAGAAACCAAACGTTGCAGGTGGAGGCGATTTCCAGTATTGTTCGAATTGATTGAACTGACTGGCTAGTTCTGTATCAGTTCTTCGTAGTGATTAATCTGCGACTAAATGTAATCGTGGCATCTGTATGTTCCACTGAATGCTCGTTGCTCCTCAGGCGCTCAAGAGCGTGCTTCCAGTCGCAGATTCCTTTTCTAATAAGGAAATGCGCGCATTTAGTCGTATCCGCGCACATCAGTCTACAAGTGAGACATTTGACACAAGTTTGTGAAGGAGAAAAACAAAGTCAGCTTCTGTCAACCACTTCGCCATTGTGGTTCTGGCGACGAATAAGACTTGTGGTACATTTCCGTGACAAGTTTCTGTCTTTTCTGTGTTGTGGAACATAATGTTTTAAAAATAACTTTTCATCTCAATGTCAAAAAGAACCTATTGGCTGGCCAGAGGACCCAGAGACCCACACCGTTGCCTCCAGTGATAGCGTCGGCCATCTCATCTACCATGTTTTTTGATGATACATCTTGACGTTCGTCTGCTATTGCACTGCAGGTTAAACTAGGTCTGTTTTCATCGTTACGTAGATGTCACAACATGTTCTTCGATTTTCTGTACTCAACAAACAATATTTTGAACTTCTCAATATTCTGAACTTGCTCATTAAAAGCAACCAGAAATGATTGCAAGTGTCTTAATGTCTTAAACAGAGTTCGCTTAGAGAATTTCCAAAAGAACGTTTCAGAACAACAGTTGGCTTGTGGATGGACATGAAGTATGAATGTGAAGCTGGGGTCCATTTGAAGCGTCTGTTGCAGTTGACTGCATCGCCTTGAACTACTGAGGCAAGCACAAGAGAAAGATGGCAATTCGGGGCATTAACTAACCCGGAAAGCAACCAGCAGCAATAGAGATCCATCACTGACTTCACTCTACTACTACTAGGTTGCACTATCATTATATAGGGATAAATGAACTACAATTCGCAAGTGACTTGTTACTCATGCGCACCATCTAGCGGTGATCACTTATTTTCATGTGGCGCCATCTCCAGGCCGCCACACATCCTTGGCAAGGTAGGATAAAGTGATAGCCACCTATTTACGCTGTGAGCAATAAGTTATTGATACTCAATATTAACAAAGCCATAATAGTCTTTTCACTCTCTTTTGCGAACTTTGTAAATGCAACCACACGTAATTCGCTCAGCTTCAAAATCATTTAGTCCTTTTCTGAAAAATGAATAATTCTGACCAATTTCTTCATTTTTTAGCATTACTGATTAGTGTTGCAGTTGACTACATCGCCTTGAACTACTGAGGCAAGCACAAGAGAAAGATGGCAATTCGGGGCATTAACTAACCCAGGAAAGCAACCAGCAGCAATAGAGATCCATCACTGACTTCACTCTACCAACGCGAATCCTAACTCATGCCCAATTCACTCTACTACTACAAGGTTGCACTACCATTATATAGGGATAAGTGAACTACGATAATTCGCTTGTGGTGACTATCACAGTGACTTGTTACTCATGGGTACCATCTAGCGGTGACCATTTATTTTCATGTGGCGCCATCTACCGACCGCCACATTAGCTATAATTACTACAAAGTACTACACAAGCCATGTACAATGCACTGATAACGGTTCATCAGCAAAGCTAGTACAGAACCTATAATGGTGTCAGAAGTCTGCGCTCTATTGCCAATGTCATTGAGATATTGAAAAAAGATTTACCACTGTTATGTAACGATTAATGTAAAAGCGTTCCCGCCTTTTCAGCCGAGAATTTACTCAACCAAAACACTGAATAATTAGACAACTTGCAGGCCCTCCCATAAACTAAGCTACGCCACAAGCTCGTATCTTGTTGCAGTTGAATAGGGATAGCTTACTGCATGTAAATACAATATATCATAGCAAGTGGTGTAACTGACGGAAGGCAGAGGGGTGAATTGCCCCCCTGGCAAGTTAAATGTAAAAGCCGGTCTCCCACTGAACTTATATTTCGGTTTTAGCATTCTTTTGGTTTTCAGTAGGTTATTGTTTCTGTATGTTTTTCGGATAACTTTCCGGTGATTTAGGATTTTAATTTAGTCATCCACATCCGGAGTCACCTCATTTCTCAAGTTTTTTCTGTGTGTTGTCTAGTGGATTCCATACAATGGCCAGTGGGCCCCTTTTATCTAAGTTTACCACCGTGTTTCAAAAGTTTAGTTACGCCATTGATTGTAGCTATGTAAAATCAGAAATGTAAAAAAGAAGATATTTTGACATTTTTGAATGTCCTTAGAGATTTCATTTCTCATGAAAAAAGAGCACATGTACTCCAAAAAGAGGACGTATGGTAGCCCTACTTAACAATGTTACTCATATGCGACCTGTGCAAATCTGAATAAGGCAGACGCGAAATCTACCAGTAACGAGTAGAGACGTAAGTTAGTGCGTTCAACATGGCTTAAATTTGCATTCACTAGATTCAGGTACCTGACCGGCTTTCAGGACAATAAGCGTAATAGTTGTTTCATCACAATATTCAAGTGAGATACTGCGGTCTGGATGACCGATAATGTAAAAGCGTCTTCAAACAAACTTATTTCCTCGTTAATAAAAATCATAAAGTGGCAATCATATGTCGTACATATGGCTAAACACATAATGGTGGGAGACCCCTATTTGGTGGGGGCCCTGGGCCCGCCCGCCCCCCTAAATCCGGCGCTGATGGTTACACAAAAACGGTCACTTTTCCATCCAGTATGCCACATCTCTCTGTTCCCAAGCGCGATAAACATGTTCTGGTTGTATTACAACTTGAATCACGGAACCTGACTGATTTCGGTAAGATCACGTGGTTCACATCAGTTTCGTTTCCTAGTTTTACACCCCTTTCGGAGTGTCATGAGTGGTATGCGGCGCCCACTTCCTCGGGCTACTTTTACAGTGAATGCTGCACTGGTGGCGAGTCAATGGCAGCACCGCGCGTGAACCTTTCCTTTCACCCAACCTTCAACGCCGAGCACGAGGCTGGACAGGTCGCAAGTACCGTTTTTCAAGTCTTCGGTATGACCCGACCGGGAATCGAACCCATCCTACCAGCTTTGGTGGGGCGTGCTCAACCAACTGCACCACTTGCCTGGTTCACGTGGTCAAACCCATGAAACAAACTCACGCGCATATCGTGATCACGGTAACACCGCCTTCAAACCGTACCGCACAACCTGCACGCGCAGCGAAGTTTCATGAAAATCACATACAAAATGTTATTGCCATTCATCCGCATCTGTTTTGGTCGCCTCTGCGCTATTTGCAGTTTTATATGCCAGAAAAAGATAACAAGGTGAATCGTCATTTCAAAGATAGACATCGCTGAGCATTGGTAACCACAACCAGCCAAGTTGAACCGCGTACTTTGTACTCTTAAGGGTTGCGGAGTCGGATTCTAAAGAACATTGAGAGTTGGAGACGGATTTTTTATACGACTCCAGAAGTTCAATTGAATCATTTTTTACATTGCACTTTCAAGTTAAGAATCCTAACTCACGCCCAATAAAAATTTCTTTTGAAAGAAATTCATAAAATTTATTTTGAAATTTTTCATTGAATAAAAAAAATTCTTTTGAAATTTTTATTGAAACAGAAGTCTTGCTCTGCGTCAAACTTCATTCACGTTAAGTTGAGCAGTCGGAGTTAGAAATTTAGATAAGGTCAGATTCGGACATCTTGCCTCCGACTCGCAACCCTGCTCTTAACTCTCCTTCACATTTTACGCAGTCTTGACATAAAAACAAAACAGATTCAGTTCCTATTTATGCGATTACCACATGTGTGCCAGGAAAGAACTGTAATATCACATTGTTGCTTTCACTCGCCATTACCTTGATGTAGTTGTATTTCGCGTTCATTATCATTACCGAATACAGTGTTTTAAACTTATGCATTGAATCTACGGCACAAGCTGCTCAAATCTTGCCAATGCTTTCATTTATTTCCAACGCTTTCGAACTTGTTCTGAAGAAGGCTGTCTTTGATTTGATTACTATTCTGAACGCTAAAGCGAAACGCATGATGGAAATGTTGCTCGACTATGACACTTGTATTGCTCACAACGCACTTTACAAAACCACAACCTTATCTACACTTTGCAACGCAATATATTCCTGACAGCCTCGAAGCGGAAAGAGCGTCAGCTGACGGATGTTTTGAATAAAATTCTAGCCGCAAAGTGACGCTAGGTTAAGGACGATGAAGGATGCAGTGACGCAAAATGTCTTTTGTCAGCGGAAAAATCGGGATGATGGTGACTGGTTTCGAACTTGGAGCAGTAAAAATGGTTACACCTTAAAAAAACGAATCCATAGAAAATACTTAAACGGACAGTACCAACACCGCAGCTCATAGCAAGTAAAGCGTCTACCTTTAAGTCACGATTAATTTACCGTCTTAACTTTTTGTTTCTGAAACAAAAGAGTGAAAACGAAAAAATGGCACCATAGTATGTCTCTGTGCAGTGCCACCGAGACACACAGACTGACAATGAGTTGAACAGATGGACTGTGCTGGTAAGTTCCTCCGGACGTTTACCCTCCGAAGGCACAGGTACTCGGGATTGCCAAGCCCGCGCGTATAGTCATGCAAAGCAGCCTTGAAACAGTAATTTGGCAGATTTTCATCAGACGTTATTACCAAGCGCTATATCAACGCAAAACGAACCCATCATTCCTGTTCCATTCACGATAGAGTGATGGGGCGAACATGTTCGCGAAGGCAGTTTCAGTAAAAACCACAAGCCAAGAAAAACGAAAACCTTAAAAAAAAACTCCACAGTTAGTCTTCGTTCGCAATAAAAAATTAGTTAAGCAACGTCTACGGAGAATTCCTCCTGATAGTGATGCAACTGAGATGAAAAAAAAGAACACAACCACAAGAGTTGCTTTACGTTCACGATTCAGTAGGAAGAGGAAAAAAAGACTTGCGAAAACGGAATCTTAGAGGAAGGTAGCGTTTCTGCGGAGTCACGTCATTTTTCTGAAATTGAAAAATCTGATGATAACTTTCCGCAATCGATGGATGGGAGTGAATCCAGAAGCACTATACCAACCAACGACTCTCCTCCGAGGAAACACAAACCCGACAACCGTTCCAAGAGTCACGAACGGTGCGGGGATCGATAAAAGCTTGTCGAGAAAGCAAAGCGTAGAAAAAAACAGAAATAGTCATCGGAACAGAAGCACAACTCGCCGAAACGAAAGCTCCGCGTGAAAAACTTCATTGTCGCGCGAGTGTTAGTCTTGTACGTCACGCGTTTTCTGCTGCAGCTCACTCCTTCTCCATTTTGACCTTGACCAAATCGACTTCCGACACTTCGTGCTCCATCGCTTGCTCGCTGTCCTGGTTACGGTTGCCATGAGCAACGCGCGGCATGAGGATAACAGCGCCTTCGACCTGCTCCAGGCTGAAGCGGCCGGCGTCGTAAGGTCGGCCAGACTCGTCACGCAACGAGCTGAAGATCTGTTGAAAAGTCATGACAAGTGATTAAATGAAGCACGAACGAAAATTTCCAGATCAAAGCCAACTTCCGATCATAAAAATGACGTTACATTTCCCCTGAAAGCTTTAACACAAAGAGTCGCTAATTTTGACCTCAAATGACTTCGCGGCACTGCGCCGTATATACACCCAAAAGCAGATATATAGTCAATAAATTGTTTTTCGCCAAAAATGGACTTCTTGCCGACAGAGCAGCTCATCAAAGTCAGGTTTGCTTTGGCACTTAATAGGTAACGTGAAGAGCATTGAAAAGTTAATTTTCAAACTGTCTACCTACTTTTGGGCCACCTACACATTGCTCTCCAGCTGCGAGAACTACCAGACCCCACAAAGGCCCTGCTGTCCAGATTATCCGCTGATGGACCGACGCAGTGTCTAGTGGAGAAAGCGTGTTAGGTCACCTGGCGATAGAGCGCGTTGTATTTCGACTGAATTTCTTCTTTGGACGTTTCCAGACTCCGCTGCTCGTCGAGCAACGATTCCTTTTTCGTGCGTAGCGCCTCGACGTCCTCCTCCATGTGGGTGATCGTCTCGATCTTGCGCTTGCGACAGTTTTGCGCGGCGACCTGCGCGAGACGAAGGCTTTGTTCACGACGAGACACCAAAAAGGTCTTCGCAGGGGAACATAAATCGCTGGAGGCAGGGAATGCATGAAACACGATCGAACGTACGGCCAGGAAAAGTGATTTTGGGCGCGTGCGCTTGCTATGGTGGGACGTGAATTCACAATAATAACAAGATACTTTTCACCGATATTAAGGTTGCTTGCGTTCTCTGGTTACGTTAAAAGCGAAAAGTTCCAACTTGTCATCTCTGCCATTCTGCAACTTTTATGTTGTCAAAGCAAGAAATATAAAAAAAGCCCAGGCTTCTCTGTCACAAAAATGATAATTAACTCTAGGAACCCCAAACAGATCATATTTTCCAGCATAATTCTTCTGGTAGTTTCAGTTAGATCCTTCTCATATCATTCTTTAAAAAGCTGACACCTCGAACCCCAGCGACAAACCTTGTTCTTTCCGCGACGTCTAATGTCCTTGATCAGGGCCTGCTGGGCCTGGGAGAGGGGGGTCCGCACCAGCATCTCGTTGTACTCCTCCACCTGCGACATGATGATCTCTTCCATGGTGAACGGGATGTTTAGTTCGCGCGCCTTGCGAACGTCACGTGACTCGCGCGGCGCCAACAACCTCTCCAGTTTCCTAGCAACACGAACGAGGTTAGCGAAGGCTGAGTTGGAGTCGCGCGGGCAAAAATTGCATCGACCAAACTGGACAGCAACGTGTTGCTGCGCACAACGGAACTCCGGTTACCACTTAACAAGTTTAGAAACTATGCTTGTTTTGTTTGCAAGCAAAACAGCGGTAATCCGACTTCTAACCAAAAGTTTTTATTTTCGCAACAGACATAAAAAAATTTATCGTAAAAGTTTATTCCTTTACTCCGAGAAGTAAAACTTACTTTTTGGTCCTCGCTTTACCGACCGTGCCGTTGTACGTGTGGTTGTGATTGATCGTGTCCATAGCTCCGACGTTCGCGCTTTCGTCATCTTCGGCAAAGTGTTCTGATTGGTCGTCGGCAACTACGAACGCAAGCGTGAGTTGACACCGCGAATACCAAACTGAAACGGTGAAGAACTGAACAAGCGAGTTTCAGATAACAAGTCAGCCGAAACACTGGGCGCGAATCTCGCTCAACGGCGCAAGGAACTGCAGTGAAGCGGGGAATGCGAATGAAAAGAAGAGGTACACACCTGCGCCCAGAGATATGCCGTCGTCACCCACTAGAGCCGTCACACATTCGAAGCCTGCAATGCGATAAGAACACTTATTGTTGAAAATCTTCAGTAAAAACTATGGCTGCACTGACAGATTTTAACCATAAAGTTGCTTTTATCAGTTCCAACTTTGGATAAAACACGGCAATATAACTATTACAACTCCTCCAATTTTAATTTTATTGCAACTGTTTTAATTTTAAAAGACCTCATTTGCAACTTGAGGATTTCAATCACAGTTCGTTTACTGTAGACCCTAAATTGTCCCTCATTTCTGCACCAAGCCAGAAGTCAAGTTAGTGTCGTTCTTAGCGCTGGTGGGAGCAGCCAGTTCATCGACAAAATTTCAAAATTTCACCAAACAGCTTCGGAAAACATGTGGCAAAGACCTGCCGTTGAGGCCACGCGTTGCGCAATGGCTATGCACAAGTCATTTACGCTGATGATGTAGCAGACGGGTTCCAAGCTCAATGTACGCACAAGACACAGAAAGCCTGATCATGTCTGCAACCACAAACAATTTCTGAAAAGAAGCTGAAGGATAGGAGTAATCTACTCACTCTGTGGGCTGTGACCCATCGAGACACCCGAGTCCGACTCGTACGACTCGGAAATCGCGCCCGAGTCGAGGGTTTGCAAAGGGGTTTCTTGCTTGTCCTGGAAACCCAAGATGGGGACGGNGGAGGAATTTTGTAGCGGGGGTCGATGGAAGGAGGTGCTGGGTGGATTCAAGTACGAGTCGTTCTNAAAGAAAAAGTAAGAAACAATCTGAAATCAGTTCCTTCACTGTCTGCAACGATTGTTATTCGTAACGTGGCGACGAAGCTCGGAGGATTTGTAACAGGCGAAGCACAGTCGCGGGTAGAAAATCGCAGCCGGCAATGGGACGTTCGAAATACGACTTTGGCGNAGAACAGTAGCAACAAAAGCTTCATTCACTTTCAGTTCTACTGTGNAACCAGCATCCCTTTAACCATGGGTCTCAAAACGTTTTTGTCAGAGAGCCACATAAGCTATTACACAACAGTCGAGAACCGGACCATTTACGCGATGTGATTGTTTCGGGATATGTTCCATTATACCAAATCAACAAATTTTCCGTAAATACATTATTCTTTTGATTATTGACAAAATGTCTTTGACACCGGCAAAACGTATTCGACCACAAAGAAAATTACATATCAGGGTACAGCGTCGCATTTTTGCTAATCGTCAGTAAATCAACCCATGCTTACCACGATGTTCTGCAGCGGCACAACACTAGCATCGACGGCCATGAGATCGCCCAACGCCGTGGTGAAGTTCTGTACTTGGCCATGGCTGAAAAACAGCTGGCCAGGCTCCATCGTGACTCCAGGTGGCGTCGTCTGCTGTCCGCCGTCGACAGGCAAGGATGGCTCGCAGGTATCCATGGCAACGTGAACGTTATTGAACTGGTGTGCGGGGAAGTTCCGCGGTAGGAGGTTGTTGGTTTGTAGCGGGCTGCTGCCGTGACTGTTGGGGCTATCCACCGTGTCCCCCATCTCAGACAGTACCGACGAACTGTTCAAGCAGGGGGAGAGGGCCGGATAGGACTGCACGGGCTCGGAACTGGGAGCGCTGTATCTGCTCAGGGGCCGGGATCCGTAGACGTTGCTTGGCTGAGTTTCGTAAACTGTATCTGAGAATGAGCAAAAAAGCTTCTGCATGAACAAGTCAGCAGTTCGGTGCTCACAACCGACAAAAAACGGGGTTCTCAGTGAAATAAACGAGGAATAGAAGTAAATTTACACGAAAGCTCTGTTTCATTTTAACCCTTACCGCTGTCTGAGAAAACTGGATCTGTTTCGTTAAAAGCAATCGGATTTTTGTAGGTTCCCGCTTGATCTAACGCACTTGAATTCGGATTATTCGGAAGAGGTGTGCAGGGTAATCTGCGAAACCAGAAAAACAGGTCGAAAGTGATCTTGGGCGTACAAAAGTAGGGCACAACATGAAGATTAAGTGTCAGGACTGTACATCTGGTTTTAACCAGCTACAGCATCTGTAAAACTGAAGGTAAGAAGAAGTCTAATCAGCGCAGTTCCACGTAAGGTCACTGAGATTTTGCTAATGGTCATGGTTTGCAAACCGAAATTTAGCTGCAGAGAATTTCTGAAAGGCTCTGTCAGTCGGTAAATCGTCATGCGACAACCGCAATGGCGCAAAACACTTGATTTACTGCTGCTGATAAGACTTCTTCTCACGTTAGATGCTGTTTGCGACACCCAGCCAAGTAACGTCTACAAATCCCAGCAAATTAGACACAGGACCGGTGTTAAGAAATGATTTGAAGTAACTGCTTGAAAAAGTGAATACCTCGCACTGCTTTCGGGAACTTGCGCAGCGATCCGGGGACCGGCGGCGAAATTCAAGCCGGTGAGCGCTGACAAGTTCGCAATGTCGTCCCATAAGCTTTCGTTCTGCGTCAAAAAATAAGACACACCTGTAACGACGATCTTATCGAATAACTGCACGATCGTGGAACTGATTTTGGGCGAAAATAAGTATGTTGGCACGAAGCAAGAAGTCAGTTGACTGCACAGTTTTGAAAAGCTTGAAATGCAACAGGAGGCCGTCTGGGCGACTACGTACAGGCTCAGCTATGGCAGTTCCATTCTCGCCCGGATCCAACAACGACGTCAGGTTGTGCACGTTCAGGACACCTTGTTCGACGTTCTGCAAAAAAAACACGACGCGTAGTAAGCTTATCGAGTGTACTCAAGTATCGCCAAGTTGGCAAAGCGAACACGACACGCGCTTTGCGTGCTCCGGTTCAAGGAACGAAGCCACTTTTCTGCTGGTAACATTTTTATCAAAGGTAAATACGGTGTAACTGTTCGCACGAACAACCTGTTCAAAACTTTTCGCTACCTCCTGCATTTGTGACTGCATTCCCTCTGACGCGGTGNCAAACATGTCCAGATACTCATCGATGTTGAAAAAGTTCGGCTGCGAATCTGGATCAATGGGTTGNCTTGTGACGGTTCGCTGAGCCTGCAGCAGAACATCGTTCTTGACGGTGCATTTGGACGCCGGAAAATGAACTATTCATTGTGATCAACCCGGTTAAACACATGTAATGTGCCGCGCACAGTCAAATCGGTCAGGCCAGTTGAAACAAACGCACCTGTTGTGGAGGAGCCGCTGGGCTCGCGACAGGTATGTGTTCGCCGGTCTCTCCATCGACCACGTAGGAGATCGACTCCTGTTCAAAACAAGAAGATTTTAACTATGGGGGGATGACCGGAATGAAATCGGTACGACGTTCTTGAAGATTTTGCGCAGCCGTTGCCAAACATCGAAAAGATACCACTATTGTGTCAACAACAGGAATGTAGAAGCAGTTTATGCATGCCGACCAACAGACAACAAATACATACCACTGGCTTTTCAACAAAAATATCGTCAACATCTTTAAGTTGTTTCGTTGGTTCTGATGCTTGCCAGTTAAATCCAAGATCGATATCTTGAAGGTACATTTGTTGCATCAAATCTGCGTCCTGCACACAAATAAGCAATAAGCATGCGTGGGAATGAATTATTATGAGTGCACTTTTATACGTTGGACTTTACGCACATATCCTGCGAAATAAGACTTAACAGCGCAGCCATTGCACCGTCACTAAGAAAACGCCAATTTTGGCGTCTTCCGAATTCTCCACGGTTGCTTGGCGCATCCAAAACATAATACTCGAAACAGACGTCACAAAGGAAAGCTCCCGTTAGGAGCCTGAGTTGAAATTCCGTTTCATGTTTCGTAACCATGAGCCTTTTTGCAGGATTGCCAACTTAGCTTCGAAGAGCAGCAGTTCCTAAATATAAGCACGTGGTACCATCATTCGTACATATGCAATGCCCACTCTGAATGCTGGTTTCGACGTGGCTCGATAAGCAGAAGTCAACTAAATATCACGGATACATGATAAGAAACTAAGAGAAGTGGTGCTTGGCTGGTTTGTAGAAAGGTGTTGCGGAGGAGTGCTTGACGCGTACCAGCAAATTTTCTACGGAAATGAAAAACTTTTGCCGGATGAACGCGAAACTTGGTTTGCATAATAAATATTAATTGTGCTTCTACCACACAGGTCTCAGAAATTGCATACATGCACACACACTAGTATACTATTAACAAAAAGCTGTACATTTTCGTT